>Ga0209991_10000651_pt1 | contig 15331 bp, 10 predicted proteins | sample ChitaG_FD_183167 | JGI IMG/M metagenome (GOLD analysis project Ga0209991, IMG submission 183167) | Deep subsurface microbial communities from South Pacific Ocean to uncover new lineages of life (NeLLi) - Chile_00310 metaG (SPAdes)... | ecosystem: Environmental > Aquatic > Marine > Oceanic >...
TACTGATATCTTATTATCTCCAAATGATAAAATATAATTATTAATTGCTTTATTTAGCAATTAAGTTTAATATACATGCAAACAAGTAATTTTTCAATAACAAAATAATAATCAAATTTTCTTTTTACAAGAATATTATTAAAATGTTATAAATATTATTATACTTAGTTTTAAAAATATATAAAATGAGAGAGTGATCAATAATTTGATAACAAATGAAATTGTCTATGATGAAAGAATACGAGCAATTATTAATTCAGATTATAAAAATAACGAATTCGTAAATTTAATGCGAGATATTACTAATGAAGCTATTGAATCTAACCCTTTTTATAAAGAACTCGCTGATAAGGAGAATTTCAATTTAGATGATTTGAATAAAATTGACGACTTAGCATTAATTCCTCGCGTACCTGCTCCCCTTTTCAAAGAATCAACTGGCATGTATGAAAAACTTTTGAAAATTCCTTTAGAATCTCCTGAGTTTGAGCTATGGAATGTTTCCTCTTGCACATCGGGAGATCCATCCTTAGTCGGGCGTTCAAAAGATGATATAGAATTATTAGCGAGTATGACTATCAAATGTATTTATGAATTCATTCCAATTCCACAAGATGAATGGTTTGATACTATCTCATTTGATTTCGCACCAAGCGTATCTTTCTTAAATGGAATTGCTAGGAGATATACGAAAGTTAGACCAATCAAATTATATGGAAGTATATTGCATGAAATATCAACAAGAATGTCGAATCCAAAATTCTTAATTAAATTCTTTCCACTTAAAGCGATTAATGCAATGATAAAGAAGAAAGGTTTTGCCGGTGCTTTTGGAATAAATTCAAAATATGTTTTTAAGAAAGTTAAAAAAAATTCAGAAAAGCCAGTGGATAAACAAAAACACATCTCTTTTGGAGGAAGCATTCATTTACTTAATGTTTTTATGAATAAAATCATGAAAGAAAAAAATATTAAATTCGACTTACCTGATAGCGTTGTCAATTTTGGTGGTGGTGGTTGGGATGGACATAAATCTCAACTGAAACATCCTCCAATAGATAAGGCAAAATTTGTTTCTGATTGTGTGGAAAATTTTGGCACGAAACCGGACAGAATTACTGATATGTTTGGTTTTACTGAAACACCGATAACTTTTGGTAGTCATTGGTCAGATAAGCATCAAGATTTTATATTCCATTGCCCATCTCAAGCAAGAATAATAATTAGAGATTTAAATACTCAAGAGCCATTAAAACAAGCTGGCGATAGAGGTTTTCTAGAAGTTCTTACGCCATTCGGTGTAGCAGCTTCTGTAAATCACGCTGTAATTGTTGATGATTTAGTAGAACTAGTGTCAAAAAATAAATGTCCTGAGTGCGGATATGAAGGCGATGCATTTATTGTTCATGGCAGGATTGAAAATAAACAAGGTCTTGGATGTTCTTCCATATTAGAATGGATCTAAACACACACGGCAATTCAAGAAAATAAAAAATTTGCTCTTTATATTTTTAAATTATGTTCTGGAAGAAACAGAACTAAAAAAATTAAATAATAAAGAGATATACAACCAAATAAAGAAATTACAAAAGATTATTCCAAAGATACTATTTGTTCTAAGGCTTATAATTGTAAATTTTTTTCTTGCTAAAATTGAACAATTTCGTTAAAAATTAAGACAACGATACTACTCGTTCTACAAATACTTCATTAACCAGCAGATCAAGTGAAGGAATGTCTTTTACTTGAATAAGCCGATTTGCCTGATAATATTTTTTAATAGTTTCCCATATTTTTTTATCATTTTGAATGGTATCGATAAAATGCTTCATTCTCTGCTGAGCTAAGAACGATTGGCCTTTAAATAGATAACAAATGATAAATGGAGAGATAGCATTCATGATTAATGTATATTCCCCAAAAATAGCACGATCTAATCCTTGAGAGAACATCTCATCACTAAAGGAATTAACAGCAGATAAAAATCCTCCAAACAAATGATCTTTGAATGACCATCCCTCTGTAAATGATTGGGAGAAGATTGGGTTTCCACCTTTTGATATAATTAATATTACGACAGACTCTTCATCTTGAATCTCATCTGGTTCAGTCACACGTTTTTGAAGCATATCATCCATTTGCTCATTTAACCGAGCTAATTCCATGCGTTCTTCCAATGATATATCTGAATCTTTTAAGTTCTCCCATGTGTTTAATTTTTTAAGTAATTCATCATGGTCATTCGAGATTTTTCTAGCCAACATATCGAGTCCAAATTTCTCTGCTATTTGTTGTCCTTGAGTTAGTAATCGTCGAGCTTCTTTCAAATCCAATGATATTAAAGCCAATTTGGCTTGTAAAAGGTAAGTTTCTCCGATAATCCAGTACGAATCCGATTTTTCAGCAAGATCTAACAGTTGCCCAAGGAATTGAGTTAACTCATCCAACACCCCTTGGTCATTAGTTATACGTAACTCAGTTAGGAGCAAATCACATAAGTTAAGTAATAGTGTATACATACTTTCAAAATCTTGAAAATCCTCATCTTCAAGGAGCTGCGTTAGTATCTCTTCAGCTTTGCCTCGATCGCGAGCCCTAAGACTTGTTTTCAAAACTAAAGCTTTATCATAAAGATACAATAAATTAATATTTTCGTCTTTTAATTGATTTTTTATTTGTTCCAAATCATTAAGAGAAATCTGTGCTCGCTTAAGATCACCTTTATCAATTAAAATTTGAATTAAATAATCGTGATTATCAGCTAGCATTCTTAATTTTCCACACTCACGATTTAGTGCCATGGATTGTTCTATACACTCCAATGCTCGTTCAAATTCTCCTCCTATCCTATACGCTCTAGATACATTGTTAAGTACCCATGCCAACCTGTCTTTATTGTTAAGCTCCTTGAAAAGTACTAAACTTTGTTCATAATTTCTAATACTTCGATCTAATTCACCTTTAGAGCTAAGTGTTTGCCCTAGAAACTTAAAGCTAGAAGCAATGTAATATTTTTTGCGACTTTCTTTAGCAAGAGCTAAACTTCGCTCGGCATATTTTAATGCACGATTCAGTTCACCTGTAATTAAGCGAGTCCATGCCATCTCACCAAGGACTTCGGCAATTTCATGCTTAATCCCCAATTCTTCTCGTACTGCTAAGCTGTGCTCCAAGTATTCTAATGCCAGATCTTGGTCTTTTAGTTTTCTTCCTCTTCTTCTACTACAAAGATATCCTTCTATAAAAGCTAAATAAGCCTCTCTTTGCTTGTAGGTTTTTGTTAATTTTTGTGGAATAGTTTTTATTAGTTCTTCTCCTTGTTTAATCAAATCTAAAGCTTCAGCAATTCTATCGAGCATTGCTAATGCATGTGTCATTATAAGTAAGCTGTCGACTTTAAGGAAAATGTTTTCTACTCCTCTGCTTTCTTTATAAATTTGCTCAGCGAGTTTAATTAGTTCTTTGTACTTCCCTTGCCAAAATAGAATTTTACATTGAAGTAGACGACATGATGCTTTATCATGATGGTTGAGCGCTTCTTTCTGTTCGTAATTACTCAAAAGTGTGAGAGCCTCATCAAGCTTACCTTCATCAATGAGATTATTTGCTTTACTCAATTCTTCAGGTTTTTCGCCTTTTATTACAGGTTGATCAGTCATTTTAAGTTTCTTTAAAAATTAGATTTTTAAATCTAATTAACAAATTAAGTTAAAAACCGTTATAAAGGTATTTGATTTTTTTTTATCAGAAATCACATTCGTTCAACTAAAAATGAGAGAATATTATTCCCAAATCCTCCAAAATTACAACTAATCCCAGTTTCAACACCTTCAACTTGTCTTTTACCTGCTTCTCCTCTTAATTGCCACACAAATTCTACAACTTGAGCTACACCCGTTGTAATTGAATATGCAGAGAAGAGTATTTCAGGTTTAAAAACAAAACAAAATTAGCTTGCCATTGCTAATCTCTTTATTGCAGAAATCGAAGAATTAAAAGAGTATTAATGCAATATTACGCGTTCAATAAATATTTCATTAACCAGCAGATCGAGTGAAGGGATGTCTTTTACTTGAACAAGCCGATTTGCCTGATAATATTTTTTAATAGGTTCCCATATTTTTTTATCATTTTGAATGGTATCGACAAAAAGCTTCATTCTCTGCTGAGCTAAGAACGATTGTCCTTTAAATAGATAACAGACGATAAATGGAGGGATAGCATTCATGATTATCGTATATTTCCCAAAAATAGCACGATCTAATCCTTGAGAGAACATCTCATCACTAAAGGAATTAACTGCAGATAGAAAACCTCCAAACAAATGATCTTTGAATGACCATCCCTCTGTAAATGATTGGGAGAAGATTGGGTTTCCACCTTTTGATATAATTAAAATAACCACAGACTCTTCATCTTGAATCTTAACTGGTTCAATCACACGTTTTCGAAGCATATTATCCATTTGCTCATTTATCCGAGCTAATTTTAGACGTTCATTTAAAGTTGCTTCTGATTTTTCTAAGTTTTCCCAAATTGCCAATTGTTTGAGTAATTCATCGTGTTCATTTGAAATTTTTATAGCTAACAATTTAAGTCCATATCTTTCAGCGATTTGTTGAGCTTGAATCAAAAATTGTTTAGCTTCTTTTATGTTAAAGGTTAATAAGGATAATTTTGCTTGCAAAAGGTAAGTTTCAGCTAAAATCAAGTAAGATTGTTGACTCTCAGAATATTTTAATAGCTTTGCAATATAGGGTTTTATCTCGTTTATTATATCTATATCGTTTGTAATACGTAATTCTATGAGAAATAAGCCGCAAATGTTATATAGGGATCTAAACATTATCGGAAAATCTACATTTTCCCCTTCCTCAATTATATCTTTAAAGATTTCTTCTGCTTTAACTCGATCTTTTGCTCGTAGACTTGTCTTCAATATTAAAGCTTTATAATAGTGATAATCTCTGTTGTCCGCTTCAAAAATATCTTTATCCCTAAGATCACTCATCTTTTGGAAATAAAATTTTGCATTAACAATATCGTTTTTACAAAGAAGGCTTTCAATTAAAATGCCTAACCGCCACATTAACAAAATGGGATATGGAACCTCTAGAGCGCGTTTCGCATAGTATATAGCTTTATCATATTCTCCTAAAATTTGATACCCTTCAGAGAGGTTTACAAGACATGTTACTTTCAAATCTTTATCTTCACTGTCTTTTGCGAGTTCTAATGCTTTTTCATTTAACTTTAGGGAAAGATGAGTATCTCCTCTGAGGGCTACTAAATTAGCTCTTATTCTGACCATATAAGATTCTTTTTCTCTAAGATATATTTCTGACGCTACTTCAAGTTTCTCAAAAAGTTCCTCCGCTTGTATAAGTATAGTTTCTCCCTGACTCAAATTTCCTTTCAATATATAAGCATATGCTAAAATCAACAATGCATCGAAATATGAGATTAAATCTCCTTGAATTTGACTTTCTTGTAAGATCTGTTGGGTATAGTTAATAGCTTCAGGAAGTTGGTGAGTCCTACAAAGGATTCTTCCTTTTAAAAGTTTAAAGCGTAATATATCATGATCAGAGATGTCATTCCTTTTCTCTAATTCAGAAACTTTCTTTAAGGCATCTTTTAGCTGCCCTTTTTCTGTTAGTTTCTTTATATAAATTATTTCATTCAGCTCAGAATCAGACATCTATTCGTTGAACTTGATATATAAACTTTTATGGATTACTTACTAATATAATAATTGAAATTTTAAATATTATGTAAAATTCCTTTTTTGATTAAGAATCATATTCTTTCTACTAATATTGAAATAATATTGTTTCCAAACCCTCCGAAATTACATGTGATTCCCGTTTCAGCACCTTCTACTTGTCTTTTACCTGCTTCTCCTCTTAATTGCCAACATAATTCTACAACTTGAGCAACACCTGTAGCCCCTAAGGGATGACCTCGTGCTTTCAAACCTCCGGAGGGATTAATGGGGATTTTACCTCCAATCTCGGTTTGACCTTCGTGAGCTGCTTTAGCACCCTCACCTTTTTGAAAGAAGCCTATATCTTCGCTTTGTACTGCTTCAAGAATTTCAAAAGCGTCGTGTAATTCAGCTACATCTATATCTTTTGGGGTTTTATGAGCCATTTTATAAGCTTTATTAGAACACAACCGTAAAGCTTTTAGAGTGGTAAGTTCTTCCCGTTCAAATACTATTTGAGTATCTGTTGCTTGTCCAATACCAGAAATTGAAATTGGAGTGTCACAATATTCTTTTGCTTTTTTAGCGTTGCACAAGACTAAAGCAGCGGCCCCATCCGAAATCGGGCAGACATGAAAAAGTCTCAGTGGATCCGCAATAATAGGATTTACTTTATCGTCATTTAGGAATTCGTGTACGTTCTCCCAAGTTCCTTTACCTTTATTAATTGCGCTTTCCATAAAACTATCAATAGTTCTCTGAAAATGAGCGTTTGGGTTTAAAGATCCATTCTTATGGTTTTTAATTGCGATATCGGAAATCCAGTCTAGCTTTGCATCAAATTTCTCAAGATATGCTCTCGTTAGTAACCCCGCAAATGCGGGAAGTGAGACCCCGTGTCGCCTTTCAGCTTCCGGGTGTGTTAATGTTGCCACATTTGAGGTAACATATCCGGGAGTTGTTATGTGTGTCATTTTTTCCCCCCCTACAACCAGAACTAAATCGCTCATTCCTGATGCAATCGCTTGAAACCCCGCTTTTACAGCAGACCCTCCACTGGCAGGACCATTTTTTATATGATCAGCAGCAGCTGGAATTAAACCAATTTTATCTACTAAAGCACTGGCAACTCCAGATAAATTATTGAAAGCAGAAGGGCTCATAGCACCAACGTAAACAGAATCAAAGTTTTTATCACTCGTATTTGAATCTTGAATTGCTTCTAGCGAAGCATCACTCAATAAATCCATTAAACTTTTATCTTGGAGCTTTCCAAATTTAGTGTGTCCCACTCCCACAATAGCAACTTTATTCACAATTTTTCACCTTGAATCTAGTATATTCTAATGCATTTATGAATAATATATATTATTAATGATGAGTTTAAGATAAGAATGGAATATAATTTTAATAGATTTATTGATCGTAGGGATTCATTTTCTCTTAAATGGAGTAAAGAAGCGCTCCAGATGGTCTTTGAAAAGGATGATGATGATCTTTTACCACTCTGGGTAGCGGATATGGATTTTGAATGTCCAAAACCCGTGGTTGATGCTCTTAAAAAGGAAGCAGAAGGATGTGTCTACGGGTATAATTGGCACGGCACACCTAAATATTTTGATGCGGTAACCGGATGGATGGACAGAAGACATCAATGGAAAGTTGATCCTAAATGGATTGTATATAGCCCCGGTATAGTTCCCGCCATTAACATGATGGTTCAGACGTATTCAAACATAGGAGATAAAGTGATCGTTCAACCTCCAGTCTATTATCCCTTCTTTAGTGCCGTAACCGCAAATGGAAGAAAGCTTTTGTTAAACCAATTGCATTACGAAAATCAAAAATATACTTTTGACTTCGAAGACTTCGAAGAGAAGGCAAAAGATCCACTTACTACGATATTTATTCTGTGTAGCCCCCATAATCCCGTAGGGAGAGTATGGACCAAAGAAGAACTCAAAAAATTAGGAGATATATGTTTAGAATACGATATATTGATCATATCAGACGAAATTCACCACGATCTCATACTTCCGGGAAACAAACATACGGTATTCTCGACCATTTCCGAAAAATTTGAACAAAAAACTATAGTATGTACAGCACCAAGCAAAACCTTTAATCTCGCAGGTTTACAGGTGTCTAATATCATAATACCAAATGAAAAACTGCGTCAATCGTTTATTCATACCATCGTACATAAAAACGGAATAGGGATACCCAACTCGTTTGGGATCGTAGCAATGATAGCAGCTTATAACGAAGGAGAAGAATGGTTGGAACAGGCATTAAACTACATAGATTCAAATTTCCAATTCTTACGAGAATTCGTTATAAACAACCTTCCCGATGTCAAGTACATTGAACCTGAAGGAACTTATCTTGCGTGGTTAGATTTTAATTCTTTGGGTTTGAATGACGAAGAGTTAAAAAATCTTATTCTAAACAAAGCAAATATAGCACTTGATGGTGGTAAATTATTTGGAGCCGGTGGAGAAGGTTTTCAAAGAATTAATGTGGCGTGTCCAAAATCAATCTTAAAAGAATCGATGCAAAGGATTAAAAAAGCAGTAGATAAACATAATTAAACATATTAAAATAATAAATTAGTAAATTATGTACTCAGGAATTTATTTTTTATTACATATATAATCTTTCACACGAAAATCTGCTAAAATAGTATACAATTTCAAATATGAAACCATCTTAGAAAAAAAAAAGAGAAAAGAGAATTATTTGGGATTTTCATTTTTAACGATTGTAGCAATTGACATACCAAAACCAACGCACATACTGCTAATAGCGAATTCATCTCCTGTTTTCTCTAGTTGATGAACATTACTTCCTATTAATCGGCAACCGGTCATTCCAGTCGGGTGTCCTAGAGCAATAGCTCCACCCCATGGATTAAAATTAGGACTGTTCCAATCTAAACCCAATTCTTTACAACAACCATAGATAACTGAGCTAAAAGCTTCGTTGATTTCAATATAACTCATGTCGTCAAATGACAAATTTGCTCTTTTTAACGCTTCTGGCATTGCTTTCACAGGTCCATCTAGCATTATAACTGGATCGGTTCCAACAATTGCAAAATTTAAGATTGTAGCACGCGCCTTAAGACCTAATTCTTCTGCTAGTCCTCGTGTCATCCAGATTTGGGCTGCTGCTCCATCGCTAGTAGGGCAACTATTTCCAGCTGTTAAAAACGCTTGGCTTTTTCGACCTGTAATTGTTCTCAAATTTGCTAAAGCTTCCATAGTACTTTGAGGGCGAGGAGCTTCGTCACGAGAGGTTAAAACAGAATGACTTTCGTTTTCTACAATATTATGCTTTTCGTCTAATATAGGTTTTCCATTTTCATCAAGTTTTGGGCACCAAATTGGCTCAATTTCCTTTCCTCTATCATCCCAAGCTTTATCTGCTTTTTGATGGGAAAGTAAAGATAGTTGATCTAATTCCTGTTTAAGTTTGTCTTTATATTCTCCCTTAAACTCTTTAGGTGTTATTCCATTATGTTTAGAGAAATAGTGAATCCCTAACACATGCGCACTTGTAATTTGTCCAGCGAGGGAAGTATTATATTCTTTCAATTTTGCTGCAACTTCGGGATTTGTCATGATCTTCTTGTTGGGAGGAACCATTAAAGGTTTTCCCAACTCTTCATTAAAAACATTCGCATCAGCCATAATAGGGTATTTATTTTGAATCTCTATTCCTCCGCAAATGACCGCATCGTGTACACCGCTAGCGATTGCTTGCCACGCAGATAGAACAGCTTGAGCTCCACTCGCACAGTGCCTATTGAGACTCATTCCCCCTACACTAACAGGAAGATGAGCACCTAATGATGCATTTCTTCCAATATCCAATGCACATTCACCTATTTGACTATTACATGAAACCATAGAATCACCGAGAAGGCTCATATCAAAATCATTTCGCTTTATTAACGCTTCATAACAATGTATTATTAGATCATCTCCTCTATGCCTTACTATAGTCCCTCTCCTCTTTCCTATTGGAGTCCTTACATAATCGATCAAGACAGGTTCCCGTTTTGGATCTTTGAAATATTTTTCATACATACTTACTGCTTCTGTCATACATCTTCACATTATTATATATTTTATTTTTTCAAATGATGGTTAATTATTTAATTTTTTTTAAAAGGCGGATTTTGCATAATTATTCATTTGAAATCAAAATTAAATATCTAAGTAAATTGCTGGTTTATTAGGTAGAGCTTTAGGCGATCGCTTCTTTGGGTCGTAGTCTGAATTAATGATTATGCTGCTGTTTATTCTTTTTTCAATATAACCTTTGTATTCTTTTAATAGCTCCTTTTCTCCCAAATTAGTGAAATCTTTTTCCCAAATCCGATTTTTTATCTGATTTTTGACAAATGGAATTAAGTTAGAATTTTTCATAAAATCCGGTATTTGCTTACATTCTTCGATAATCTTCTTGAAATCTCCCTTTTTTGAAGTAATTATTTTTAAAACCTCGTATTTCCATCTTGGAGCAGTGTACAGATAAATTTTGCTTAGATTGGTAGACGAAACTATTCTTTGGATGTTTAGAATGTCAGCGATTACATCAGAAATATAGTCAAATTCAGTTTCGATATCATTGTTAATGTAACCTTTGTTAAAATCATCCCAAATGATATTTGAAAGGAACTCGGTGTTTCCCATCATTTCCCATAGTTCTTCGCATAGGTGAGGCATGGTTAAAGATAGTAGTTTTACCCAGTTTGGAAAAATTATTTTATAAACTTCCAAAATATCTTTCTCATCTTCGCAAAATCTATTAAAATCTTGAATTACGTTAAAAACCTCGTAAAAAGAGAGTTGAAGGTATTTTCTTATGTTTAGATCTTCCAAACCAATTTCCGCTTCAACAAATTTCTTAGTGCATTTCGATAAAATGATTTTCGCATATTTTGTGTTAAGGTTAGCTACTTTTCCCTCAATTTTACCTAGTTTACCTATATTTTCCGAAACAAAATTATAGAACCGCATTATGTGATTTTTTACAATTTGTAGTTGTTTTTCGCGCCAATCTACACTAATTCCAAAGTCAGCACTATGACAGATATAAAACCGAAATAAATCAGCCGAATAACTAGATTTAATATTTGCGATTGAAATTACGTTCCCCTTAGATTTCCCCATTTTTTGACCTTCTATAATTACCGGTTCTATTAGAGAAATAATTTTTGGCCAATGTTCTTCAGGAAAAATAGCTACATGATGAAATATATAAAAGCTCAAATGATTGGAAATGTGCATAATAGCGGTATGCCTATGATCTACGGGATACCAATAAGAAAATTCTTGTTGCATTTGTTCTAATACAGTTACACCAATCTTAATTTGGTTTGACAGACTCCTAATATCACCTATATTTAATAAAACATAATCAAAAAACGCCGGTGTAAGCTGTTCTGGTTTGATATCGTTTTTCTTTATCAGATGTATTATGGTGTAGAAACTCATGTATATTGTAGAATCGCTTAATGACTCAATAATCCAATTTTTATCAAATGGAAGCTGAGTTCCAAGGCCTCTCTTCCGCGCACAAGGTCTTTTCTCTAACCAATTAAATACGTGTTCAAAATTCTTGCGATATTTATTGGGGACAATTTCCATATTGTTCAAGCATTTTGACGCTTTTTGTTTCCAATCTCCCGCATTAAAATTTAGAAACCATTGATCGCTTAATATCGAAACCAATATTTCTTTTCCACACTTACACCTAAGTTCTTTAGTAATAGGTAGAAAAATCTTATCTGCCTTTTCCTCCTCAATTAAATCGTCAATGACGTTAGCAACAGCGTCGTTTACTTTCATTCCTTTATATTTTCCGCACTTATCGTTCAGAACACCACTATAAAATTCCACTTTATAATTCTCAGCTGTGGCCTTATCTAATTTTTCAAAATCTGTTTGAGTATGGACATCGAACTTTTCGCAATAAACTTTTGCCGGAAAATCTTCGAAATCCAATAAGTCAATGATTTGAATAGGTTTTATTTTCTTTATTTCCTCGGAATTTAATTTGAACTTTTTTATAGCTGCCTTATTTTTTTGTAAGTCTAATAATGCTACATAATCGTATGGAGCGTGAGCGGGTACTGAGTAGACTACGCCAGTAGCAACTGTAGTATCCACAAAATCTCCCGGTAAAATTAGAAGTTCTCGGCTACCATCGATACTCTTAACTTTTTTTCCAATTAAATCTACTCCCTTAAATTTCTCGAGTATTTTTACGTCTTTATTCTGATTTTTTAACAGTATTGTTGCTTCCTCAGAAATAACCCATGTATCCCCATTCACTCTAACATAGACATATGTACCGGTAGGGTTCATCCATAGGTTAGTCGCACCGTAGATTGTTTCGGGTCTCAATGTAGAAGGAACTAGATAAGCATCCTCAAGTGGAAATTTTATGCAAGTATATTCACTAATGTCTAAATTTAATTCGTCTCCACTTGCAATATCGTCCTCACCTACAGCGTTTCCACATTGAGGACAATACAAAATGGGGTATTCACCTTTTTCTAAATAGCCCTCATCGAATAGTTTATGAAATTGCCACTCAATTAGCTTATTGTAGAGTTTATCACCAGTAGTGAACTCTCTTCTCCAATCCAGGCTCATCCCTAAAGCTTTAAAATCGCTTTTATAAGTATCCGAAAAATAGTTCACAATATTCCACGGTTCTACAAAGCTTTTAACAATCTTTTTTACTTGTCCTCGATCCGATGTATGCAACGATACGTACTCTTCCATTCGCTCTATAGTTTTTTTATCATTTCTTTCAATGGAAGAAGATATTGCTAAGACAGGAGTACCTGTTATATGGAATGCCATTGGGTATAATACATTATATCCCTTAGCACGATAATATCTCGCAAAAACATCTCCGTTCACAAAACTCCTACCATGGCCTATATGTGAAGGACCAGAAGCATACGGATAAGGAGAGGTTATAAAAATCTTTTCCTTGTTAGCGATTGGATCAGCTTCAAAAATTTTTGCCTGCTCCCATCTATCTTGCCATTTTTTTTCTATTTGTTGAGGATTATACATGATATACTCATCTTCAGTGTGTCATTTCCAGACTTTTTTTAAGAATATTTTCAGATGCAATAACTACCCTTAAACCTTTCTCAAATAAATTTTCTACGCTTGGCAAACAAATCCGTTAAAAATTTAAAAGAAAAAGATCGTGCGGATTTGTATCGCTATAATAATAATAGTAATAATGCCTGAAGTAATACTTTTTTCTGTAAAAAATCTTTTACTGAGCTCAATAGAGCAGCATTCTTCAGAACCATTATTAATGTATGCAAATTCCTTCTGTTTTATAAATTTTATCTCTTAGATTAAAAGAAAGACTGGTAATTTAGCTCTATAAATTTAAAATCTATTGTTAATTAAGAATAAAGTATGAAATTCGAAAATTTAATTTATAAGGAAATTGAAGAGACAGCTTGGATATTACTCAATAGACCTGAAGTCATGAACGCATTAAGCATGAAACTTTCAGAAGAGATTGTAGAAGCCATAGAAATTGTGAGACAATCTACAAAACTCAAATTCTTGGTCATTAAAGGTGAGGGTCCCAACTTCTGCGTGGGTGATGATATTACAGAGATGATTAAATGGGGAAACGCTAACGATATAACTCGAAGATGCCGATATTATCAAAATATGGCCAATCAACTTGAGGAATTGGATAAAATTACCATAGCTGCGGTAGACGGTTATGCTGTGGGAGGAGGATTGGAGATTACTATGGTGTGCGATTTTGTTATAGCTACTGAACGTTCAAAATGGGGTATGCCGGAGGTAGATGTAGGAATAACTCCCGGATGGGGTGGTACGACACGTTTATCACGATTAATAGGTCGAAGAAGAGCAAAGGAAATCAATCTTATTGGAGCGCTTCATACAAGCAAAAAGGCTGTTGAATGGAATTTATGGAACCGTGTTGTTGCCAACGATCAACTAGATGAAGAAGTTGAGCGATTATTAGAAGTACTTAAATCCAAAAATCAACAAGGAATGCGTCAATTAAAATTTATTATTAACAGGGGCGTAGAATGCGATTTATACACAGCTCAAGGTTTCGAAGTTTTATCTGGCGCTTTAACGGGAGCTGTGAGCGGATTTTGGAAAATAAAGGACGCAGATCAAGGCAAAGGCGTTCTCGGTTTCACTGCTAAAGATGGTTTGTGGCAAACGAGAAGAAGATTGGCAAAAGGTTTTTGGGTAGATTGACTGTTCCACCATAGATTATCATAAATTATGTCGAAAACATAATTTTAACTCAAAGAAATAGAAATCCAATAAATAAATTACTTAATTTGCGAACAAAACCAGTACTGAAAAAATATTTAAAAAAAAAGATAAGGTTAGATAACAATTACAAAAATCGCAAAAATTTTTACTTTTTTACTAATTATTATTTAATACTTATTAGATTTAATTACATTTGTAGATTTTTACTTATTTAGAATTTAATTCATCAAATTAATAGCGATTTCGTCTGCCGCCTCGATTATAAGAGTTAAATTGAGGAGGAGCTTTTTCAGTTACTACGACATTTGAAGCTTGAGGGCCTTTTTGACCTTCTGTGACTTCAAACTCGACCTTATCGTTCTCGTTGAGGGTCTTATACTCATCGTCCCCCCCCGCAAGTGCGGTATAATGAACGAAAACATCGTCACCTTCTTCAGAATTAATAAAACCGAAGCCTTTTCTAGAATTAAACCAGAGCAAGACGCACGGAAGCCGTGCTATCTTTTTACGGTTCCTTTTACCATTGATTTTACACTACTTTTACTGCTTTTTACTTTTTACAAATTTAAAACTCTTTACATTTCAAAGAATTAATTAAATTAACAACCCATATCTAATATACTTTTCCGATATCATTAGAACCACCAAAAATCATCAAAATTATAAAAAATCAGAAGCGGAAGCAGAAATTTTCCCGTCTACATGATTTTCGATTCTTGAGCTAAAATCTTCCAACGTTTTTTTCCGCTTGAGGTGTTAAGTGGGACTCTTTTTGCGATTTTTATTCATTAATCCTTATCTTTTTTTTTGTTTTTAGAGCAGAATTGTTAATTCTTTAAACATCTTGTTAAAGCCTTTAGGAATCGATTGTATTCTTACATATTTCAAAAGGAAAAATTAATTACCGATGGATTCTTTTTTCAATTAATTCTTTAAGAAAAGAATAAAGAATTTTTATAAAAAAAATTATCAAACCTAATAATAAGTAAAGGAAATTGATTGAATTTGACAACCGGGACAGTAAAATGGTTTAATAGCCGAAAAGGTTTTGGATTTATTAATTCTGAAGATGGTACTGATGTTTTCGTTCATTTCTCCGCACTTGCGGGGGACGACGATGAGTATAAGACCCTCAATGAGAACGATAAGGTCGAGTTTGAAGTCACAGAAGGCCAAAAAGGCCCTCAAGCTTCAAATGTCGTAGTAACCGAAAAAGCTCCTCCTCAACTTGACTCTTATAGTCGAGGCGGAAGACGAAATCGCTATTAAGTTAAATGAGTTAGTATAAATCTACAAATGTAATTAAATA
>Ga0209991_10000653_pt1 | contig 15321 bp, 18 predicted proteins | sample ChitaG_FD_183167 | JGI IMG/M metagenome (GOLD analysis project Ga0209991, IMG submission 183167) | Deep subsurface microbial communities from South Pacific Ocean to uncover new lineages of life (NeLLi) - Chile_00310 metaG (SPAdes)... | ecosystem: Environmental > Aquatic > Marine > Oceanic >...
ACACCCGGTGGGGAGCACGAATGGGCAATGCCGTACTGGAAGATGCCATGTTTAAAGACGGCTACCTGTGCGGCATCGAAGGTCAACTGATGGGCGCGCTGACGGACGGGTTAGCGGAGAAGTATGGCATCAGTCGGCTTGAACAGGAGCAGTTTGCCATCGAAAGCCAGCAGAAGACTGCGGCGGCAATGAAAGCTGGCTTCTATGCCAGGGTAATCGTACCTGTTGAAGTAAAGCAGAAAGCGGGTATTTTTCTTTTCCAGGAGGATGAGCATCCCCGCAGCGAGACCACCCTCGAAGGTCTGGACAAGCTTAGTCCGGCTTTCAACAAAGATGGCACCGTTACAGCTGGCACGTCTTCAGGCATTACGGACGGTGCCTGTGCCCTGATTGTGATGTCAAAAGAGCGGGCGGACAAACTAAAGCTCAAGCCACTTGCCTTCATCCGCGCTTACGAGACCGCAGCCGTGGAGGCTAAGTATTTTGGCATCGGCCCGGTAGCGGCCACAAAAAAGGTATTACAGTTGGCCGGGCTGACGCTGGATGATATTGACCTTATTGAGATTAATGAGGCATTTGCCGCTCAAGTGCTCGCCGTCATCAAGGAACTGGGTCTTGATAAGGACAAAGTGAATGTGCATGGTGGTGCCATTGCCTTGGGCCACCCCACCGGCATGTCCGGGGCAAGGCTGGCCCTAGAGATGTCCTACGCTCTGGAGGAGAGAAACGGGCGCTATGGCCTAGTCACCATCTGCGGTAACGGCGGCCACGGTGGGGCAATGATTTTGGAGAGAGCCAAATTTTAGTCGATAAGAAAAAGGGATTTGTCTTATGGTATTAAAAAAGAGCATGCTTCCGACCGGGACGTATTACTTTTCTGGGAATGAAGCTATCACCGAGGGAGCTATCGCTGCCGGATGTAACTATTACGGCGGCTACCCTATTACTCCATCAACGGAAATCATGGAGCGGGTCTCAGTCAGGTTTATAGACACAGGGGGCGTCTTTGTGCAGATGGAGGATGAGCTCGGGGCTATCGGTTCGGTTATTGGGGCATCATGGGCTGGAGCAAAAGCGATGACGGCCACTTCAGGACCCGGTTTTAGTCTCATGCAGGAGTCAATCGGGTATGCTGTGATGACCGAAACACCACTTGTTATTGTTAATGTGCAAAGGACGGGGCCCAGCACCGGGCAGGCCACCCGAGTGGGAAGTGGAGACATAATGCAGGCCAAGTGGGGCTCACATGGTGATTATCAAATTATTGCTCTCTGCCCTTGGTCGGTACAGGAAGCCTACGACCAGACTATTCAGGCTTTCAACCTGGCAGAAAAATACCGGGTTCCCGTTTTTCTGCTTGCTGAGGAAGCAATCGGGCATCTGCGAGAGAGAATGGAAACAAGAGAAAACATAGAAATATTCAACCGGAAGAAAAACCTAGGGGCAGCTCCGTTTGGCACGGAGGAGAGCGACGGCGTCCCACCGATGCCTATTTTCGGAGAAGGGGAGAAATTACTGATTACCGGCTCGACGCATGATGAATACGGGTTCAGGCAGGTTTCCAGTCCTATGGTACAGGAAAAATTGACCTCGCGGTTGAACAATAAAATACTCAATAGCCGAGAAAAAATCGTTGAATATGAGGTTTATCATATCGAGGAAGCAGATTTGCTGATTGTCTCCTACGGTTTTACCGCCCGGAGTGCCTTATTTGCGCTTGAACAACTCCGGCAAGAAGGAAAGAAGATTGGCATGCTAAGGCTAAAGACTCTCTGGCCCTTTGCCGATAAGATTGTGAAAGATATCGGTGCCAAAATAAAGAAGATTTTTGTTCCCGAAATGAACCGGGGACAGATAGCCGGAGAAGTGATGAAATATGTTTGCGGCGACGTTGTATCCTACGGTCAAACGAACGGAGAAGTCATTCATCCTGAGACGATTGTAGAGCAAATCAGGAGGCTTGGCTAATGGCTCGAGACATGGAAAAGTATCTGCGGAACAGGCCCACTCAGTTCTGCGCTGGCTGTGGCCATGGGATTTTATTGGGCGCCATCTTACGGGCAATTGATGAACTGGGCATAGATATCGATGGCATGCTCTTTGTCTCCGGCATCGGCTGTGGTGGCTGGATACCCAGTCCCAATTTTAACGGGGATACTCTCCACACGCCGCACGGCAGGGCCATTGCCTTCGCCACCGGAGCAAAGATGTTTAATCCCAAATTAAAGGTGATGGTCATTAGCGGAGACGGCGATTTGATGGACATTGGGGGGAATCACCTTCTCCACGCTGTCTGGAGAGATATCGACCTCACTGTCGTCTGTGCCAATAATATGCTTTATGGGCAGACCGGTGGCCAGGTCTGCATGACGACCCCGAAGGATGCGTTCACCCAGACCACTACCCAAGGGAATCCATATTATCCGTTCAATATTTGTGAAGTTCTGGCCGTGGCTGGAGCCTCCTATGTGGCCAGATATGCAGTAACCCAGCCGTTTCAGTTGATACGCAGCATCAAGAAGGCGCTACAAACAACCGGTTTCTCTTTCATTGAAGCCGTATCAACCTGCCCCACTCAGTTTGGCCGGCGGAACCAGCTGGATACCCCTTCAGATATGCTTAAATTCCTCAGAGGGAAATGCATCACCAGAAAGAAAGCTGCCAGCCTATCCAAGGAGGAATTAAAAGGGAAAATAGTCACCGGAGAATTTACCGATGGCGGAGATTAAGCAGATCAGATTATGTGGCTTCGGTGGTCAGGGCATTGTTCTGGCCGGAACCATACTTGGCTATGCCGGTATCAATGATGGTAAATGGGTGGCTGGCTCAAGCTCCTACGGTGCCGCCGCCAGAGGCGGTACCTGTTATTCTGACGTGGTCATATCGGACGGGCCAATCGTTTATCCCCACGTAATCAAAGCTGATGTATTGATTGCCCTGTCTCAAATAGCCTACAACGAGTATCTCAAGCTGGTGAACCCTGGAAATGGCATCGTGATTTACGATAAACGTTTGGTATCCGTTCAGGAGATTGATAATCTGAAACAGGTAGGTGTATCAGCTACTGAGCTAGCAATTAGAGAGCTTGGTAGTAAGCAGATTGCCAATATAATCATGTTAGGTGCGGCGGTAGTAATGACCAAAATAGTAAGTAAAGACGCTCTGATATCAGCAATAGATAAGAACGTGACAGTAAGGTTTAAAGATTTGAATCTAAAGGCAGTCGATTTAGGATTGAAGCTGGGTAAAGCAGAATAGAAGGAGTATTGAGAAGATACTGATATGGCCGTAGAAGGTAGAACGCAAAGACCGGTAGTAGACAATGTCCTATGTGTTAGCTGCGATTTGTGTCGTTTACTCTGTCCCGATTTATGTATCACTATCAATGACGATGCATCCGGGATAGAGATAGATTACGACTTCTGTAGGGGATGTGGCATTTGTGCTTCAGAGTGCCCCAAAGGGGCTATTAAAATGGTACAAGAAGAATGAATTTTCTGGCCCGAAGACCGTCTCGAAACATGAAATTTCTTCATTTACCAATCTTAATACGAGGTGCGTATATTGGCAGGCCGTAATTACATTAAATCTCTAATTAAAGCTGTATCAGTGATGAAGAGCTTTGAGCCAAATAATCCTGAGCTGGGTGTTTCTGACGTAGCACAAAGGGTTGGGTTGTCCAAGCCCACAGCAAGTCGTATATTATCAACATTAGTCTACGGTGGGCTACTGGAGCAAAATGGTGAGACAGGCAAATATATGATTGGTTCAGGACTATTCAGTCTGGGGAACTTGTTTTTGATTACCAGGGATATCGTCAAAGTAGCCGAGCCGGTTGCCAAAGAACTGAATGAGTTGACGGGTGAGGTCGTGAATGTGCATATTCGTGATAAGGGTTATTCAATAATAGTGCTTAGGGAGGAATCCAAACATACCTTTAGGTTCGCCTACCACGTAGGGTCTGTTTTTCCCGCCTATGCCGTAGCGGCAGGCAAGGCTTTGTTGAGTGAATTAACTGATGCTGAAATTGACCGCCTTTATCCACATGAAAGGCTGATGCCGCTAACGCCTAAAACTGTGACGACCAGAAAAGAATTGAAAAAGGAGTTGGAGCAGGTAAGAAAGACCGGAGTTGCCTTTAACAGAGAACAATCCCGTGAAGGCGTTGAATCAACTGCCTCGGTAATACGTGATGCCAGCGGCATGGCTGTTGCAGCTATGTCCATTGCCGCACCGGTATTCATGATGAATCAGGTTAAACGTAAAAAGTTAACCACAATAGTAAGATTGGGCACCAGTTTGATGAGTTATCAGCTTGGCTATCGAGATGCAGTTAATCCTGTCCGTAACATCGAAGAGATACGTGCTTGGTGGCAACAGAACCAAAAGGATTCAACTCCACGAGATAGCTTAAGACGCTGACAAAGTTTGTAATTAGGTTACAAAATTAGCTAAGGAAGAAAATGAGTTAAATAGTCGGTCTCTGCCAGGAGAGATGCCCTGCTTATTGTTAAGACTTCATAACTTGCTTTTGATAACTCAGGGTGTATAACCTGTCTGTCTTTCTCTGTATCGTCGTGCTATCTCAATGACCATGGATGCAACTTCAACGGCATCCTTTCCCAATGCCAAAAATAAAGGTTCCTTCCCGCAGCTAGCTCCCTCATAGAATAACCGAGGTAGCGCACCATATTTTTTAACCAGCTGCTTGATCTTCCAGGGCATAGAGGCTCCATCGCTCTCCATAATATCTTGTGGTTCCTCGCTCCGATCGAGCCAGCCAAAGAGCAATCCTCTTTGAGAACAATACCTCTGAACGACTTCAATTATCACCCGGTCACACTTAAAGTTGATGGCGGCGTTAATTTCTGTCTCGTATTTTCGTACCTCGAGTATGCGTCTGGCCAGATGGTCCGATGCTCCCCAGGCAGGTATGCCTGACGTATGCGGCATACCACCTACTGCAGTTATTCTCCCTTCTACGGCTGCCACCTGTTGAGGGGTCTTCGCACCGGGTAAGGCGTACGCCAGATTGACCCTGACCTCAGGTATGAGCGGGGTAAACTCCGGGCAACTCTGCAACATGTTCACCGCAGATACTAGGTTGCCCAGTACGGCATACGCCTCTTCTGTCTTATTCACGTCTCTCCTCCAGCAAATTTGCGGCCAGCTTAGCAGCTTTCCTGCCCGAGAGGAGCATACCGCCAAATATAGCTCCCATACGTGGTAGACCAAAGGCAGCATTGACTGCCATGCCCGCTACCAAGAGGCCGGGGTAAACCTCCTTAGTATTGCTGACAAGTTCTCTTTCTCCTACTTCGGCCCACATAGACTTTTCTCCGACAACTCCTCCGGTCACAGTTCTGAGCTTTGGTCCTATTTTGCAGGCAACTATACGGCAGACCTCAGCATTGTGGCCGGTAGCATCTATTACCAGTTTTGACCTTATGGCTAGAGGGTCAATGTGTAAGTCCGCTAGACCCACTGCACTCCAATTTAATACTAACCCGGCTATCCTGTCATCTTCTCTAATCATTACATCTTCAACAGTCATCAGGTTAAAAATACGGGTTCCGGCTTTGAGAGTTTGGCTACAGAAAGACGAAACAGCTTCTAAGGAATCGACAATATAATAGTCTTTCTGGTATTCTTTAGCCCTCACCCCAAATTCATCGAGAATCTCCTTAGCTTCAGCTTGAACCACAATTCGGTTGAACATCATGCCGCCACCCCACATGCCACCGCCAACGCTCAATTTTCTTTCATAAAGAACGGTCTTTACTCCTGTCTTAGCCAAGTAATAGGAGGCAACCAGACCCGAAGGGCCAGCGCCAACTATGGCGACATCCACGTCCATAAATTCGAGCAGTTCTTTGATGTAACTCTCCGTTATCGCTTTTGAAATGATTATTTCGTCCACTTTAGATACCTCCGAAGTCAAGTTTCAATCCCATTTCTTCATAATAAATTGGGCGAAGGCAAACAGCGCATTGACACGCTCTATGAGCTTTCAGCTTGAAAAATAAGGCTTCATTCTTCTTGCGAGTTCCTCAGGCAAAGTATCAATGACCCAGAGATCCTGTAGTCTTTCCATTATTCTATTTGTTCTCTTATCAGCTTGCGGAACTCTACCATATTTCACTTGGCCTGGTCTCTGCCACGTTTCTGCCTTCTATTCCGTGATGGACCTTCGTACATAGCCAGCAAATCTATTGCTTGGTGGAAAAGCTACTTCTAAACTACTTTAATTTACCATAACAAGCATCATAATGAAAATCCTGACCGGCTTTCCCTAGAGTCCAGCCAATTAGGATTAAGAGTTCCTCACATACCGAGTTTTTTTATTGAGGGTAGGCACAAAGTAATCTAACCCGACCGTTTCCTCGTTCCCTGCCGTGTCGTTATACAATATTTGATAACGTTATTTGGGGGACAGGTCAAATAGGTTTTGGTGGTTACAAATAGGTATTACGGCGGAAGCCTAGTTTACCAGTAGGGTGGTGAGCTGGGAGTGGAGGTAGGGGGAAGGGAGGGGATTGATAGCAATCTCTTCGGCTTAGCCCCACAATCCCACCCTAACCTCCAACCAAGTAAAATCGAGAAAGGAGGGACGAGCGATGGAACGGCGATTATAGTGGCTCTAGTACTGGCAATACCCATCATGCTTATCCCAGTAGTATTTGGCTGGCACCTGAACATCGGTGGTATCTACGCCGCTATTAAAGAGGCACGCGAGAGGTGAGTTGCTCGTGAGAAGGAGATCAAAGGAGTGACTGTCCGTAAAAAGAGACAAGGGAGGCAATAACGTGGCAGTTAGTAGTAGAAAGGAGGTGACTAATGTGGAATCGGTGTTAGCATTCATGCTGGTACTATTGTCACCTATTCTCGTTTTTTGGTGGGATTCGCCCTGTGCCTGATCAGTGACGGTGTCCATACCCTTATTAAATTAGGTAAGGAGGAGATAGTTTGTTGAGCATAATAAAAGGAGGTGGCAGATGGAGTCATCATCATTGGTCCAGACTACAAGATACGGTTTAGGAACTCAAACATGGTGAAGGAATTCGGCGAAGGTACTGGCTCCACTTGCTACGAATATTTGCGTAATTTAAAGGCTCCGTTCGTCAAACTCGAAAGAGCTTCTTTTGGCTTTCCCCTAAGTTATAATCTATAATACAGACGTAGTAATACGAAAAAGAAGCCTGCCAGGAGTACCGATATGGATGCCGAATGGATTTGGAGAATTGTCCTGTTCGGCATCGTTCATTGGATATTGGCTGGAATATTAATCCGAGATTTGGCATCTAGGGAGAGAGTATTTGGGAAGCGTAAGCCACCATGGGCGATAATAATACTATTCATTCCCTGTTTTGGCTTGTTGTTATACTTGCTGTTTCATCCTCAAATTCTTAACCCAGATTCTAACCAGAAATAGGAGCACTAAGATTAACGTCAAAAATAAGAAGATTGTGATGTTGATTGCAATTATTCTCTCCAAAAAGTATAGTATGCATATCCTAAGTCTAGGCGAGGTTAAATACAAGTGTCCGAGTGGTTACAATCCTTCATATTGACCTTCGTGCCCCTCTTTATAGTTATGGATCCTTTGGGTAACTTACCCTTTGTTATTTCCTTGAGCGAAGGCATGACTGGTCGTGAGCGACGTCATATGGTCCATATTGCTACTATAACAGCCACGGTTGTAGGTCTCGTCTTTCTGTTCTTCGGTCGATTCATTCTGAATTTACTAAACATTTCTGTAGGCTCATTTGTAATTGCCGGAGGACTTATTTTACTAGTGCTTTCTATAAAGTACATGACTTCAGGCCAAATGGTAGAGCTGATCAAGGAAGAAATGGCAGCTGTTGTTCCAATCGGCACACCTTTAATATCAGGTCCAGCCACAATAACCACCCTGTTGCTACTTGCAACTCAATTCTCGTTGTATATAGTTTTGCTCTCTTTTACTCTTAATATATTTATATCTTGGATTATCTTTCTGCTAAGTAACTGGATTGTTCGTTTTGTGGGCCAAGGTGGTCTTAAGGCGGTCTCTAAAGTGTTTAGCTTATTGCTTGCGGCCATTGCAGTGAGCATGATTATCCGCGGTTTAGAGCTTATTAATATACTGTAATTCACGGCTGTAATTCAAGATAAACCCTTGGGCGTGCGGAATGTAGTTATTGCGGCTATTTCGTAGGTAAAATCAGATAAAATAAACGGAAGACTAGCGTACTAACAAAGAAACGAGAAAAGCAATTGCGATGATAACTATGATTCCAATAGTAACATAAAAAAGCGCTTTCCAAGAAGACACTTTTCTTACATAAAAATTGCACGGTACTCCTACTTTAGCTATTTCAATTCCAACTGTATCCTTATTAAGAAGTCCCCTCGAATGGATGCCAATATATATTTTACCGATACCGATATCACCGGCAGGTTTTAATTTACAAGTTATCCAATTCTTTCTATCCAAAGAAATGTTTATGTAGTCGCCCCATCTGATGTCTTGTGGTTTATTGGCTTTGTGGATTCTAACAATCGACTGCTCGTAGTCAGCTTCGTCAGCCTCTCTAACTCTCAAAAAGAGTTCATAAGTACGTGACATAAGTTCTCGCCTTTTTACTCAGTAAGAGCCATTATAACTAATTAACAAGTTCTTTTTCAAAACCTGCAAAAGTATGCCAGAGATGAACATATATCTGTGTGTAATGTAGTTACGACTTTGGAGAGGGAGGTGGTATTGGCAAGAAAGTAGTGTAACCTCGTTCTTCAAGATTACCGTTAAATATAGAATACAGCATTTATCATTCTGTGGGACTATCAGAGCCAGGCATTTGATAAGGATGGATTATCACTACTGAACTTATCCCAACTTCTTGTAGGCTGATGTGTTTTTAGCCAGCTACTTCTCTAATAATATTGGCAATCACCGAACGTACCAACACCACCGGTTTTCCTGTTACCTCTTGGACTATTCTCTTCTTTTCCATAGTGTACCCCACACAATCCATAGCCACCAAATCAACGCCACTTTCCTCCAAGCTCTTGGCAATCCGGGCCACTTCATCATTGGCAGTTAAACCAAATGGGGATGCTACGGCAATACATAGTTTCACATTCTCCTTATTCCATTTCCGCTCAGCAACCTCGACCTGGTCTTCGTCTGGAATCATGATACCTAATTTGTCTCCCTGGTTCACCATCCCCAAGGTGAAGCCACAGAAGGCCTCACCGGGCACAACTACCAGCTTTGGTGAGCTGAATTTCGGCCACTCTCCTGAACAAAGGATAACATTGAGGTCTACTCCTCGTCCTACTAATGAATCAATACACTGTTGCATCTTTTCGACTATCTTGCTGCGGGCCAATCTGACCGGCGATCCATCGATTAGTCTGGTTACAAGCATATACTCACCCGGTTCCGGAGCCAGCTTTTCAATTTCTGACCGGCTAAGCCCATCGAGAGCCCCACATTCGGCTATTTCAGCCTTTATACCCATTAGTTGCTTTAGCTCGGAAACTATGTCATCCCTGGGTGATTGCCCGATTGTTATCATTCCTATCATGAGCCGTTTATCCATATCTCCTCCTGTTGCTCCAACTAAACTCATTATGGTGCGTGTGGGTTGGGCCCAATGTAATTAGCTTATATCCCTAAGGTCGCTGGTTCGAATTCAACTCCGTAACACAAGTTTACCATTCACAATGTAGGTATGAGAGAAGGTAGGGCAAACTCACTGTGGCCCAGAATCTCAGCCCTGGTCAATTTACCTGAAGCAACACGGATGATTTCCTCAAATATTTGCTCTCCGACAGTCTGTATTGATTCCGTACCGTCCATTATTGTTCCACTGTTTATATCAATATTGTCCCTCATCTTCTTATAAAGAGTACTGTTAGATGACACCTTTATCACCGGGGCAATAGGCGAACCAATGGGAGTTCCTCGTCCAGTAGTAAACACAATTACCTGAGCTCCAGTTGCTATCATTCCAGTATTACACACGACATCATGAGCTGGTCCATCCATTATCACTAATCCTTTTCGTACAGGTTTCTCAGCATACTTAACTACCTGTACTACAGGTGTAGTACCACCCTTGAGGATAGCGCCTAGTGATTTTTCTTCGAGAGTGGTTAGACCTCCCTCTATATTCCCCGGTGATGGCTCAGTTCCGCGTACATCAACACCCATAGACTTGATATTGGCATCTGTAGTCGATATCATTGCCCAGATGCGATTTCTGGTCTCGTTATTGGCTGCCCGTCTAGCTAGGACATGTTCAGCCCCCAGCATTTCAGGTGTCTCTGAAAAAATTACTGTTCCACCCTCAGCTATCAGTAAATCAGAGGCCACACCCAGTGATGGATTAGCCGTAAGCCCCGAAACAGCATCTGAACCACCACAGCTAGTGCCCATAATTAGCTCCGAAATATCGACCAATTCTTGTTGGGCGGTCATTGCCTCTGTCAGAAGCTTCTTGGCTAATTTCTTTCCCTCGGCTACACAATTGGTTGTGCCACCTACTTCTTGAATACTAATTGTCTCAAACCTCTGTCCAACTTTGGTCAGCTCTTCAGCGATTAACGCCGGAGTAAGTAGTTCACAGCCTAGGCCAACCAGTAATACACCGGCTACATTAGGGTTACTGCAGAAACCAGCCATAGCTCGCACCATAAGTTCCTTCTCCTCACCAAGGTGGCCACAGCCATGCCGATGAACTGCGCTAACCGTACCCTTTATCTCTTTACTAATAGTTTGTGCTACAGTAGAGGCGCAGATTGTGGTAGGAAAAATTAGGACATGATTTCGCACCCCAACAGTGCCATTACTTCTTCGGTATCCCCAAAATTTCATCGTTTGCTACCTTTGCCCCTTAGACCTCCAACATTATGACGCTTTATCTGCCAACTATATAACCACTTAACTCACTTAATCAACCTTTAAAAGACAGTCAAGGTGAATGCGTGTATAAAATAGCCTGGCCACACGCGTATAACTGAAATATGTTCTGGCCGATTGAAAACAAATCAATCATTGCGTTAGAATTCTTTGGATATTAAGTATCCGCACTGATTGGTTTTGCCGAAGAATCGGCACACCCAAAATGAAAGTGCCATCATAATATTGAAGGGCGGTGGCAAGACCAACCGACTAAGTAAAGAACAAGCCAAGGATTTTTATGAAACCCAGAGTAAATTTGAGAATCGTTAAGGAGGACAGACAATGAGATTAAAAGACAAAGTAGCAATAGTTACCGGTGGTGGGATAGGTATTGGCAAGGCTATTTCCTATGCTTTTGCCTCTGAAGGGGCAGCCGTAGTTCTAGCAGCACGTACGCTTTCTAGGTTAAATGAAGTAGCCGAAGACATAAAATCTAGAGGTGGAAAGGCAAAAGCTATACAAACCGATATTTCTGATGAAAAGCAGGTACAGCACATGATAGCTCAGACTCTCAACGAGTATGGCCAGGTTGATATATTGGTTAATAATAGCGGTATTACTGGGCCTACTGCTAATGTAGTCGACATGGATCTGAATGAATGGAATGAGGTGCTAGCAGTAAATCTAACCGGTGCCATGCTTTGTGCCAGAGAAGTGCTCAAGACTATGATTGTTCGTAAGAGTGGTAGCATTATCAATATTGGCTCCGAGGGTGGAAGGTCAGGGTACCCGCTGAGAAGCCCATATTGTGTCTCTAAAATGGGCATCATAGGTCTTACTGAAACACTAGCTATTGAAGTGGGAGAGTACAATATTCGCGTCAACTGCATCAGTCCTGCCGCAATCAGAGGGGAGCGTATCACCAATCGCTTGAAAGCCAGGGCTAAAGCTATGGACATTTCCTATGATGAGGCGATGAATAGACTCACCAGCAACTATTCCCTTAAGAGAATTGCCGAACCATCTGAAGTAGCCACTGCCGCGGTATTCTTGGCCTCAGATGAAGCGAGCGCCATAACCAGTCATACCCTCGTTGTCAACTGCGGAATGCATATAGTGCATTAAGATTCTTGAGTTTGCTACTTTCAGCCTCGATCCGTTCACGTGCTGACTACCGGAAACTGTGCAATGCTCTGAGATGGCACCGTATCAGTAAAAGGCAGCCTTTTCCTTAGACCTATTCCTAAGCTCAATTCTCTGCAAAAAGGAGGTTACCTTCTCCCGTTACAGCTATCACTCTAGCCGGTCCACCATCGCAGTGATATATTTTTAATGGCATAGCTATTATGTAGAATTCGAGGTCGTCAAAGGTTTCCAGATTCACTAAATTTTCGATAAGAGGTATGCCGTTACGTAAAAAGTAACGATGATTTGGGCTATCGCCGGGATGAGGTTTTGAGCCTGGTTTAACACCTTCATCAACCGGATGGTCAAGGGCCACTGCTTTTATTTTCTGGGAAGTCAGCCAGTGAGATGTCTCTTCAGCGAGAAAGGGATTATCTAAATAGAAGTTGGGCTGGAAGAAGGCTTTTTCTGCCCATCCGGTCTGTATTACGGCTATCTTGTTTTTCAATTCGATATTATTCGAATTAACCACGGTTCGAACTTGGTCTACCGTCACCGCTGTGTTTTCCCTAGCGACATTCCTCAGGTCTAGTCTTACTGATTTCCCCATCACTTTTTCCAGGGGTAGCTCATCTATGGTTATACCTCCGGCAACGAAGTGATAGGGAGGATCTACGTGGGTTCCAACATGAATTGGCATACATAGTCTGGTATTTGAGCGCCCGTGAACCTCGTGGACATGAATAGGTTCGAGAGTGATTTCAGGGAAAAAAGGGTTGACGGGGAGCCTGGGGTCACCCAGAGTAGCAGTAAGGTCAATAATGGGCATTTATTACCCTTTTCCTTTCTTATTAAACTGATTACCAGAGTCTAGGTGATGACACTCCTTTAGAATACTGGCTTTCCATCTTTGATTACGGTTTCTCCATCCAGTTCCAACGTGCAGAAAGAAATAACCAGATCATAATGTCCTGCGGCTCTTATTGTCCCTCCGGGGAAATATTCGTTGGTGCCGATGGCAAGATGAATATTATCCTGAGAGCCTTCATCTAGGAGACTCCTGCCGTCTGCTTTGGCATTTGGATTCATACCAATCCCCAATTCGGCGATATTGTAAACGTTAGGGTCTTTCAAACCTTCAAAATATTCCTCAAACTTTTTAGCTTCCCATCCCCCTTTTATGTCTCTGGCAAATCCACCACTAATCGTGACTTCAACTGGCTCCTTGAGCAGTCCGAAACTTAACTCAGGTGGTAAGTCCTCAATGCTAACATCAGCAACGATTTTACCTTCCTATGTCCCTTCAACCAGTGCACAATTGACCTCCTTGAATAGCATCATACTTCACTCCGGGCTTCGTATTTCCGTAATTATTGGGGGAAAACCTCTTCTAATTGGTATACTCTGGAATACCCAAGCTAGCCTGACTTAGCCATGGTTGCCAGCAACTCAGCCGCACGGGCTGGATTGAATATGCCTCAGGTACAGTTGGGCGCTAAGACTTTAGTCGCCTCTTCGGGAGTCTTTCTCCCCGCTTTTATTTCCTCCACCATGGCCTTGACCAGGTTAGTGGAGACCATGGCGTGGCCACACATGGTAGTGATTTCAAGGATATCATCACTGGGCAGTTTTTCCGTCTTGCCCCATATCCCCAGTGAAAAATTAGCCGTATGGTGCTTCAGCCCAGCTTTCTCGAAGCACTCATCGACGTTCTCAAAAATACCGCTCACTACCACCGACAGTCCCAGGTCTGCTTCTTTCAGGTCTTTCAGAAACGCCGCCACCACTTTGGGATTATCAAATACAACAAAGGAATCCCCTTTAGCCTCGGCAATAATCTCTTCCGGCGGGAACTCAAATATGTTACCCTTCATTTCACTACCTATATTTACGGGATTGTGGCGTAGGGCAATACGTAGGAACTCTTGACATTTTGGGAGATAGCCACTATCATTTACGCCCATTGCCCGTAGCATCATCAGAGCATAATCTTTGCTCAGGCTTTCTGCAGTTCCTCGGCGATGTAAAGTATGTGTCATTGATCTCCTCCTTAAACATTGGCCAGGGGCCTACCCAAGCCAGCATTCTGTTTTCCATTTATATAGTAGGGGATACCCGTCTCATTCAGTAGCTTCCGCAGTGGATATGGCCCATCAGGATCAGCCCGGTTGGCCACGCAAACACTGGCTACGGTATCAATCTTTTTAGTTGCTTCCTTTAAGGCGCTGAGCACATCGTCCAGTTTTTCGATGGGTAATAGGGCCTCAATTACGGCCGAGAGTACCTTTTCGTTCAGTATGTCTTCCTGGAGTTCCCCGGTCTTGGGGTCTTTCATCAGCGCGGTAAGGGGGTTCTTCGGTTCAAATTGTACACCCGCCTTTGCCAGCGCTCGAGTTACCGTGTCCAAGTCACGGAGACGAGTACCAATCCCCGGTCGGCCTAATTCCACACCCAAGCCGACAAATCCTCGCTGAAACCTGCCGGTAACATCGTTGGTTTTCATCTCCTCCGTCCCGCGCCCGGCTATTCCCGTCGCCTTGTGCTCGGTTCTCGGGTTAGAGAAAGTGGCACGTATTGAACGAGGCCAGTCTGCGGGCTCAAAGATGATGCAGTCCACCGGGCAAACCTTAGCCCTCTGGCAGACTCCGCAATCGACGCATTCATCCTGGTCGATGACGGCAATATCATCCTTCATGCTGATTGCTTCCATTGGGCAATAGGGTATGCATGTCTCGCAGGCGTTACAGATGTCTCCGTCAATTCTCATAAATTTGACCTCCTTTCTTAGTTAGGCAGTATGAAATTATAAATCTGCTCTCCACTAGATAGCTCGGGGTTCCATATTACGCATCTAATGTACTGAGAGTTGGTCTAGTCTGCTTGAAATCAAAAAGGCATCATCAACCGCTATCAATTGACAATAGCGATTACGATACCCAATCTTTCCTTACCTCATCTCCTAACTAATTCATTATGTTTTTAAGGGTCTTTGCGTATTTTGCTGTTTAGTTTAATCCCGCTCAAGTAATTTTGTCAATACTCTTGTTGTAAATCTGGGATGAGTACGTGTAGGCATTGCCTCTGAAATATTGAAAGACTGGCGGAAGTAACAATTCGTCATCCTTTTTATGCCTGAACTTCTGCCCCGTCGAGAGAATAATAGTTTTATGGGTTTACTGTTATTGGTTGCCGCTCTACGAGAGGAATAGGTTATCGCAGTTCGGTATGGCGGGCTCTGGCCTTTAGCAGATTCACAAAACATAACAGTGGTACTTGACAAGAGTCATAAAGAAGAGCATAATCCTTAC
>Ga0209991_10000654_pt1 | contig 15320 bp, 13 predicted proteins | sample ChitaG_FD_183167 | JGI IMG/M metagenome (GOLD analysis project Ga0209991, IMG submission 183167) | Deep subsurface microbial communities from South Pacific Ocean to uncover new lineages of life (NeLLi) - Chile_00310 metaG (SPAdes)... | ecosystem: Environmental > Aquatic > Marine > Oceanic >...
GCAAATAATGCTGCATTACCAAAAACGACTTCTTTCGATCTTGCCTTAATTTGCACTGTAATAAATGAATCGTCTTTTCTTTTAATTACAGCATCAATAGCATCATCGTCGACCATAGGAATATATACGTCTAAACCTTCCTTCAGCATTTTTCCAATAATCCAATATTCTATACGTTTTCCAAAAGCAGCAGAATGACGATAAGTTTTTGCCATTATTTAGCCTCCTATAAGAAAATAGCTGTCCCTATTTTATTTAATGATTACGTGAAGAGGTAAAATACCCCCTTATATACAAAATGTGAAGGTTAATTTTTGGTGATCTAAAAAAGAACCCTCTTGTGGGGTCAATAAGTTTTATTTAATGTTATTTTTCTATTGTAATAATTCATCATATCTCAAGGAATAATAATCTGCTGCTTCCTCAAAATAACTGTTCAAGATTGTCCATATATATCTCAATTTTTGTTTGAGTCCATAGTTACATGCTGCTTCCATTTCAGAAAGGATCATCAGCAAGAATAAAATGCCTGTATAAACCGCATCCGATTCAAACTTCCCAGGATGCCAATGATGCTCAGGTATGGTTGTAAACATTCCTGCAGCTATGCCACCCCATGCTTGATGGCTCCACTCCGAAATCTGCTTATATCGCCAGTAATATATTTCTTCTAGAAATCTTTGTTTTTCGTTACAAACCATCTTAGAGTTCAGCATTCGAGAAGGAATAAACCAGTACTTTGTATACTTGTTCGGGTTTACTTTTTCATCTTCCGATAGGCCAAAAAGCTCCGCAGATGCATCCAAAAATTTCTTCTTCTCATCAAGATATGGTTTCCACTTTGGGTCATTTCTATACCTCTTTAACTCTCTATCGTATTCTTCCCACATCACCCTGTAACCTGCTAATTCATATTTCCTAGAATATTCCAAGGGTTTTTCTGCCAGCATTACTATTGTAAAAAGAGCGTCTATTAATGATCGTCCTAAAATGTGAGCTTGAGTCGGATATTTTAGATCTTTTGCGACAAGTTTACGGATTGCTTTGTATGTTTGGAAACTTGTAGTAAGTAACCCCTTTAAAAGAAAATAGAAATTATCTGGTTTTCTATTTTCATTCTTTAGTTGAGAAATTACCTGATTTATCACTTCTTCGAGGGGTTGGTTAACAACTTTAATATCAAGGGGTTCCGGTTCTGTTGACCATTCCGGTTTGTTTAAAATAAATTTTCTCATTTTTAAAGTTCCAATCTGATAGTCTCGTTAGGAGATGGAGCGATATATGCAGAAGAACGGTATAATCTATTTACTTTTTTTCATCCTTATTCTTTACTTTTAAAATTTGCCTTTCTAAATCCTTGAGAGGTATTTTTTGACCTTTTTTGTAAATGAAAGTATATCTATTTTTGTTTTCTTCTTCTATTTCAACTAACTTGTAAAACATATCTCTATTCAATTCATATAATTTCCTAAAATCTGACTCAGTTTTATATGCACCGCACCAGCATTCTGTAGATGTCCCTAGAGAATGTAATAAAGTCTTAGGTATCCCGTTACTGTTTATAAAGGAAGTTACCTTGTAGTCAGACCAATAAAAGATGGGGCTAACAGAAAGACATTTGAAAGTCGGGTGATACCATAGTGGAATATATTTTTTTCTTTGGTTGGATTCGGCAGCTCTAATTCCGTCAAAGACAACTTTTGGTCCTTTTATGCTATCCAAATATTCCCCAATAGGCTTGATTTTTAATTCACGACAACACCATCTATAACCAAAGCTTGGAATGCCCCATTTTTTTGCTAACGTAAAATAATCTATTTTTGGTCTTACTACTTTGAGATTAACTCCTAAGTATCCGCAAACTTTCTTTACATATTCCATATTCTCAGGAAGCCCTGCAGTTGTGTCAACAAAAAGTGCAGTCAAATCAATATTAACCCTTTTTGTAATATCTTTTAAATAAGCCAAGGTAGCAAGACTATCCTTCCCTCCGCTAAATAGTATAAATGGCTTTCTGAATTCTAAAAGTTTCTCAATATCACTTTCTAAAATAGAAACTTGGCCTCGGACATTATTAGATTGATCTTGATTGAGTTCACATACTTTTATTACTTTTCTCCATTTAGTATGCAGAATGTAAATAGGTTTCAATGCTGGCCCTTTAATCCATCTGGTAGCAACTATCCCCTTTTCTTTGCATTGAGGACAGTTAACTTTAAGTCCCTTTAAATCTATCCCAGCAAAAGCTTTTTCTATGGGTTTCCACCATTTACTATTCTTAGAAGTCGATTGGTTTTTGGAATGCTTTTTTTTAAATATACTTGAACCATTCATTTTATCTTCATCACCGTATCTATTAATCTCAGGCTCCTCCCCTTAAAATCTACAAAAGGTACAGGTTCAAAAACTTCTTCTCCCTCATATGTAGGAATAAGTCTGGACGCAAAACTTTGCTGAACTAAACTATCTTCAATTGTTTTACTACTTATCTTCTCGCCAATGATATTTAAGTATTGCTTAACAATCGTATGCTTTTGTAATTTTTGCAATATTTCTGACGTACCTATATGAATCCTTCCAATCTGTCTCATCGCCTTATAAGACTTTACACCGATGAAAGCATTCTTTTCCAATTTGAGAACATCTTTTTGCCATCTTGTTATGGAACTATCTACTGCCTTAGAAAAATCTATTAATGAAGATGAATTTCTAATTGTTTTAGAAATTTGATGAAAAAGCCTCCGCAGTTCCAAATGCTTTATTGTGAACGCTAAAATAGAAGCTTGGAGAATTTTCACGAGGTCTGAAACTTCAATTGGAACTAGCTTACATTCTTCTCTAGAATAGTTTTTAATTGATTGGTAGGTGTCTTCAAATAGTTTGGTACATACCATTAAAACAAAAACATCTTTTTGTGGTATGCTATTCTGAGCGCAAAAATTTTCACTATGTCGAATAGATGGTCCAAACTCCTTAATCCATTGATTAGCCCCAGTTCTTCGTGTTGCTTCTATTATAAGATAGTATTTATAACAGTACGCAATAGCATCGGGTTTTCCTTGTGGTGCCTTAGAAATAGGGTTAATAATACCTTGCCAAGTTAAACGATGAGGAATATTAGGATCATCATTATCACTTGTATAGAATGGCAAATAAAGGATATTACTAAAAGCCTCAGCAATGAGCTTCTCAAAATATGTTGATTGTTGTAATGGATGAAATAGAATTAAATAGTCTTTAAGGTTTTTTAAATTTTTTAAAATTGTTCTTGAAGATGCCATAAGCACACCTCTATCACTCTTCCTTCTTTGTTTTTTGTTTTAGCCCGTCTGTAACTATTCTTCTCACTAGCTCCGCAGGCTTAATTTTCAGAGTTTTAGCTTCTCTTGTAATTGCTTGATGTGTCTCATCATCAAAGTCAACTACAAAGATATGTAATCCCTTTGGCTTTGCATCTAAAACTGTCTTCTTTGCATCTTCAATTGGAAGCTCTGCATTTTTAATAAGTCGTTTAATATCCCTGACATCCTTTGATAAGGAATTTATAAATGCATGTGCTGCTGCAATCTGTTTTGATGGATATTTAATAATTGAGATCTCTCTTACCACATCAATGCTATTTAGTCTTCTCTCTGAAACTAATTTCTGTATCTTTATAGGTAACTTTAAAACAACCAAAAATTCTCTTATCATTTCTGTAGAAAGTCCAACTTTCTTTGCTACAGCCTTTTGTGAACCGTACAATTTAACAAGATACTCAAAACACTTTGCCATAGTAAGCAGATCTACATTTCTATTCTTTCTTTTTGTATTAGCAAATATAGTTGCTAATGCAGTGTTTTCATTCAAATTCTTCATCTTAGAAATCCTCTCTTGTTAAGCCATTCTTCAAGGGCTTCTGTAGTAATGTCTTTGGGACCACTTTCATACTTATCACAAGCCTGTGATAGTGAATTAGCTACTCTTGGTGTTAAATAGATAGTTACTTTTGTAAACTTCTGGCTCTTTGCAATCTTGATAATTTCTTCTGGAGCTTTCTTAGGATTCTCTTTTGCCACATCAATTATTTTCCTCCTGTCTTCACTACGAGGTGTTTCCTTTATTTTTTCTGCAATTTTCAAAGCTTGTTTTTCGTCCGGGATATTTTTTGTTATTCTTGTAGCAGTAGATGCACTTAACTTCCCTTTATCTACCATCTTTTTTATAGGCTCTGGAACAGCAGCATAACCTATATAGCTTCTTACTGTTTGGGGTGATACGCCAAGATTTTCTGCCACTTTATTAACAGAACCAAGTTTGCTCAGCAACTCTGTAGCAACCTGCATCTTATCTCTATATTCAAGGTCAAGGCGGTGTATGTTTTCACTGAAAGATACAATAGTGGCTTCAGTTTCATTTTTTATAACAGTAATAAGGGCAGGGATTTCTTTCTTCCCGATTTTCTTGCAGGCAAGATATCGTCGCTGTCCAATGATCAATTCATATCTATCTCCTTTTGTGGAAACTACAATTGGTTGCTGAACACCTATTCCCTTAATACTATTAGCAAGTTCATCTATACCTTCTTTAAGATTTGTTTTTCGAACATTTGAAATGCTTATATCAATTTTATCCAAAGGGAGATATTCAAATTTTAGCATTTTCATTTTATCGATCCTCCAATATCGAATGATATATTGCCCTTTCACCTAACTTAAAATAACTGAATTACTTTGTCTGTATTATCAAATTGGCAAGTTTTTCGAAACACCTCGTTACAGTAATATAATTTTCTATCTTCATTATACGACAAATCTTTAAAAAATCCTCTTTTTAAAAAAACTTATTTAAAAACCCCTTACTCTTTTAATGCAAGAATTCCGGAAAGTTTTTTAGTATTTTGAAAAACTTTATGGGGTCAGGTATTGTAATATCACTTTTCATCTTCTCTCTCAATTTTTTTAATCACTCTGCTCACTGTAGTATAATGCACGCCTATATACTCTGCTATACCTTTTAAGGTACATAACCTTCAGGGTCACATAACCTTCGGGGTCAGGCTTCACAACTTCACATTTTTATCAATTTCCATACTCGACTCGATCATGAAAATAGAGACACATCCTTATGAAAATTGAAAATAGAGACACATCCTATTTTTTTCTATAGCTTAGGTTTCCATTTTACGAGGTCTTCCTTTAGAAAGTCTATCTACAGTAATACCTAAAATTTCAATCATCTGGTTAAGAAACTCCTCAGATCCTATAGGTTTTACGATAAAAGTTACCGAATTATTGAGCTGGTACACCTCTCTATTTATTTAATTTAAAGGAAAATATTAATTGTCTAAGAAAATGGGATGTGTCTCTATCTAAATATATCGGGACCGTAGAGGTATTGGTAACCTGATTTTTCGAGTAACTCAATGGCGAATTCTTCTATGGCACTTTCAGTTATTCTGGTCATATAATTTTACTCCCTCAATCTTCAATGATGAATCAAAATCATATACAATTCCCACACTATATCTTGCTCTTGTGATAGCAACGTAGAATCTTGAGCGGCTTGTTGGTTTTAAGTTTGAATTATTATTAATTAACCAATTAACAAACGGCTCTGTGGGATAAATAAGGACTCTGTCAAATGCCAACCCTTTAGAATTACCAAAATTTACTGTCTTATAGCTTTTATTGACTTCTACTTTTATACTATTTCTCAATTGTACAGGATTATAGACTTCCAAATACTTTTTGACATCTTGTTTTTTTACTAAATAAACACCATCATGCTTTGTAACTTCTTTTTGATTTGATGTACAGGGTGTAAAATTGGGATAGAGTTTTGATGAAAAACTACAAATTAGTTCATTGTTTCTATGTGATATATTCAATGTTTCTTCATCAATTTCACAATTGCTTTTCTTGCATTCATTCTGTATAAAATCCTTTATTTTTCCATACTTATATTTTGTGTATTTTCTTTCGTTGTGTGTAAGGTAAATCACTTGTCGTGGGTCTCCAACCATATAAATGTTTGAATCACTTCCAAAGAGTATTTTTAATAATTCTAGGTCGTATCCGGCTAAATCTTGAACTTCATCTACAAATATATGCGAATAAATTCTGCTCAACCTATCAATAACAGCACCATCACTTTTTTGATTGCATCTGATAACAAACTTTGAGAGCTTATCTGAATATATTTTAAATGTGTCCGTAAAGTAGTGTTTTTCTAAATCTTCATCCTCTTTATAGCAAACGGGAATACCTTTCCTGTTGTAGTACTTAACGGCTGATTGTTTATTAACCAAAGTCATTCCATTTACTTTTTTTTCAAATAAGCATCCCTGATAAGGTCTTACCCCATGCTTTAGAAGAAATGAAAACCAAGTCTGAATAGTTATATTTTCAGGAATAAACTGGCTTATTCCAAAAAACTTTTTATAAATTTCTTCTTCATTGGCTAGTGTGTAAGTAGTTATTAATATTTTTTCACTACTGTTTTTTAATGCTTCATTAACTAGAAGCGTTGTTTTACCTGAACCAGCTGCTGCAATAATAAGTTTATTGGTTTTCATATCCTCACTTTATTGCCTCCATGATATAGTCTGGGAATTTCAACTCTTCTTTCGTATCAAATACTTTCAGTGCACATTCAGTTTTATTTTGTTTCATGTATTTGTGTAACTCATCTTCTGTGCCGCATGAAGTACCAAGAATAGCGTTTAATTTTTCTAAATTATTTGCTTTCAATATTTTAGGTTCTAATGTGTTGTAGTTAAATGAGGATTCGCCAATTTTTAAATCACCGCTATCCACCGTTTCATCAAAACAAATCTTTATAAAATCTTTTTTATTGTTTCCGAGATAATTTTCATATTTTTTCTTTAAGGCATCAATATCGCCATCATTGTCTGTAAGTACAACAACAGTTTTTTTAATTTTGTCTGCTATTTCTAAAAATCTTAGAAATGAAGTCCCGACAGAAATTACATCGATTCCATCTTCAATGGGAAGTTTCCCACCGTTTTCCAACATATAGGCTTTTTGCAACACCAATTCATCCGAATCACCCTCTACTAAAATGGCTTTTCTACAGAGAATTAGTCTCAATGTATCATACCCCGATATTTTCTCAAAGAAACTTTTCGTTTCCGGTTTTAAATCATTAAGACGTATGGTCTTACTATCGTTCAACAAAATCAAATTACCTAATCCCAATTTATTGGCTACAAAACTATTATGGGTTGAAATGATTATTTGTTTGTCTTTATGTTCTGCTTTGATATTATTTAATAATTGGTTTAATCTCGAATGTGTCAGATGATTTTCCGGTTCTTCTAGTAAAATCAAATTTGCTTCTTTTGATTTTTTATGTCCTAGTGCCAATTTAGTTTTGATTATGCATTGCTCACCTTTTCCAATAAAGTGAAACGGCACTTCATCTAAATAAGTCATTAAGCTATTTTCCCAAGCATTTTTAGACAATAATTCAACTGAAAGTTCAATCTTTTTATCGGATATCTTTGCATTAGATTTGATTTTTTCATTGATTGCTTTTATGGCTTCGCACTCTCTGAATGAATCTCTCATTGTCCTGTGAGCCTGGGAAATCTCAACAATTTCTTTAGGTTCTAAATTATCTCGGACAATGCGTGAAATATAAACGTCAGAGCCGTTTTTATAACGATTACTTGAAGAGTCGATTAATGCCGACTTTATTGGAATGCTTCTTGCTGTAATGTTTTCACGAGCAAATGAATTCCAGAAAACATCATAATATTCAACAGGAAGGGTTTTTATATCTTTACTTTGAATGAGTTGCTCATACTCAGGTTGATACTTTTCATCGAACTCAATTTTTAATGATATACCACACGCATTGTTTTTTTCACTATTCCCGTTTCCTTCAAGTTGGGCTAAATCATCGCCTCTAATAAAAACTTCAATTAAAATAAATGGCTGAATGGCGGTATTGCCATCCGTTATATTTTTTAAGTATTCTGCAACTATTTCGTTATTAAAAAGATACTGTGTCAATTCATTTTTCAAATATCTTCCATTAAATAAACCTGTAAGCGCCAAATGAATTGCTTCTAGAATTGTTGATTTTCCAGATTCATTGTCTCCAACTAAAATATTAAGCCCATCATTTAATTCTAAGCTAAACTCGCCTTTAAAACATTTGAAATTTACGATTTTTATTCTATCAATTTTCATCTTTTTATACCCTCCACAAACACCGCACTTCACCGCTCATCAATTTAGGCAGCAGCGTATCCCGCAGTTTTTCAAGAGTGCGGATTTGAAAACTATTTTTAGTCATTTTTTCAAACATTGAACTGATGATTTCAATCCATCTTTTCATTGATTTTTCATTAAGAATAACAATTTCAGTTCCATTTATGTCATTAAATAATAATAGGGAACATCCTATTTTTTCTATGGTTTGGCTCTACACTTTACGAGGTCTTCCTTTGGGACGACTATCTATAATAGTACCTAAAGCCTCAACCATCCGATTAATAAACTCCTCATATCTTATACGTTTTCCGTTAAAAGCTACTGAAGAAAAACCTCATCCCTTTACGTATATTTTTATTCATGAAAAATATCTAAAGGTATTATTCTCCAAGGAAAATCTTCAATATAAGGCAATGCGTCTTCTCCTAATGATGCAACAGCTTTTTGTATAAATGAGAAATATTCTCTTTTAAGATACATTACTTCTTTGCTTGTGGGAACAACAAAAATAGTATGTTCAGATATTAACTTTATTTCTTTTGCCTTTAATCTCCATTCTCTTTCCCAGGTAAAATCAATATCTGATTCTAATTCATATCTTACATGCCGATATTTTAATTCCTCCGGGAGAATATCATATTCTAAATCTGGTTGATAAATTACCGGTCGCGCTCCCTGACCCCAAGCCCACTTCTTAGACACAATTACACCATATGATTCATATCTTGGTCGTTGTTTATTCTGAATCGTTACTTCATTTGCTTTTAATAGGTTTGCAATCTCGCTTAGAGGCGTTTCACTGAAGCAAATACATTGATCATGGCTTTTAATAAATCCTTTCCCACCAATAAGTCTTTCTTCATTAATAATATTTTCAAGAATATTGATAGCTTGAAGTTTTTCTGTTGATTTCGTTAAATGCACCAGCTGGTTACTTATATCTCTTCGAACTAATTTTATAAGATCTCTTTCGTTCATTACCATGATATAAAACCTCTCTTTATACTCGAGTAACAAAAATTTTTAATATTGAATAGATAATTAATTATCGAAACAAAATTAATCAATGCGTATTTTGTATTTATGGATTTTTTAATTGTTGGGGGTAGATAGAAATTACTTCACTTCCGGCTTCAAATAGATTAGATTTTATCTCATGAACGAGATTCCAGGATTTTGCTGTTTCGGGATTTAATGTTGTTCTTTCTAACAGTGCAGTTGTAATTTCTTCAATACTTTTATTTGTATTTTCTGAAATTACTTTTGCAATGTTCTCGGTATCAATCTTTAATCCTTTTAAACTCTCTTCCAATTGTTTTTCTTCTAAATTTATATTCTGTCCAAAGCTGATACTAACACCATGAAGCAAAAATCTTGCTTGAGGAACAGAAAGTCTTTTTGAACCACCACAATACAAAATAACACTTATCGAATCTAAACTACCAAAATTATGAGTAGTTATAGTAACCGGTAATCCTTTTAAATAATTATAAGCACTCAATCCATGGAATACCGAACCGCCTGGGGAAGAAATAAGAATAGTAAAAATTGAAATACCTTCTTCCATTTTTCTATCTATTACGTTCATTAAAGCATTAATTGTAGTTTCATTGACTGGTGCAAAAAATTTAATTACAACTGGTGGCTTTGTTTTCATATTTGCATCCTCCTAAAAATATCTAATATATTTGATATATTTTTAGAGTTTGTAAATTTAACTTAAATAGAATATTAAAATTCTATAATTAAAATATAGATATTTATTGAATATTTACCTCTATAGTTTGTAAAGTGTCTTGCCCTAATATATCTACAACTCTTACTGCAATTTTATATCTGCCGGGCTTATCATAGGTATTACTCATAGAGATAAGTTCTATTTCCGGATTTTTCTTTGTTCTAAATGATTGCCATTCGTTTTCAAAAATGTAATTACCAGTCCATTCCTCTTTCTCTTCTCCACCCCTCGTTACTCTTATAATCTCTTTCTTGCGTTGATAATTAAAATCCACAGCCCAGTAATCAACCCAATCTTTCCAATCTTTAGTTAATGTTTCTCTTTTTAAAATTCCGTCTTTATCTTTGGTAAGTTTTATAATATTTCCGTCTTCGATAACAACCTTATTGCTGCCTCTCTTCAAAGATTGTTCTACCTCTTCCAAATCATCTTGAGTAAAAGTGGTAATAAAATCTTTTAATTTTACTTGTACTTTATTATTCTTTAGGATTGGCTCAATTTCAAGGTAGGCAACATCATAAAATTTTACTTGGCCTTTTTCTACTGCTTGCCTATCGAATACTTCTCGGGGTATATTCTTTAATTTCAGATTTACTCCTGCTTCATTCATCTCCTGCTCTATATAAGGTTTTAAACCCATCTCGAATTCGAATCCTAAAACATCTACATTGGTAATAAGCTTTTCCTGACATTCTTTATAAATATCTTCAATGATGGCTTTAGTTACTGGGAAATCAATTGGTCCCACGTAAACAAATCTTTGTCCTTTTTGCCCATGTAAGATTTTAAATTCTTTAATCTTTTTTGCCTTATATCCTTCTAAAATTAAATTTATATACTGTTTTTGTTTTAGTTCAAGTTGTTTTTGCTGTTCTTCTTCTGATAGATTCGTATTAATACCCAAAAAATATTTCCTTTCGTACTTCCCAAGATTTAATATTTCAAATGCACGATAAGGTTTATTTTCTTTCTTTAATGCTCTTTGTATATCGATTATTCTCTTTCTAGTAATATGAATAGCAAATCTACTTAAATCAGCATCAATCCATTTCCTGTTAAGTTTTTCTGCTACGGCACAGGTTGTTCCACTGCCGCAAAAGAAATCAGCTACTATATTCCCTTTATTACTACTAGCTTTTATAATTCGCTCTAAAAGTGCCTCTGGTTTCTGGGTAGGATAATTTAATTTTTGAGACAAATCTTTTGGATCTACAGGGTTAACATCTTTCCAAACAGAATTAGCAGCCATAGTTTTTACTTCAAAAATAACATCATCTACGGTTGGTTGTCTTTTGTTATTTTTAATCCATTTTTTTAACCTTGCTGTGAATCGCGAGTCAGTTTTAGGATAATTTGACCCCTTTATTTTATTCCCTTCAACAATATAATTTTCCCATCTTTTATAATTTATGGAATCTTCAGGATCACCTGCATATTGCAATTCAAAAGTGTAATTATTTGATTTTGTATAGAAGAAAATGATGTCATGTTTTCTCGGATAATAATTTTTAACTGCTCCTTGATAAGTTTCGTAATACCAAACAATCTCATTTATAAAATTCTTATTTCCAAAAATATCATCTAAAATAATCCTAATGTATGAATTTACCCTATAATCACAATGCACATATATACTTCCATCTTCGGCTAGTAAATCATACATCAGTTTAAATCTTTCGTACATCATATTAAGATAAGAAGAGATTCCTCTTTCCCAGGTATCACGATAGACAACCTCTTCAATTATACTTGGTTTCTTAGTAACCTCATCTCCATTAATTTTAATATCAATTGAAAAATCAGCGCCAACAGCAAAGGGTGGGTCTATATAAATTAATTTTATACCTCCTTCTTTTTCTATCTCTTCTCTAAGGGGTCCATTCACCAAAGAAGATAAAATCAATTTATTGTCACCCCATATAAGTTTATTAGTCCAACCCTTTTGTTGTCTACCCCTATCATCTAAATCAAACAATGATAAAATTTGTTTTTCTTTTCTAGGCTCATCAATATGTTCAATGGAATGAAAAGGTAAAACTACATTAGTTACTCCCTCGTTTCTTCCATTCCAGAATAAAAATACATCTTCATCATCTTTTGCCATCTTATATAATAGTTCTTTGGGGATAATTTTCCCCTCTTTAATTAGATTTATAACTTGTTTCTTTTCTTTTTCAGACAAATTATTTCTTTCTTGCAGCATCTAAATTAACCTCCTCTTTCATCTTTAGATAACCTGATAATCCATTTATTTAAATCTAAATGTTTTGATTACATCTTTAAATGTTTTTATATCATTTATATAATTGTCCCATTCTTCTTGCTTTATATAAACGGGTAGAAAAATAAATTTATTTTGAATAATATTTACATCTTTACACCAAATTTTTAACCTCTCAATTTTTTTTCTATCATCAATGTCTTCCCTACCTTTGGTCTCAACAATGTAAATATTCTTAGCATCTTGCTTTACTATAAAATCAGGATAATAATCATGAATATTCCCATCATCTCCTTGATATTCCATCTTATAATGAACATTGTAGCTGTTTTTAGCAAATGAAATAATGTCAGGACAATTATCTAAAAAATTGGCAAATTCCAATTCAAAAACAGAATCGCCTATCACTTTATTAAAAACAGATTTTTTGGGAGTAATATATTGTTGATTATTAAATGCCATAGGTTTAACTTCTTTTAATTTAATATAATTTTTTACTTCAGCATTTCCCTTATCTGAAATGGTAAGTTTATCAATTGCCTTTTTAAAAGTATTAAAGATAGTCTTTTTAGCTTCAACATCTGATAAATTTCTTAAAATGTTTAAATCTTCAATATCAACTTCTTTGCCAAAGATATAATGTTTGATAAAATCTCTAACTTTTGGATATAAAATATCAAATCCACTAAAAAGTCTACTTTCTTTTAAAATTGAGTTAGTAAAAAATCTTATTACACTTCTGTAATCTATACTGGTTTTATCGAAAATAATTTTATGGGAAAATTGACCATCTAAATCTTCAAAGATAATTTCTCTTTTTTCTTCTTCTGAATATTGTTTTATAACAATAGGAGTAAACTCGAATTTTGAAATATCTATATTTTCCAGTCTTTTATATTCTCTATAAATTCGAGGAGTCAATACAGGAATAGAAATATCCAATTCTTCCAAATCCTTATGTTTGTTTTCTTTGTCCGGTTCAATAATTATCGGAGTATTGGGTCTTGTGTCATCTCCCATTTTTCTATATCCGAATTCTACACCCTCTTGTTTGATTGACTCAACAAAATCCATAAAGGCAGGAGTACCTATTATAGCCAGTTCTTCGGTATTTATGTTATATCCAAACATCTTCCTTATTCCTCTGCCTAAAGTTTGTTCTGGTAAAATATCACTTTTAGATGTATAAGGTCGTAAACCTACAATAGTAGTTACATTTTTTACATCCCAGCCTTCACGGAGCATTAGTACTGATACAATAGCTCTGTAATGACTCTCATCTTTATCTACATTCTCAGCTGCTTTTCTTAATTTTTCCAACTCTGTTTTTACTCGTTTAATCTTAACATTTTCATCAATTTCTCCACTCTTGTTGGTGTGAATTACTAAAACAGCATCTTTAAATTCAGGATATCTATTTTTAAGATATTCTGCTATTTCATCACTTTCCTTTGTCTCTGTAGTCATAATAAAGAGTAAAGGAACTGTCCCCTCTTTTTTTAATTCATCATATTGTTTTTTCCATTCAATATATCCAAGATGTATATAATCTTCATATCTTTCAATAAATTTATCTGATGGTTTTTCTTGTAATTTAGCTCTTGATGCCATATCTGGAAGTACCGGGCTTTTAACAATATTTTGCTTAATTGCTTCTACTAAAGGATAGTCACAAATAGTTTGTACAAAAATAGCACCGTTATCATGTCTTGGAGTTGCGGTAAAATCTAATTGCAAAGATAATCCATTCTTATGTCTTAATTTTAATTTATTATTTATATCGGCAATGTTCTTAAACCAGGCAAGTTTTTCATCATGGATATGGTGAGCTTCGTCATTTAAAACAACTAAATCTTTTATTTTATTACTTCTTAATATTTCTCCTAAATCTAATTTCGCAGATTTATCAGCATAAGGTGATGGCTTTTCACCTATAAAATAAGCTAAGTTATTATCATCTTTAATAGAAGGGATTTTGTTTTCATTTAAAAATATTCTATGGACATTTGTTAAGAAGATATTTCCGGTTGGGGACATCACTTTTAACTCGTCCTGTAAATGAATAGTTAACTGAAAATCAGATTGCCAATTTCTGTCCTCATAACCATCTTCGGGAAGCAGGGGCGTTTTTTTTAGTATTTCTAGATTTGCAAAATCTTTTTTTAATCTATTTAAAACAATAATATTAGGGGCAATAAAAAGAAAATTTTTAGAGAGAGGAGAATTGTCTTCATATAGCTTGTGGAAATAAGACCATACAATTGCCAAAGCTGCAACATAAGTTTTCCCGGAACCAGTGGCCATTTTTGTTACATATCGTGGCCAGTTTTCAATAAACATACCTGTACTTATCCTACCCGATGAATCGAATCTTAATAGTTCATATTTATCTCTTGCTTTTACAACTTCATAAAGATAGATAATTGATTCAATAGCTTCCCTTTGCGCAAAATAATATTGTATTTTATTTTTTTGTCCTTCCTTTTCTACCCAATGCTCCCTGTTAAACCAATAATTGAGTAAGGCTTTGGAAGTTTGACTAACTCCTCCGTACTCTTTATCTCTCCATTCCTTAACAGCTTTTCGTATTTTGTGAACCAAGGGAGGAAGTAATTTTTCATAAGCAGATTGGAATAAATCTTTTTGCCCTAAACCAGGTACCCAGCGGATATCAGGGTTCATTATTTCAAAAGGATTTGTAATAAATTTAATATTACTTGTATTCGAATTACTCATATAAATACTCCTTTTTTCTCTGAAATATTCTTATTTAGTTAAAATTATCATTAAATAATGTTTTTCATTTTTTATTCAACAACAACCATTATTTCCTTCTCTTTCCATTCCTCCCATTCGAGGTTGGTAAACTCCGATAGCTGGAGAAGATCTTTTGGTTCTTCGAATCCTCCGTTTAGTGAATCTCTTAAGGTAATTATTTTCTTGGCGAGAGGTTCGCTTATTTGTAAGATGGTGGTAAGTTCTTCCTGGGATGCGGAGTTGATATTTATTGTTTTATCTTCCGGTTTTTGAAGAGCAGGGAAAATGGAATTATAAAAAAAAGAGAAGTAGACTTCGGTTTTGGCAAGGGAGATAAGAAAAAAATGAGATATAAGAATTGTGGTTAGTAAAAGAATGGTAG
>Ga0209991_10000655_pt1 | contig 15315 bp, 15 predicted proteins | sample ChitaG_FD_183167 | JGI IMG/M metagenome (GOLD analysis project Ga0209991, IMG submission 183167) | Deep subsurface microbial communities from South Pacific Ocean to uncover new lineages of life (NeLLi) - Chile_00310 metaG (SPAdes)... | ecosystem: Environmental > Aquatic > Marine > Oceanic >...
TAAACATTTGCCCATCGATAATAATCCAAAACCCCTCTCGTGCTTTCTCTTCCACGAGTTTCGCGGCATCTGCAACAGACATCACACGTGGAGCTCTCCATAATATATCGAAAACTTCCACCCTTTTTACCTCTTCACTCACAGCTAAACTCCGATTATTCTTTCTCTTAAAGTATTTAGCCTCGCGCTCGCTGCACTGAGCGATTTATTGCTCTCTTGGTTAAGATGTATGACATGTCTCTTCTATACTCTTCACTGGCTCTGACATCAGATATGGGCTTTACTTCACCTGCAACTATTTTAGCTCCTTCGTCAATTACCTGTTCACTCGTTTCCTTCCCGGTCAAGTACTCCTCCGCTTTTGAGGCTCGAATGGGTGTGGGAGCCACTGCCCCCAAAGCTATTCTTACATCGTCAAAAATCCCGTCTTTCACTTTAACCAATGTTGCTACCGATACTATAGATAATGTGAACGCATTCCTTCGTCCCAACTTAATAAAGCACGAACCCGCAGTAGCCTCGGTGATGGGTATCTGGATTTCGGCGAGGATTTCCCCGGCTGCCAGGATAGTTTTCCCTGGACCGGTGAATAATTCCGTCACAGGCACTAACCGTTGCCCATCAACACCTCTCACGTTGACCTTGGCGTCCAACACCAGCAGTGGGGGGGCAATATCTGCAGCTGGAGAAGCATTACATAAATTGCCACCTATAGTCCCCAAGTTTCTAACCTGTAACGAGCCCAGCTGGCTGGCAGCATCAGCCACTATCGGCACGTGTTCTTTTACCACGGCCGATACCCCAATTTCTGACACTCTCGTAACTGCTCCTATTCGTATCATGCCGTCATCTTTAACTATGTAGCCCAGCTCCTTTATCGAGCTTATGTCGATAATATGGGTATGGTTGGGCAATGATACTCCACCCCGCCTGGCGGCTGGCACTAGGTCTGTACCACCAGCGATTATTCTATAACCTTCTTTAAGCTCAGCTAACAACTTTAGTGCTTCTGTCAATTCCGTTGGGCGGTGGTACTCAATTTGTGGTATTGCCCTTAATCCCAAGAGATTTCTCATTTGCCTTGGCCTCCTCTTAAGCACTCTCCACGATATTTATTATTTACCACCAATTGCCAGAATCCTTGTACTCTTTGGCAGCTTTTATAGCTTTGATTATATGGATGTAGCCCGTGCACCTACACAGATTACCCTCGATGCCTTTTCTTAGCTCTTCATCGGTGAACTCCGTCAGGTTATTCAACAGGTAGTAAGCTGTCATAATAACCCCCGGAGTGCAATAACCACATTGTATGGCGTGATTTTCAATGAATGCCAACATAAGTGGATGAAGTTCATCGCCCTTAAGCAAGCCCTCAACCGTGGTTACCTCCGCTCCGCCAACCTGGGGAGCAAGAACTAGACATGAGCATACCGGCTTACCATTTAGCAATACAGTGCAAGCGCCACATTCTCCATCCTCGCAACCTCGGTGAACGCTCTTGATTTTCAGTTCGTCTCTTAATATATCCAGAAGTGTAGACCGAGCCTCAACCTCTAGCTTGTAAGGCTTATTATTCACCTTTGTTTCAATAGGCACTTTCATAGTATTAACCCCCTTGAGACTCCAAAATCCATTTGCGCACCCTCTCCCTCGTCGCCGGCGATTCAGGGACTCGTATCTTAAACGGGGACAACGCATTTTCTATGGCGTTTATAATCACTACCTTGGAGCCTATTGGTGGCGCTTCCCCTATACCTTTTTGCCCAAGCTCAGTGAAAGGCGACAGGGTTTCAATATGCCCAAGAACAATATCTGGTGAATCTTGAGCAGTGGGCATCACGTAATCAGTATACGAGTTGCTAAGTAATTCTCCGCTCTTGGTGTAGACTAATTCTTCCGATAGTGCTTCACCGATACCTTGAACTATGCCACCAAATATTTGCCCCTCGACAACATCTTTATCTAGGAGTGTACCAGCATCGTGCACGTGTGCGTATTTCAATATGCTCACCGCGCCTGTTTCCACGTCTACCTCTACCACAGCGATATCTGCACCAGAACAATATGTAGCATATGTGTTGGTAGGGTTTTGGGTAGTGTTAGGGCTAAACCATGATGCTGAGACGGTAAGTAGAACTTCATGCTTTGCTTGCATATCATGTGGTAGCCCTCTTGGGCCCGGGCGGAAATATACACAGTCCGCCAACTCTTTTAGTGACATTCTCTTAGTCGGGTCCTTTGTTGAATGGAAAACGCTATCCGTTATATCTATATACGCCGCTTCTTCATTCAGAAAGTGACCGGCAAGTTTTATCATTCTTGCTTTCAGTTCCCTGGCTGCCCTTATCAGAGCACCAGTGGGGTAAATAGCGCCCCTGCTGGAATATACTCCGCTCCCAGGCATATCCGAGGTATCTCGTTTTACTTCGATGTCGTCAAGTCTTACGCCTAAGATGTTGGCAGCCACCTTGGTTCTAGTAATGTCAGACCCTTGCCCTATTTCAGTCTGGTCACTTTCCACCTCAACCAACCCGTCACTGGTTATGCTAACTCGAGCCTGTGTTAGGCCACCGTAAATACAATGAGGTGCGGCTACACCTGCGGGCTCTACCACGAATGCCACCCCCACCCCGATATATTTGCCTTGCTTCCTAGCTTGTCCCTGTTTCTCCCTCCATGAGTTGACTTCGCCCAGTTTCAAGACTTTTCTCAATACGGCAGGATAATCACCGCTATCATAGACATACCCCGACAATTGCTTATAGGGAAACTCGTGAGGTTGTATAAAATTCCTGAACCTTACCTGCTCCGGCTCAATATCAAGCTCACGAGACACAACTTGTATTATTCGCTCCATGAACTTTATCCCTTTATCTTTACCGTATCCCCTATAGGCGCAGTAAGGGGACTTGTTAGTAACAATACCATAAGCTTCGATTTTTACTCCCTTAAGACGGTAAGCATTTGGTACTGAACAACAGGCCGGAACCATGCCCATTGCGGCTGACCCCCTGTTTGTGCCTTCCACGCCTAAATCCTTTAGAAACTTAGCCTTGACTCCAAGGATGCTCCCGTCATTTTTCACGGCAACCTCACCATCCCAGGTGACATCCCTATTATGAGAACCGGTCAGGAATAACTCTCTTTTACTTTCGACCCACTTTACCGGCCTCCCGGTTACAATAGAACCTAGGCCAACCACGGTGTCCTTCCACCAATTCAGCTTATTTCCAAATGCCCCTCCAACATCTGCAGCTACAATTCTTACCTTGTTGGTAGGCAGGCGTAATGCGCTGGATATGTATTGTCGCCCAAGAAAAGGAGCCTGCGTTGAGCTCCACATATTCAACATCCCCGTCACCTTATCATATGAAGCAACGCAGCCTCTTGCCTCTATAGGAAAGCCTGAAACCCTGGCCTCATGCCACGATACCGGAAGTACGCGCTCAGCCTCCTTAAACGCCGCGTCGATATCACCGAAGTTAAACTCTAAATGCACCTGTATATTATCTCCCCATTCTTCATAAACTAATGGACTTTCTGGTTGCATCGCCTCATTAATATCGCTTACAGGAGGTAGAGGCTCATACTCAATGTCTATCAAGTCGGCAGCATCAAGCGCAATATATGGATGCTCAGCTATAATTGCTGCCACTGGTTCACCTTGATATCTCACTTTGTCGGCAGCTATTGGGTATGCTTTTGGCGTTCGCCAGTGCCACCCGATAGCGCTGTAGTTAGAGGTTGCAGGCAAAGGGTCCATTAATTCCACAACTTCCTTGCCGGTTATAACTGCTAACACCCCGGCCACCTTTAAAGCTCGGCTAACATCGATGCTCTTTATCCTGGCATGAGCATATGGACTCCCAACAAATATACAATGCACCATGTTCGGTAATTCTATATCGTCAACGTAAAACCCGTCTCCTGAGACAAGGCGTCTTTCTCTTTGTTTCATTGCTTTCCTCCGTAAGAAGTGATTTGAAAAACTGGGTCGCTCTCAGTACCACTAATCCAGTAAAACACCTCCTTCATGAGGCGGGGCATATCATCATTTTAACCACCAAACATTCATCTAGAAAATGGCGAGCTCTTCAACCAGCTTATCAATCACAAACATGTGGCCTGGATAATGAGTGACGGCGTAGGGTATCTTGCTCTCTAAGACCACATTCTGTGGTGTAATTCCGCATCCCCAAAACATGACGGTCTCGTGTGGCTCTGGGGGAGGTGTAGGCCAGGGTGGAATAAAGGCATCTGGCTTGCCAATGTTGTTTACCCCAATTAGGGTTGGGGCCCCAATGTGGACTGGTGGTCCATGAAAGGCAATATGTCGAGAAGATATTTGGATAGCTCGCACAGCATCACGGGAAGTGGAAAAAGCGCGACAAGAACATACCATATGCCCATGGAAGCGTCCCACTGGGACCAGGGGGATATTGGTAGTGTAATCTCCAAGAGAACGGAAGGGAACGTTAGCTGCCCTAAATGCCCAGACAAAACCCCAACTGCAACCTATCAAAAAGGCAACCAGATCATCCCTCCAGTAATTGGTAGCATCTGTAGGCTCATCTATAATCTTGCCATCCTTGAAAATGCGATACTTGGACAGGTCGGTACGTAGGTCAGCATCTGGCGCCATTAGCTTGGGGTGAGGATCACCCGGTTCAGTTACATCTAAAACATAGCACGGACGTGGATTATGATTACAGAAGAGCAGGAACTCAAAGGCATATTCCTTAGGCAGTGCAATCAGGTTTGCCTGTCCATAGTTACGACAAGCATCAGCAGTTACCTCTGTCCATTCCCCTTTCCTTACAATACTCCTAAAATCCTCGGGCTGTATCGCCCCTAGCTCGTCCGGACTATATTTGTTCGCCATTCCTCGTCTCCTTGCTATTGGAGAAGCCGTCTAACTTTGAAAGCCCCCGATGTTATAACTTTTTACAATATGCCCATTTGCTTCTTGAGGTAGTATATTAACTCCTGTTCCCTGGCTTTCTTAATGTTGGCGATGGACTCAGGGTCCCAATGGTAAAGACCCTCACCAGTCTTTGCTCCCAGCTCCCCCTTTTCCACCTTTTCAACCATTAAACGAGGCGGCTCGCCAGTATTACACAAGTCCTTCCATACCTCAGCTGCAGCTAGGAAAGTGTCCAATCCACCCAAGTCACAGGTTTCAAAAGGGCCAGTTACCGCTAGGCGTCGGCCGAAGCTGGTCTTAACCACAGTATCCACGTCTTCCATGCTTGCAATCCCTTGTTCCACAATATAAAAGGCTTCACGTATCAAGGCTTGATGCAACCTAGTTCCGACAAATCCTGGAACCTCCTGGTTAACGATTACCGGCTTTTTCCCCAGGGCTTTCATCAATTCAGCGGCTACCCTTATGGTTTCCTCAGAGGTCTTCTCCCCTCGTACTATCTCTACCAGAGGGATTAAGTGTGGAGGATTCCAAAAATGGGTCCCAACTACCCTTTCTGGTCGGCTAGTTGCTGAGCCCATTTGGGTAATACTCAGGCCAGATGTATTACTGGCAAGAATAGAGTTTTTAGGACAGATTTTGTCCAACTTGGAAAATGCACCCTTCTTAAGCTCCAGATTTTCAGGGATAGCTTCAATGGCAAAATCGGCATCTCCTGCAGCCTCTTCCAGAGCAGTAACGCCTTTAATCCGGGCGAGGATTCGTTTATCATCACCCTCTTTTATGAGGCCGTTCTCTACATAAGCTTGAAGATTGGATTTGATTGAATTTAAACCCCGCTCAACAAGCTCGTCAGTCAGGTCCTGCATCCAGACACTGTAGCCCCCTTGAGCACAAGCTTGGGCGATGCCAGGGCCCATGGTCCCTGTCCCCAGGACTGCGATTTTCTTAATACCCTTCAGCTCCATTCAACCTCTGATATTCCCATGGTGAACATTTTGCTGTATCTTTACATGTTGCGGCGAGCGAGTATTGTATACCAGCCTATACCCCACCTCAGCTATTATAGACTGCTCAAGAGGTCTTTAACCTCAGTAATAGCTGGGTCTCCGGCAATTACTTTGTTATTTGTGTTAAAGGATTTGAAATCCCGCCTTGTTAGGCTTTTCCAAAATACAACTTCTCTAGATCGGGTTTATTCAAAAAGTCTCGAGCTGGTCCTTCAGCTATAATTGCTCCGTCCCGCAAACAATACGCTCGGTCAGCAATTTCCAGTACCTTTTCCGTCGGCTCTTCTACAAGAATCGCTGCTTTATTCCCTTCCCGCACCAAATTTGCGATTCCCTCAATTACTCGATCCCGAAGCTCCGGCTGCAAATCCTCACTTATCTCATCCACCAAGAGTAAATCTGGAGCTTGTGCCAAAACGCAAGCCACCGCTAGCATTTTCTTCTCACCCCCGCTCAAAGTTATTGCTGTCTGTCCTAACTTTTGCTCTAAGCGAGGGAAGAAGCTAAATATTTGCTCCAGCTTATCCGAGAGCTCATAATCTTTAAGCGAATGCACTGCCATTCTGAAATTATCCTTAACCGTCATAGAGGGGAAAAACCCACCACGCTGCCACACATAACCCACGCCCAAAGAAAGCATATCGTGCGGTGAACACTTGACTAAATCTACTTCATTGTAGCGCATGACACCTTGATGAAGGTCTGCAAAGCGATAGATAGTTTGCATCAAAGTAGTTTTCCCGGCACCGTTTGGACCGAAAACAAGGACGACTTCGTTATCCTTACAGCGGAGTGATATATCCTCTAGAATCACCATTTTCCCGTATCCGGCTGTAACGTTATTCAGTTCTAACACCACTCACCCCCAAATAGGCTTCTTTAACTCTTTGGTCTTCTCGGATCTCCTTTGGACTGCCCCTGACCAATATTTTGCCATTTACCAGCACATAGATAATATCCGATATGTTCAGCACCGGCTCCATTTTGTGTTCTATCATTACAATTGTTTTACCCCTCTCTCTCAAACCTTTTATGTAGTTTAAAAGAAGTGGAACCTTGTCCCTACTTACCCCAGCTAAAGGTTCATCGAGGAGGAATATGCTTGGACCAAGGAGGAAAATTTGCCCTAATTCAACCAGTTTTTGTGTCCCTACATCCTGGTCCTGTAATTTCTCGGCACTTTTCTTTTCTAATCCAAGCTCTTGTAACATTTCTTTGGCTTTCTTCTCTCTCTCCCAACGCGATACCTCCTTTGTGCCCGGGAGTAACAGTTTGAACACGCTGGTGAGAGAGTTATCACTCGCTAATGAGGGGGCTACCATTAGAGATTCCAAGATGGTCATCTCGCCAAAACCCCTTGCTAGTTGAAAGCTCTGAGCAATCCCTAGCTCAGCTAGCGTATAGGATTTAGACTTTTTGCACAATTCTGTTATATCCCGGTCTTTGTAATATATCTTCCCAGAATCAGGGGAAGTAAAGCCACTAATTAAGTTGAATAGGGTTGTTTTTCCTGACCCATTTGGGCCTATTATGCTGGTGATGGTTGCCTCCTGGACTTCCAGCGAGCAGCCATCTATGGCTCTGGTTGCTCCAAAGGATTTCTCAAGGTTCTCACACCGAAGAATTACTCTCGCCTTGTTATCCATATCTAGACCTCTTGGGACCCAATATTCCTTCCGGCCGGCGTATTATCAAAATTACCAGTAGTAACCCTATTATTACGAATTTTAGGCCGGCTGCGATTTCAGGATGGCCTGGAATGTTAAGATATAGCCTGGCTAACATATCCAGTAGCATGTAAATACCCATCCCCAAAACTGCCCCCAGGTTGTTTCCCGTTCCTCCTAATATAAGAGCTATCCATATCGCGAAGGTTAAGCCAACAGGGTACAGTTCGGGCACTGCCCTCAACCCGAAATAGATATATAGACTCCCTGCTGCTGCCATTATCATACTTCCGATTACGAATATCTTCATTCTATGTGATACTGTGTCAATGCCCAGAGATTTCGCTTTTATTTCGTCCTGCCTTATTGCATTGGCAATCCTTCCAAATTGGGAGAAGTTTAATTTTGTTGTAAAGTAGTATACCAGCAGCGCCGCTACTAATAAGATCACGGTGAACGCCACATTGTATCCTAGTAAGTCAAGTTTCTCGTCTAAAAGGGATGAGATGTAGATGCCAACCGTACCTCCGGTTAGCCATTCTTCATTTGAAATAGTCACGTGCAGAAATTCGGCAAAGGCCAAGCTTATAATTGCTAATTCTTCTAACCCGAGCCTAACTATTGCGGAAACAAGCCAAGCTATGATGCCTGTAACAATAATCGCTATTACAAAAGCAACCGGGAACGGTAAACCAAATCCAACGTCTACATGGGCTAAAGTTGAGGGATCAAGCATACATATTGCCGTGGTATACGCTCCAAGTGCAACAAACCCCACAAGACCAAAGTTTAATATTCCTGCCTGCCCCCATTGAAGGTTTAAAGCGAGGACGAGTATCACGTAAATCAGGAACAGCGATATAAAGCTTAAACAAAAGGCAATAAAAGCAACCGTCATTTTTCCAGTGCACTCCTAACAAGGATTGCGATTATTAGAATTGCAAAACCTATGCCTGTGCGGTAGGCTTCTGATATGAAAAACAAGCTCAGCTCCATCCCCCCAACAATAATGCTACATGCCCCTAACAACAGGGAGAAATTTATCTTTGTTCCGGCTAAAATAGAAACTGCGATTATCAAGAGTATCCACATGAAGCCCATGTCAAATGTCAAAGGCCGATACAATACGAGAACAACCCCACCCAAAGCAGCACTACAGCCACTTAAGAACCAGGCAAATTTCAGTGTTTTCTCAGTATCAATGCCAAAACTCTCAGCAAGCTTTGGATTATCAGCCACCGCCCGAATACTTGTCCCCAAACCAGTGTATTTCAACAAATAGTAAGCTAGGAGAATAACAAAGCCCCCGAAGACGAGGGCAAGGATTAGACTTCCACTAATTACCGTCCCCAATATTTCGACATTTGGCAAAGCAAACGCAAGCTTCTTAAATCTCGCCCCCCATGCTATGAAGATTACATATCGAACAACTAACCCCACTCCAATTGAGCATAGAAGCAAGGCTAATGGAGCGCCACGCAAGTATTTATAAGATACTTGATCTATAAGAACGGCGAACAAGCCAGTGACGACCACAGAAATTACCAGGGCAAGCCATACGTTCCACCCCACCAGGGAGACAAAGCTCCAAACCAAATAGGCCCCCAAGGTCGCATAGTCACCATGCGCTATATTGAGAAACCTAGCGGTTCTATGAATGAGAAAAAATCCAGTTGCTAATAGGAATAGAGTAGATGTCTCTAACAAGAAAGAATTAATAATAGGCCACACTTGAGGTGCCAAATTCACCCCTCCTTTGCTGCCGAACGATTGGCCTCAGCTATCAAACAGCATATCAGAGTTACTGTTTCTCCCCATGGCTACCCGCCGGAGCCAGGACTTTGGTCAGTATGATAATTGTTGCCCCGGCTCCGGTGAGTGGCGCCACTTCTAGCCTGTCCTTTCTCTGTTATACCACGCCAGAAGCGTCACTCCAATGGCCCCACCAATGTTAACATGACTTTATCTTTCGAAGAACTCTGCTTGCTCTGCCGAGGAGTAAACTGCCTCTGTCTGTTCCCACTTACCATCAATTACCATGTACATTGAAGAAGGTGGGTATACATTACCATACTCGTCAAAATTACAGTCTGAACCAGCGCCTTCGAAGTCTATTTCCTTCCCTTCCTCTAAAGCCTTTTTCCCCTCTTCATAGCTATAAACCTTCACTCCTGGTGGACCAGCAACCTTTGGTACGTACTCAGATACTGCTTCTGGGGTGGCTTCCCCTGCAGCCTGAATGGCAAGTGCTCCTACGATTATGGCGTCCCACAAATTTATCGCAAATGCATGTTCTGGCTCAGCACCCGCACCATACACCTTCTCGAATTGGGCCATCATGATATCGTATGACTCTCCTACATACTCCCTAAGAGGTTCGCCTGAGGTAGGGTTAGGTGCTACCATCTTGTTATCGAACGCACCCTCTGCCGGGGTGATGGCTTCCAAGACTTCAGGGTTCGGCCATTCGTCAGGCACCAGCCATAAAATATCCTTGGTAAGAGCCGAATCCCACCATTGCTTCATTACAATGCTTCCTTGCTCAGCACCACATGCCACGAATATCGCATCGGGCTCTTTGGCAAAGACATCGGCGAGGATTCTTGAGAAGGTTGCCTGATCCGTAGGAAACTCTTTACTATAAACAATTTGCGCCCCGACCTTTTCCAGGCTCACTGCCGCCTCTATGGCAGTGCTTCTACTGGCTTCATCAGTACCATTCATGATGGCTACTTTTTTATAGCCCTGTGGAGCTAGCTCATCCTCCCAATAAAGCCCATACAAAGTATCCATTATGGTGTCACTGGCACAAGTGCGAAAGAACAACCTCTTCTTCCCGAGCTCAGTTTTATCCAGCTTTGAGGTTCCGGCCCAGTGAGTAAAGGTCGGCGTTCCGAATCTCTCTATTACATCTAGAGCTGCCCACAACCCGTCCGACTCATAACCGACGGCGAAAACAACCCCCTGTCCGCCCAGGTAGTTAGCAGTTTTTATCGCTCCATCGGGAGTAGATTGTTCATCATCTATAATCACTTCAAAAGGGCGACCCAATGGAGGATCCTCATTTATGAGATCTACAGTCATTTCACCCACCTCCCAAGCACCGGGCCACCATGGTCCAATATCACCCGTTTCGGCCGCCGCAATTCCTATTTTTATGGTCTCTGCCGGCTTTTCCTCGGGAGCACAAGCACCTACAAATGGCAACACTGCCAATATCAGAGCTAGGCAAATACTGCCACTCAGTGCTAATAACCCTTTCTTTCTCATTTTAATTTCTCCTTTCTTTCGAGATTTTTGCTTGTTGAATATTGATTCGCTACCTCATCTCCCCCTCCTTTCGAGATTTTTGCCTGCTGAATATTGGCTCGCTACCTCATCTCCCCTCCTTTCTTGACTTGGTCTTCTGGTTTACTCTTCATAAATTCCCCAAAACCGTTATTGCTAAGTTCGACCGCCCTTCAGAAAAATGGCACCTTCGGGGCAAAGGCAAGTACAAAGCCCACATCCTCGACACCCATCCACTATTAACCTGCCATCCTCTACCTTAAGGGCATTGTAAAAGCAAGTTTCTACACATTTCTCACACAGGGTACACAGGTCTTCATCGACTTCCGCTTTCTCTTTGGGAAATTCTCCCATTTCCGCATAGGTAAGAGCCCTTTTTGTTGCTATCCCGACTATTTCCTCAGCGGTATTATACCCCTTTCTATCCAGGAAGTCATTCAGTTCCCGTATAGTCTTGGTCAACCATCCATAGCCCTCAGCCATAATAACCGAGCACATCTGAACAACAGTGGCTCCAGCCATCATAAACTCGGCCACGTCCTGAGCATCGTAGGCGCCGTTTGAGCCACTTATGGGAATGCCCAGGTCTCTATAAATTTGATAGACCCACCTTAGGGTCAGCGGCTTTACCCAGGGTCCACCTACCCCTGCCGTGCCATAGATGTAAGGCTCAGCTTTCTCCACGTCTATACAGAAACCCATAAAGCGGTTCATCACAGTGACTGCTGAAGCTCCTGCCTCCTTCACTGCTTTAGCTATCTCTACTACGTCAGCAACCTGGGGAGTAAGCTTAACTATTATAGGAATGGAAACACTTTGTGTAACGGCGCTAACAATCCCCGAAGCCAATTCCTTATCTTGACCCACCAGCATCCCGGTTTTAGTTTCCTTCATCTGAGAGGGATGAGGGCACCCGAAGTTCAACTCCATCATCCTGACCCCAGTTTGCTCCACCACCTTGGCTAATTTTACCCACCCCGGCACCTCGGCGGAGGCAATGCTACCAATTACCACGCAACCCTCTTTATCGCCTATCTCTCTAGCCTGCTCGATCTCTCTGAGCCATTCGTCAGTCTCCTTGTCCTGTAAGCCAGTCCTGCCGTACAGCGAAAAAAGACGCGGTACAGTTCCACAACAGACCTGGTGCCTCTCATCCAAAAATCTCCACCTTGTCTGAGCACTTAGCCTCTTCATGGATTCCGACTCGGTAAGGGTCTTAACCACCAATCCTCCAGCCCCACGCTCTATCACCCTCTGCATATTTTTGAGGTCAACCGTGGGCTCAGCCGAGGAAGCCAGCACCGGGTTCTTAAACTCCACTCCCAAAAAATTCACTCCGAGATCAGCCATCCTTTGCCTCCTCCATCTTCTGGCAATAAACTCTACTTCAAATAATCAAGAAGCCTAACCTTGTATCTACACCATAAGGAATCATTGGTTTGGGAATTATGCAATTCTACCTCAAAACCCTCTCCATAGATTATTTTCCCGCCTAAGGCAGAGACAGTTCCCGAGTAGATGACCGTACCATCTAGGTCCCCATCTTTTACCTTACTTCTCACAAATGAGATGATATCCTCTGCGCTCATAATGGACGCTAGCTTTGTCTGTTGGTATAGTATCCTCTGGCCACCCCTTTCTACCCAACTTCTCAGGACAAGAGCATCCCAGACTTGTTTAACTTCCTCATAAGGCCAGACGACTGAGGAGATCACATTGGGACAAATCTGCTTGGCTTTGATAATGCTTGAAGCTTCTAAGTCCCTATCCGTGTGATCGCTTCCCGCTCCCACATATATTTTGTCCCCCTCTAACAAGAGGACAAATTCCGCCTCTCCGGAAGTAGATTCATCCACCACCTCTAGCACATCTCCGGTGGTTATCAAATAGGATGCTACCGGGTAGAGAGTAGGGACTTCCTCTGGAACAGGGACGCCTTCTTTTTTAAGTTCCTCGATGTGCCTCCTAACGGCCTCCCGGTCTCTGCCTACGAAGCCGGCATTCACCATGCGCCTCACTGAGAAGCTCAAGGGCTCTGTTCCACTCTTCTTGTTCAGTGTAAGATTTAAAACCTTCATAGGCCCCCTTTACTACAGAAGAAACTATTTTTCATACGTTCTAATCTCAAGCGTCATCATCCCATCTGGAGAACTATAAGGTCCGTGTTCCATCCCAGGATGGCGATAGCCGTAGTAGCCTGCTTTCAGTGCCAAATTTTTTCTCGTATCTATCAGCGTTCCCGAAAGAACGTAAAGCTCCTCATAAAAATCATGTCTCAAGACTTCATCGAATACTGTGCCTGGGTCATACCTTAGAAGGCGAGTAACACTCCCCGTTCCCGGGTCTTCGTTAAGAACCTTCTCGTACACCCCTGGGTATCCTTCTACCGCTTTCCAGGGAATGCTTTCTGTCTCATGAATTTCCTGCTGTTTTTTTGCCATGTCTTACTCCTTGGTTTCTGTTTTTCCCCAGCTTATAGCCCTTATCCAGGGCCTGCAAATTCATTTCCCTCGCCGGTGAATCAAATGTCTTTTTTAACGTGTTCTCTAAAGAGCCCCTAGATATCACCGAGGAAATGGAAGCAATGCTTCCCACAGCGATGACATTGGCTATGGCTTCCCTTCCTAAACTCCTGGCCTCTTTAGTAAAGGGGAGGGCAAAAACCTTGGCCTCGGTTTTGGGGACGTCCCCGACATGAGTAGAGTCCAAAAATATACTTCCACTTTCCTTGACCTTGGGGATAAAGAAGTCTGCTGCCTCCTGGGACATAGCTAGAAGTATATCAGGTTCCGTCACTTTAAGGTCGTTGATTTCTCCGGCGCTCACCAGTACTTCGGAGCGACTAAGGCCGCCTCTCATAGATATTCCATAAGTCTCACTTTCCACCACATTTTTGCCTTCTTCTTCAGCAAAAGACCGCGCTAGAATGACTCCAGCCAGTCCCAGCCCCTGGCCTCCGCTTCCCGCTAAAAGAATTTCCAGTAGCTCCACTTAACTGCTCCCCTTTTGTGTTTGAGCGATAAGTTTCTCATATTCCTCAACAAACTCTGGAGCCTTCCTCTCTACCAAGACGCCTCTTGCCCACTTTCCCTCCAGCTCAACCGATGACATTTCCTTGGCTTTCTTGACAGAAACGGTCGAATCTTGCTGCGCTTTAAACATCTGCCCGGGGGTGCCTAGTTTATTCCTGCGGCCAAAAACTGTGGGACAAGGGGTCAGAACATCTATGAAGGAAAAACCCTTGTGCTTTATACCCCGCTCAATCAAACTTATTAGTTCCCTCACATAATAGACCGCACCTCTAGCTACATAGGTAGCTCCAGCGGCTTCTGCCAGCTTGCAGAGGTCAAAGGGTGGTTCCAAATTGCCATAGGGGGCGGTAGAAGCTATGGCTTCTAAAGGGGTGGTAGGACCAACCTGCCCCCCCGTCATACCATAGTTAAAATTGTTGTAGACTATGGCTGTTAGGTCTACATTACGTCTGCAGGCATGAATTAGGTGGTTGCCACCTATGGCAGCACAGTCCCCATCTCCCAGAGTAACCACTACCGTCAGCTCCGGATTTGCCAGCTTTATCCCAGTAGCACTGGCAAGGGCTCGACCATGAGCAGTTTGTAATGCAGTGAAGGTAGTGTACCAGTGGGCGACACAAGCACATCCGATACCAGCCACATGGATCACTTTGTCAAAATCCAGCTCCAGTCTATCTATAGCTCTGACCATAGCCATAGCTACGGTACCATTCCCACACCCTGGGCACCACATCGTTGGAAATTGGTGGGTATAGAAATATTTGTTCACCAGTTGAGAAAGGGGAGCTTCCTTAGGCACTGGCTTCTACCTCTCTTATCTTTTCCAGAATTTCTCCAGAGGAAAAGGGCTCCCCGCCGACCTTGGGAAGGGAGAAAACTTTAGCCCTTCCTCCGAAACAGGCCTCACGTACGGGATGAACGTATTGCCCCATGTTCATCTCGGGAACGATTATCGCTCTTGCTGTGTCCGCCACCTTCCTTATTTCTTCCTCAGGCACCGGCCACAAAACTATCGGCCTTAAGAAACCTACTTTTATTCCCTCTTTTCTGGCCTTTAACACCGCTCCTCTAGCTGCTCTGGCGGTACAACTATAAGCCACGACCACTATCTCCGCATCATCTAGGAGTTCTCCCCTCACCTCTATTATTTCTTTTTTGTTTTTTTCAATTTTGTGGGTCAGCCTTTGGATAAGCTTTCGGGAAATGGCATAATCGCTGGTGGCCTGAAAGCTGTCCTCGTTATGGGAGCTACTGTTGGCATACCAATGATAGGGGGTGCCGAATTTAGCCATGGGCGGAACCCCTCTATCATCTCCCCTGTAGGGGTGGTACTCCTCAGGAGGCACGGTAGGCTCTGGCCGATAGGAGGTCTTAACTTGCTCATGAGGAGGAAG
>Ga0209991_10000656_pt1 | contig 15315 bp, 13 predicted proteins | sample ChitaG_FD_183167 | JGI IMG/M metagenome (GOLD analysis project Ga0209991, IMG submission 183167) | Deep subsurface microbial communities from South Pacific Ocean to uncover new lineages of life (NeLLi) - Chile_00310 metaG (SPAdes)... | ecosystem: Environmental > Aquatic > Marine > Oceanic >...
ATTTAATAAAGCAAATAAGGTTTCCTCAGAACTGAAAAGTTATCTAACTCCTCTTTATAACTTTTTATTATATCCTTGACATCAAGCCCTTTTTCAAGTGCTTGTCTTACTTTTGAAGTTCCCATTATTTTATCGAAGTATTCATTGTGGAATTTAAAGTGACTGGGATACATTTTCATTACTGTTTTTATTATGTGCAGAGAAGATTCAAATGGTCTGTACTGTTTTCTGTCAATGACATGTATTTGAGCGCCGCCGCAGAGCTCTCCTTTGAACTTTGAAAAGGTAGGAGAAAACCAGGCTTGCCTGAACTTTATTCCCTCAAGATTGAGTTCATTGAGTTTTTTTGCTAATTCATAGCCATCTATCCAGGGAGCTCCAAAAATCTCGAATGGCTTTGTAGTTCCTCTCCCCTCAGATATGTTTGTTCCTTCTAAAAATACCTGCCCGGGATATGCAGTTGCTGTATCCAGAGTAGGCATGTTTGGCGAGGGAATAACCCAGGGAAGAGATGTCTCATCATACCACATCTCCCTTTCCCAGCCTTGCATGGGGATAACTGTTAGATTAGCCTTTTTCTCCAAGAATTTCTCATTAAAAAACCCTGCGAGTTCCCCTGCGGTCATCCCATGTCTTACAGGTATGGGATAGAGGCCAACAAAGAAGCTGTACTCCGGATACTCCAGAAGTGGCCCCTCTAAATCTTCGCCGTTTATTGGATTCGGTCTGTCTAAAACTATGAAATCAACGCCGTTCTCAGCGCTTACTTGCATACAGTAGGCCATCGTCGCAAGGTAAGTATAAATTCTTGTCCCCACATCCTGAATATCAAATATCAATACATCTAAGCTCTCAACCATCGAGGCTTCAGGAATTTTCCCAGCTTCGATAGTATCAAAAGAACGCATGTACTCATCGATGTTTTTTAGCATTCCTGCTTCGGGTTTCCTCGATTGCCCATAAAGGCTGAAGACAGGGATGTTATATTTATCATCAATATAAAAGGAAACATACTCACCGGGCTGGGCATTTCCTCTCACTCCATGCTCAGGTCCATACAAAGCGACAAGGTTAATTTCTTGGTTATTATAAAAAAGATCAATTATGCTCTCTAAATTGCTGGCCACCCCAGTCGGATTTGTTATTAAGCCCACTCTTTTCCCTTTTACTAAATCTAGGTGGTTTTCAAGGAAAACCTCAATCCCGGGTCTCACGTTTTCTTGTTTATAGGAAAGAACGAAATCTTTTTTATTCGTACAGGAAGGCGTAAAGGTTATAATTGTTGAAGCCAGAATGAAAATGATTGCTATGGATTTTGGAGCCCTTATGATAAATTTTTCATTCCTGGTTTCTCTCATTTTCCTTCCCTCGCTATGAAATTTATTCCCTCTATTTGATAACATAATGAAACTTAAGAAACTATACAATAAAAATCTCCTAAATTTTTGACCCATATAATTGACAATTGAAGAGGTTTTACATATCCTTTTACAGGATTTATAGTAGTAAGAGAGGGAATTTTAACAAATCTTTTACAAATTTTTAGCATATTTTTGACAACTTTTCTTTTATCGGAGGCTAGATTATTAGAGAAAGATGAAAAACTGAGTAAATAAGTAGAGAATAAATGAAGCACAATATAATTCTAAAAGGAGGGAAAAGAAATGAAAAAACTGGTTATATTTCTAATTCTCTTTATTTTCACGATGCCTGCTTTTGCTCAGGGTGAATCATCATTTACAGAAAATTTCTCATTAATAAGGGACTCAGGAGCTGATAATCAGTCGTTTTTTAACTTGAATATTTTATGTCCTGGCGATCATCTCTTTTTCACTGAGAATAGAAGATACTCAAGACTGCATCGAGCATTTCAAGTATTTAGATTTTTCAGATTCTCAGATCTGACTCCACTCTCAAATATCGCTGCTGTTGAAGACGGAAGACAAAGGTGGGGAGATACTTACAATCTTTTATATGGACAGCAGGGGTATATAAATCCTGAGGAGGAATCAGAATCTCTGGCCGAAGGCTACTTGAAACGATTAGCGAAGAGGTCTAAAAGAAGCAGGAAAACATGGGGAACCATATGGCTGGTTGGGGGAGGTGCTTTTATGGCTTCAGGTGTTGCATTGCTGTCTTCAGCGAAAGATAACGACTGGTGGGGAGGGTTTTGGGAAGGTCTTTTTGGCGCTATGGCAATAACTTCAGGAGCAGTGATGGCGGGAGTTGGAATTTATAAATTGGCTATTCCAAGTGGTGCGGAAAGGGAACTTGATGATCTACTGAGCATCTCAGATCCTGGACATAGAGAAAGGGCCAGCCACGTAGCCCTCTCATCCCTTGCTGCCAGAGGTCGGAGAAAGCGGATTTTTTGGGGCATATTATGCGCAGGCTTCTCTGCATATGCTCTTTTTAGTGAAGAAGGAAGTCCCCTTATTGCAGCAGAATATGGAGGTTTTGCGGTTTATAATCTTATGAGGAAGAGTCGAGCGGAAAGAGCGTTTCAAAGCTACCTGCAGGAGAAAGAATTCCAGAATAGGTTAGAGTTCCGCGTGGGTATTTTGCCTTATGGCGGAGTTAAAGTTGGGCTTGTGTACTCTTTTTGAGGGATCTTTTCTGGTCTAAAAGGAGTATTTTCTTATTGACTAAATTTTGATTCCCACTATTACTACAAATGCCTTGGTTTTTAGTGATGCATCGGGATCTAAGGGATCTTTATATATATTAGCAAGCCCAAGATGGTACCTTCCTTCAAAAAAAAGTGAAGCACCTGGCATTGACATCTGGTAGCCTGCGCCAAAAACAAGTCCATAATCAAAACTTTTATAATTCGCTTTTATATCTGTATCATCTGATTTATGAGTTAGAATATATGAAAATTCACCGCCTCCAAGAACATAAGGAGATGGACCTGGCAAAAACTTAACTCTGATCAGTGGTGTAATACTAATTACGTCCAAAGTATAATCCAATTCCTCAGTTCCAGATTTAAACTTACTGCCCTTTCGGAAATAAAATCCGTCAATATCAAGAGATATATTTGGAACTGAAAAAAGCTCAATTCCTCCGCCGACAAGAACTCCCGTTTTATTTTTCCATTCATCCCCAACTACTTCAGGCTCCACAGCATACTTTGCCAGATGCCCTCCTGCCATGAATTTAAATCCATAGGCGTGGGTTGTAGAAACTAGAATAATAGTCAGAAAGATTAGCAAAGCTTTTTTCATCGTTACCTCCAACCTGTTTCTATCCGAGAATAGGTCTCTTTAATCTCTGGATTAATCAACCTTTACATTGAGAACATAAAGCCAACTGTGAAGGAGTTCCATTTTCCGATATTATAATCAGCATTAATGTTGAACAAGAGCAATTTTAAGCTGAGGCCGAGTATTATGCGGCTCTTATTTTCTCCTTCGAAATGAAGGGCTATGTCTATGTTTTGGGGTGAGCCCAAAAGGCTTTCAATCTCATAGGTATAAGCAATGTCTATTGTTGATTTTTCAAGCATGAATCCGGCATAAGGAGTTATGTTTATAGGTCCTATTCCTAGTTTTTTGCTCGCGTTTATTCCAAAGGCAGTGGTTTTTACCTTAAAGAAATCCTCCCCTATCTTAAATGTCTGTGTATAGAACGCAACTGCAACATCGAGGGGAAGAGGAGTTGGAAGAAAAACTCCTGGATTATGCTGCAATCCAAAACCAAAATAACTGATCTTGCCAAAATCCTCATCAAGGAAGAGGGAAGCACCAGGTATACTTGAGAGATTAATTGTTGGTATATAGCGGACTGTTGCCCGTGTTCCTAAAACCGTGCCGAATGAAAGTTGAGGTGCTGCCAGCGGAATTGAGGACAAGTCTTCTAGAAAACCTAAACCACCAATGCCAAGGGCCCATGTGCCTGCACCGAGTGTTACTGTTCGATCTTGCCCAGGGTTGTTGGGATCAGGGAAAGTAACATTTGCTCCACTGAAATCAATTTCTATATCATCGTCTGAAGCGCCCATGATATTTGGACCATGGATGCTTACACTGAAATTCTGGTCTTTAATTTGATCAAACAAAGCTTGTTCTACGGATGCGTCCCCTATACCTAAAGCATTTACTAAATCCCATGCCTGCTGGTCGCCAAACTGGAACGTTGCATCTGTTACGCTAAAAGTTCTGTCTACATCATCTGGAACGGTTGTAAGCATTCCTACAAGTCCTAACTCTAGACTCAAACCAAACATTTTTGCGGGGGGCGCCTTATGAAACCAGCCACCGTTTAAATTTACACCAATTGGCGTAACAATTGGCGCAAGATACCCAGTTGCAGCTTGTTGCGTTAGCTGTTTTAGTGTTTCTTCAATTTCACCTTCCTCACCCTCACCGTTTTGTGCAGATGCGGGTGAAGCAACAGCGAAAAGAAACGCTGCCAGTGTAACTATGACCATCCATCGAGGAAAAGAAGTTAAAATTCGTTTCATTTTAATTCCTCCATTTTGTTTTTTTTGTTTCTACTTAATTTCTGTAATATATAGAAGATATTTTATTCCTTGTCAAACACTTCTTGTTATAGAGCCTCGCGCCATGAAAATAAGAAGGCATTTTCTAATCTTCAATGCTTCATTAGTAAAAAGCAATATCTTCATGTATTTATTACAGCAAGTAAGGAGAATAAACAATATTAGATAAAAAAGTAAATAACCTTGTGCGGTGGTTTATGAGGTGATTTTTTATCACCCCTTAAAGCTAATAAAAAAATGAAATTAGAAAAATGAGTTGTTGTAATCTATGGAAATTTTCTTTCTTAAGTTTCTGCTTCGGATGAGCAAGTAGTGCAGTTCCTGCCGTTTTTCTTGGAACGGTAGAGACAGTTATCTGCAGCTTCGATAAAATCTTCATAGCTTCCGAAGAAGTTATTATCATCTAAAGTGGCAATCCCAATACTTACAGTAATATTTATTGTCCCACCTTCGAATATAAAAGGCGTTTTAGCAATTTTCTCCCTTATCCTTTCTGCACATATGACAGCGCCTTCTTCGCTGCTTCCGGGGAGAATAGCAACAAATTCTTCCCCTCCATAGCGAGCGACAATGTCTTCGTTCCTGGTCATGCTGGAAAAAACCTCTGAGAGTTTCGCGAGGATAAAGTCTCCTGCCAGATGACCATAGGTATCGTTAATTTTCTTGAAGAAGTCTAAGTCAATCATTATTAAAGAAAGTTCGGTTTTGTTACGCTTGGCAAGGCTGAATTCCTGTTTCAAACGTTCTGTGAAATATCTTTTATTGTAGATATTGGTGACTGGATCCATGACTCCCATGCGGTATAGCTCATCATGAAATACCTTTTCACTTTCATCAGATAGTATGAATTTAAAGACAGTCGAAGAGCTTATCTGGATCTTGTCGCCATCTTTGAGAGCATGTGTGGTAATACGTTTGTTGTTGACAAAAGTACCGTTTGTACTTCCCATATCCTTAATAGTTGCCTTTTCACCGTCTACTTTGATTTCCGAGTGTTCTCGGGAGACACTGGCATCCTTGAGTGGGATGTCAGCCTGGGCGCTCCGACCGATTATTGTTGTTCCCTTATGCAAGGTGCAGAGTTTGCCCAAGAGGTGTCCCTTCAAAAAAAGGATGTAGGCATTTTTGGACTGGTGTTCGAGTATTTTAAATATGGGCTTTGTAATTGTTTCATCAATACTTCCTAGCTTGTCTTTTTTCTTTTTAGCCACCATGGTTTACCATATAAGAGTTGATAATGATATCAGTCGGTAATTGCTAGAATGGAAACTTGTCTTTTTGATTGAAGAAATATCTTGCCTTTTATTCTTGATTTTCTTCATCTGTATTCCTCATAACTCTTAGCATAGAGAACAATAGTTGTCAATTGAGAGTGAAAATTTTTGTAAATTAGGAATGATGTAGTCATTAAAAAGAAAAAAATTGGAATATTTTTCCATTTCAAATGTTCAGACAGATTTTGTTTAAGCTCGCTTTTTAATGGGTAATGCTTCCTAAAGGAAGGACAAGGCTAGCTATTGTAAATAGTGGCTCCTCGGGCAGGACTCGAACCTACAACATGGTGGTTAACAGCCACCCGCTCTACCGATTGAGCTACCGAGGAGCAAGTTGTCATTAATTTAGCAGAATTCATGGAGAATATCAACGCGTTGCCCATAAGTTTTGATTATAAATGTAAATGGGGTCAAGTCTTGCTTTTTGCCTATCTCAAGAATCTCATGAAAAGGCAAAAAGCAAGACTTGACCCCTTAAAAGCGATAGCCGGCTTGTTTAATTTCTTTACGATAGTCCTTGCCCCACATCTCCACAATTTTGCACATCTCATAAATCCTCGACCTTAGACGAACTCCGATCCTATCCACTAGAGAATCATCGGCTTTTTTGAAGCGTTGGTCCCTGGAATCTTCTTCTGCTTCTCCGCTATCTATGTAGTTTGAAGTGAAAACAGTAACTTTTTTATTGTTATATCGACGATTAATAATGTAGAAAACCGTATCTTCAACCCATGCGGTAGTCCTTTTTGCTCCTAATTCATCAAGAACAAGAACTTCTTTTTGAAAAACGGGTTCTAATATTTCTGATTCGGTTAAAGAAGAGTCAGGCGTGTAAGTGCTCTGGATATTTCTTATCAAGTTCCTGAAATCACAGAAATAGCAAGGAATGTTCTTCTTCTTGATCAGCTCATTAATGATAGCAACTGCCAGATGCGTCTTCCCTACTCCACAGGGGCCTTGGAAAAGAAGGCCGATATCCTGCACAGGGTAATTTTTGACAAGTTTTTTGGCTATCTTTAACGCATCACGGTGTGAATCGTTATGTTCTTCAAAGTTTTTAAAAGTACAGTGTTTGTATCTTTTTGGGATCTGGGCTTGATTAAAAAGGATCTCGTTCTCCCGCTCACGGAAGCACTTGCACCGTTTAGCCACGATCCCGGAATCGGATTCCTCCAGAACCCATTCAGTTCCCTGGCACAGAGAGCATGTAGTTTCTGGCATCAGTTTAAATATCCTCTGAGTTGTTGGAGCTTTCGAGAGCGGGCCAATTTTCTCATGGCTTTTTGCTCAATTTGTCTTATTCTTTCCCTTGATAAATTCAGCATATCTCCTATTTCCTGAAGGGTTCGAGCCTTATCATCATCCAATCCAAATCTTAATTTTAGCACATTTGCCTCTTTATCATCCAATTCGCCTAGCATTCCCCTGATTTGCTGCTGGATGGAGTTTTTAATGATCTGGTATTCAACAGACGGAGTCAGATCGTCTTGTATCCTATCTTCAATTTCCACGCCTTCCTCGAAGTATTTATCGCTAAGGGAAACATCCTTTCCGTCTAATATCTCCAAATCCTCAACCTCGTCTTTGGCGATGCCCATTTTTTTTGCTATTTCTTCCCTTGTCGGCTCTCTGCTCAGCTCTGTTTTAAGCCCAGCAACCTTTCTTTTCATATCTGATATTTTAGCAGAAAGCTTTTGAGGGAGATGATAAGCTCGGGAATAGCGCGTTAAAGCGTGGATAATAGCCTGCCTAATCCACCACACAGCGTAGGATATGAACTTGACGTTTCGGTCGGGATCAAACCTCTTTGCTGCTTCAATGAGGCCCAGGTTTCCTTCGTTGATAAGGTCGAACATGGCTATTCCCATTCCTCTGTACTTTTTCACGTAGGAAACGACAAATCTTAGGTTCGACTCAATCAATTCCTTAAGCGCTTTATTATCGCCTTTCTGGATGCGATTCCCTAATCTTTTTTCATCTTCTTGAGTGAGGGCCGGAAATTTGGATATCTGATTCATATAGAGCCTTAAATTTTTAAAATCGATAAAGTCCGTGTATTTGCCCCTCATTCCTTCTCTTTTTCAATTTTTATAATTTTAGCTTGGCTTATATGGACTAAACTTTTTTTTCTGAATTCAAATTCATCTTCGTTGCCTTTAAAAAATTCTTTTCTTAGGTACTCCAGAAACATATTTACCTCTGCATCAATCTGTTCTATCTTTTTTTTCATATTCAAGATAACTTCCACTCCAGCAAGATTGATTCCCAAATCCCGAGTCAGATTCAGGATCACTTCTAGCTGCCTCAAGTCATCGTCTGTATAACATCGCGTGTTTCCCTCGCTTCTAGAAGGTGTTAACAACCCTTCTCTCTCATACAGTCTAAGAGTTTGAGGGTGAATATTGAACATTTTTGAAACACTGCTTATATGATAATAATTTTTTGGTTCTTTTTTCTCTTTCATTTTAATGAATTGCCATTTTTTTCCTTGGGTTCTGAGGAGAGATTTTCTCAAGTTCTCTCATAAGTTCTCTCGTTCTCTCATCATTAAAAGGAGGCGGAACAATAGATACTTCTACAAATTGATCGCCTCGCGCTTTTTTCCCGGCCAGGGGGGCGCCTTTCGCTCTTATCCTGAATTTTTGACCAGATTTTGTACCAGGAGGAACTTTGATGGTTGTATTGCCGGAAAGAGTAGGAACTTCAATCTTCGCTCCCAGAGTAGCCTCAGGCACTGTTATGGGTATTTTTACATAGATATTCGATCCCTCTCGGTTAAAGAAAGGATGGGGGGCGGCTTCAATGGTGATAAACAGATCGCCTGAGGGGCCTCCCATTCTTCCTGCATTCCCTTTTGCAGGAATGCGAACTTTTGAGCCAGTGTTGACTCCACCAGGTATCCTGACACTTATAAGCTCAATCTTTTGAATAAGGCCATGTCCATGGCACATGGAGCATTCCTGTCCTGGAGTTTTGCCTATTCCTCCGCAGGAAGGGCAAGTCCCCGAAAATCTCATTGAGCCTCTCTGGATAGTCGAACGTCCGCTCCCACCGCATACTGGACATGCCTGTTGTCCACCTTTCTGCATGTAGCCAGCTCCGCTGCAGGTAGGACAGGCTACCATTCGGGTCAGTTTTATCCTTGTCTTTAAACCATGGATAGCATCCATAAAACCAACTTTCATCGTATAATGGAGATCTTCTCCCCTCTCTGCTCTTTGATAAGTCCTCTGAGCGGTTGTGCCAAAGATATTTTCAAAGAAGTTACTGAATGAAGATGTGCCAAAACCAGAGAAATCGAAACCTTCGAAACCAGATGTGTATGTCTGGTATTGTGGTCCTCTAGGAGGCGCGTCTCCGACGAACCCGAACTGGTCGTAATGACCTTTTTTCTTAGGATCGCTTAAGACTGAATAAGCCTCCTGGATTTCTTTAAACTTTGTTTCAGATGTTTTATCTCCCGGGTTGAGATCTGGATGGTATTTTCGCGCAAGCTTCCGGTAGGATTTTTTTATATCAGATAGAGTCGCCTTGCGATCAACGCCAAGTGTCTTATAGTAGTCCTTATCCATCCCTGACCTTATTGTTAACAAAGGAATGAAGATATCTTAGTTTTAGATCAGAATTTAATAAGCTTACTTCTTATTCTTATCATCGTCAACAACTTCTGCATCAATAACTTCTTCTTCGGATGGACCTTCGGATGATGCTTGTTCTGCTGTTTGGTTGCCGGCTGCTTCCTGTTGGGTAGGACCTTGTTGAGCCTGTTGTTGCTGAGTAGCTTGCTGATACATCATCTCTGTCAACTTATGCGAGACCTGGGAAAGTGCTTCAACTGCCTGTTTTATTTGCTCCAGGTTATCGCTCTCGATAGCTTTCTTGGTGTTTTCGACCTCAGCCTGAACCCGAGTTGCCTCATCTTCAGGAATTTTATCCTTATTTTCCCTTAATAACTTTTCCAGGCTATAAACCAGCTGGTCTGCCTGGTTCTTGGCATCTATAACTTCTCTTTTCTTCTTATCTTCTTCAGAGTGTGATTCTGCATCCGTAACCATTTTTTCTATTTCATCCTCCTCGAGCCCGCTGTGGCCGGTGATGGTAATAGCTTGTTCTTTTCCCGTTCCCAAGTCCTTAGCATTGACATGAAGGATTCCGTTGGCATCGATATCAAAAGTTACTTCGATCTTCGGGATGCCTCGTGGAGATGGAGGAATTCCATCCAGATGAAATCTGCCTAATGTTCTGTTAGCGGCTGCCATCTCTCTTTCTCCCTGGAGGACATGAATTTCTACGCTTGGCTGGTTATCTGCGGCTGTAGAGAATGTTTCTACTTTTTTGGTAGGAATTGTTGTGTTGCGAGGAATCATCTTGGTGAATACGGCTCCAAGAGTTTCTATGCCGAGGGTCAATGGAGTCACATCCAGAAGGAGAATATCTTTTACATCCCCTGTCAAAACAGCTCCCTGGATAGCAGCTCCGGCTGCCACCACTTCATCAGGATTAACTCCTTTATGAGGCTCTTTTCCAAAAAGGTCTGTAACTAATTTCTGAACTTTTGGGATTCGGGTGGATCCTCCTACAAGAATTACCTCATCTATATCACCTGGTTTCAAGTTTGCATCTGCAAGAGCTTGTTTGCACGGGCCTTCAGTTCTTTGAATAATGTCATCCATGAGCTGCTCTAATTTGGACCTGGTGAGCTTCATCAGAAGGTGTTTCGGACCTGAAGAATCAGCGGTAACAAAAGGAAGGTTTATCTCGGTCTCCATTGTTGTCGAAAGTTCCATTTTTGCCTTTTCAGAAGCTTCTTTTAGCCTCTGAAGAGCCATTTTGTCTTTAGAGAGGTTTATTCCTGACTCTTTTTTGAATTCTGTCACCAGCCAGTTCTGTACTTTCTGGTCAATGTCATCTCCGCCCAAATGAGTATCTCCGTTTGTTGATTTGACTTCAACAATACCTTCTCCAACTTCCAGAATAGAAACATCAAAAGTTCCGCCTCCAAAATCATAGACAGCGATAGTCTGATCTTTCTTTTTATCCATTCCGTAAGCTAGGGCTGCCGCGGTGGGTTCGTTGATGATACGCTCAACTTTCAGTCCAGCGATCACTCCTGCATCCTTGGTTGCCTTTCGCTGACTATCATTAAAATAAGCCGGGACGGTTATGACTGCTTTTTCTACTTTTTCTCCTAAATGGTCTTCAGCCGCTTTCTTTAATTTTTGAAGAATTATAGCTGAGAGCTCGGGGGGGGAATATTTTTTACCAAGCGCCTCTATTCTCACATCTCCGTTCGATGCTTGTGTTACTTTAAAGGGTACCTGCTTGATTTCTTCAGGGACTTCTTTGTAGCGCCGCCCCATAAATCTTTTTATGGAGTAGATGGTGTTTTCAGGGTTGGTGATCCGCTGCCTTTTGGCAACCTGTCCGACCAACCGTTCACCTTTTTCGGTAAAAGCAACGACAGAAGGAGTTGTTCGTCCTCCTTCTTCGTTTTCGATAATAATAGGTTTGTCGCCTTCTGTTACAGCGACAACAGAATTTGTTGTTCCTAAGTCAATACCTATTGTTTTTGCCATTTTTATCTCCTATTTTAGTCTCTCTATAATATATAACATGAGTGCATAGTTGTCAAGTATATTTTTAATTTATTTATTTATCGGAAGAAAATATCATAAACAAGACTAAAAAGGGATGATTTCTAGCCTAATTTACAATTCTTTTTTTAAGGTGGATTTATCCCCTACAATATCTTGCTTCAATAATGTGGGATTGATGAATCGAACCTCTACGAACAAGTTGGGCTTGATAAATCAAGCCCCTGCAAACAAGCATGCTTTTTCTTTTTATCTGTGCAGGAAACAGCGCTCGCTATCCGTTTCTCCAGGTCTTCTGGTTATGATCATGGCTATATTGTGCTCATTAGCCTTGTCGATAACATCCTGGTCTCTGATTGAACCCAGAGGGTAAATCATGGCTTTTATCCCGTTGCGTGCTGCCAGCTCGACGACATCTGTAAAGGGAATAAAGGCATCAGAGGCCATAACACATCCTTCAGGCCCATAGCCTCGTCTTGAGTATCTGATGGCCGTCTCTGCGGCATCAATTCGGCTTCTCTGTCCTGAGCCAATTCCATGAACTTTATCTTCTTTGCCGATGACAATGGCATTAGATCGGGTAAAACAAGCTATATTCCAGTTAAAAATGGCTGCCTCAATCTCTTCTTGAGTCGCTTTTCTTTCTGATACTACGTCAATAGATTCTAGAGAGATGATTTTTGAATCAAACCTCTTTTGAATCAAAAGACCACCAGCTACTCTTTTAAATTCCAATCCGCTGTCTGAAGCTTTTGTCTCGAGAGTGGTCCCCATTTTTGCTAGCCGCAAGGGCTTTCTTGAAGCTAAAACCTCAAGAGCTTCGGATGTGAAATCAGGAGCATAGACGACCTCGATATTCCTTCCTTTTTCCACAAGGAGTTCTGCCAGTTGCTTAGTGATCTGGTAATTGAAAACATCGACGCTTCCGAAGTTAGAGAGGGAGTCGCAATTCCATGCTTTTTCAAAAGTCTCTTCTGGCGACTCTCCCCTAGCGACTCCGCTGGGCATCTCATGCTTAACCAGGACACAGATTAGATTGTTTTTATAAATATCTGTTAATTTCTTAACCAGTCTCTGGCCCAGGTCCATATCCCCTATATTTATATAACTCAGCCCCTTGGTTCCTTCCTGCAGCACTTCCATGGTCGCCATGTTTGGACCGGAAGCCTCTTTTTCAGAGTAAAAGGCAGCTGGGTAGCCAGGATTTTCTCCATACCTCACCGGAAGTTTTTTCTTGAACTTCCGCTTTCCAAAACGAAGAGTGTCAGGAAACTCTTCTTTGACTGAAGTCCTGTACTGTTTTCGGTCTTCTTTGCTCGTTTTATCCATCTTGAATCCCCATCCTTTCATGTTTGTTTATGATGTGTATTTCATGCTCATTTGAGTTCAAATCACTGGAGAAGACACTGACCACAGACACCCTATGGTCTTTTTTGCCAGGTGCTGGCTCTAGAGCATCATAAACTGCCGAGGCCATATCATAGGCCTTTTTTTCTTTGATCTCGACGTCAATCGGCTCTCCTGTGAAAGCAGGTAGAGGGTCCTTGTTATCTCCCTCATAGGTTGAGATCATTTTTCCTTTTCCAGCTATCAATGGGATCTCAAAGATATTTCTTTTCGAGGAACCGTTAGGGGCTCTTTTTATTATGCTGAGAGCTGCCTTTTTCTGAGGGAGAACGCAGCCGCTTATTCTTGGAGTAAAGATGGGCGCATCAGGTTCATAATCCCATTCATGGAGAGCTAATTTTAAAACTTCTGCAGGATTCTGGCTTTGACCAAGGCAGGTTTTTATATCCGCAGTCTGCTTGCCGTTGCTTACAGCAATTCCGTTGGAGAATAAAATGGCGGGATAGACCAGCAAGTCTGTGTTTCCCTTCTTCAGCGTTTCCTCATCTGTTGGCTTTGTCCAAATGGCGTCATCCTTCAGCTCCATTTTTCTCGCCTGGCTGGAAGGAGACCTTCCTGTTATAGCATAGATTACTACCTCATTTTTACCTGTAATATCTCTTCCTATGATTATGATCCGCCCAGGATATTCCTTAGCCGATAAACTCTCCAGGCATTTCGTCATTTCGTTTCCTATGAACTTCTGTATAGATAGCACAGGATATATATGAAGTCAAAATATTGGGGTCAGACCTTTAAAACTTTTATAATTTGAATTATTTTTAGGGATATAGAATAGAATAGATCGTTAGACTGCTGAGCAGAAAAGAAGGTGGATTGGCAATTTTCTTATAAAAAGTAACCTGTAAAAAAAAGGGCCTGTCCCCTTTTCTCTTTGTTTTCTTTTTGACTTATTTGAAATAGTTCTCGTAATTTTTGAATTTGTGTGGCGACAATAATCTTTTTTAGAGGAGTTTTAACTTGATAATCGGCTTATGGCTGCATCTAATAAAGCTTGGGCGCTTTTACCATCTTCATCATAGACCGCTTCACCTATACTCAAATCTCCCCAATTATGTTCTTCGGCGAGCTTATAAATTCTTTGTTTGAGTGCATTGACTCCGTTTCTATCTGATTGAGGAAGGATTATATAATATCTCCTGAAAAAAGGACCAAACAGCTTGTCATAACCACGAATATATTTTCTCATTAAATGAAAGGAAATAGTTTTACCGGGCATTAGCGCGCTTATTCCCTTGGGAGCGGCGTGGCTTACATCTACTACAAAAACACCAAAACTATAATTGAACCTTTTCGATCGGCTTATTTCATCTTCGATTTTTTTGACCTCTTCTTCAAATCTATGTTTTTTCATCGCTTTCCAAAACTCAAGCATCGTTTCCACCTCGCTGAATCTCAGTTCTCATTTTTTATCTTTATTCTATCCTCGCCTGAAAGTTCTTAATATTATACCCTGGATTTATATTTATTTTAATCTATCTTACTATTTCTCGCAGCATTGATTAACCTGAATTATTCATAAAAACTGCCGATACCTTTATTTATTTTCAATGATATCTGCCTATTAGCATGATTTTTCACAAGGTCGAAGGATTCACTTTATTTTCCATATTTTCTTTTAATCATAATCGGCGTTTTTTACCCTTTGGGCGAGCCGATCTCAACGCATCTGCGACGTTACGGCCCATTCGCGGTGGACGCACCACAGCTTCATGGGCCGCGCCTTGTATATGCGTCAATGTCGACTCGTGAATAATTCAGGTTGATTCACTTCATCTTCCGCTATGTTATTTTTTATGTGATTTTGTTACCTTGTTTTTCGCATTCCACTGTTTTTTTTAGAGAAGAAAATCTTCTCGATATCCTTACGTAACTAAGCCAGGATATCCTAAGAAAGCGAGAACAACAATTATTAGATTATAATTCAGCTCGGAAAGAATGGAGCGAATCAAGTAAAACAAACTAAACCAATATTAAAAAGAAACGTTACGTAATTCCAGATTGATAGAAATAGTTCCTATTTTTTCTGCTTGAACTCCGTCAAAATCATGCATACATGCACAACAAAGAGATCGGTCGAAAAATGCCTAATATCTTTCTTGGGTCTCCCACTAGAACTCGGCTCGATTATTGAACCAATTAACCTATTATCACACATCACCAATAATAAACGAGAGCAAATTATCACATTTATTACAATGAACAAGAATAATCTAACCCCGAAAATCCTTGTTTTAATCCTGGAATTCAGATAGAATTTTCTCCAACTTTTAGAAAGAGGATAATATGAAAAAAAGTGAATTCGCAAAAAAAGCTTATGAAAATGCGGAGTTTTTAGAATCTCATGAAGCCCGCACTTTGAGGATTTTAAGTGAGTATTTAGAGCCTTTGAAGAGGTTGAATGAATGGAAGGTCAACAATACAATTTTTTTCCTTGGTTCTTCAAAGGCAAAGATTGAGGAGAAAGATTCTCCTTTAACAAGGTACTATTGGGAAGCTGAAGAACTTTCATACAACCTGGTCAAATGGGCTATGA
>Ga0209991_10000657_pt1 | contig 15306 bp, 14 predicted proteins | sample ChitaG_FD_183167 | JGI IMG/M metagenome (GOLD analysis project Ga0209991, IMG submission 183167) | Deep subsurface microbial communities from South Pacific Ocean to uncover new lineages of life (NeLLi) - Chile_00310 metaG (SPAdes)... | ecosystem: Environmental > Aquatic > Marine > Oceanic >...
CAGCAAAATCATAAGAGGGATAGCAAGTCACGACCGGTGGTCAGACGCTCACAGGCCGCGAGAAAATAGCTGTTACGTACATGGGCCACATAGACTGTGGGGGCAAACTATAGCTAAAAGCCGAAAGGCAGTTACTGCTAAAAAGAATTGACATAACAGTTGAGATACTGCTATACTGCATTTTTTGATTGAAATTACGGGGCCGTAGCTCAATTGGTTAGAGCATCGGACTGTCGATCCGAAGGTTGAGGGTTCGAGTCCCTTCGGCCTCGTTTACTAAATCCTTAGTCAGCAAGCACTTATGGTTGCTGGCTTTTTCCGTTATACCCTCGAAAAACACTACTGCAACAGATTTGCAACAGATTTGACTCATAGCTTTGCTCCTCTCTGGCTGTTTTGACAACACTTTTGCAGCAATTCCTGGCCGACCTGATGGGTGGTTGCCTGCCTTGCCCTGTCTACCAGATCGTCTGCCACAGCCAAATAAAACCTGTGGGTTGTTTCGAAATTAGCGTGCCCGGCAAGCGTCATTACGTCATATTCGCTCAATCCCTGCCGGAACCAATTGGTGATGGCTGTCTTGCGTATGTCATGGAATGTTCTCTTGTCCACGCGGGCCTTGGTCAGTATCTTGTCAAACTGCCTTGTAAAATTATGGTACTACCTCATGATATTGGTAAAGCTTTGTTACGTTTATAAACATCAACGGCTGATTCCAGCATGCTGTTACGCTGCTCGGCCCAGTCCCGACGTTGAAGGTCGCTGACATGAACCGGATACAAAATATAATTCGATACTGTCCAGACTCGCTCTGCCAGTCCCAACGCCATCGCAGGTGTTTCGTCCAGCAACGAGTAATGCACCCTTGTCCAGTTGTACAAGTCCCGCCACAGCCATATCGAATATTGCAGCATCTCTTCCAGATGAGAGCCGCTGCGAGTACGTCTTATCAAGCGAGCTTGTTGTCCTCTTATTGTGCCGTTGAGTCGTTCCATATGAGAAGTATTGATCTTGCGACCAATGCCCAGCTTTTGAATACACTTTTCGATTTGTTTCTTTTTGCCAAACAGAGCTTTGCTCGATACCTTCAACAAATTTCCCCTGTTGTCTCGAAGTTTCTTTACCACACCTACCTGCAAATCCGCAGGCGGTTTGAGACGAGGATGCTTGAGTCTGCCTCCGCCGTTTTTGCGACGGCAATGCTTTATATCCCCAAATACCTGCAAAAGAGCCTGTGGGTACGGCAGATGATCGTCTATGAGAATCAGCGGTGGGTCTTTGTCTTTCGAATACACAGCCACCGAAGCGGTCAATTGCAGGGCAGTTTCGACGCTTTTTCCAGGAAACGCTGTACGGTGCGGGTATCAACCTCACAGATGTCGGCTGTCGCTTCAACAGAGCATCCGTGGCTGAGACATTTGACAATGCGTACAACATCGGCTTGCGGCAGCTTCGTATATTGCATAAGTGAGCCTTGTCGCTCGCTAAAGCGTGTGCCGCAGGTTTTACAGTATAGCCGTCGGATAGCTTTGTCTTTTCCCATCCATTCAGCGACTGAAAGATTGTCTGCATCGAAGTGGTTAAAGTCTGCACAGTCACTGTTGGGGCAGGCAAAGAAAGACAGTGGCAAATTTGTCGGTTCGCTGTTGTCCTGGTTTTTATGGCATTTTTGTTCGGGCATATCGGCCAAATGCCCTCAATATGCCCAATTTTGTTGTTATTCTTTACCAATATCATGAGTGAGAACCGAATTTTGTATTTTGCTCATTCGAATTTGTTTCGAATTCCAGATTTCGTTTTTCGGATTTTCTCTCTTTTACCCACTAACCGCTATATGCCATCCGCTAAACGCTATGCGAAATTCCGCCCACCAACTCAAATGCCAAAAAGAATTTTTCCAGACACGCTTTTCTGTTTTTAGGTGATTAAAAAGTTTTCTTCCCCTGAACTCAAAACTAAGCACTCAAAACTGTGGCGGGGTAGATTAAAACTTCAACTACCCTTTCCACCGTGTCAAGTAAAAACTACCCAAAAAGCCGCCCAAAAATAAAAAGTCCCTTGACAACTTTGATTGTCTTTAATTTTTTGCTTAAAAAGTGCGCATTTTTCTAATTTTTTTTGCAGATTTTTGCAAATTTTTGCCAAAAAACGCAAAAAATGCACATTTTTGTAACTTCTCTGGAAATCACCTAACCTCTTTCCGGAGAACGGCTTATAAAAATTTCCATCAAAAGTCTTTAAAAACTAAATGTCCAAACACTCCCCCTGACTTCCCCCAATTCAAAACCACGTCCCGGCCTGCTGGGTTCTGCCCCCACAATATGCGATATGAAATACGCTATCCGAACAAGCCCTTGACATTTGTCTCTGATACCGTTACTTTTACGCAAAATTCCCAAATATTTCCGTATTTTTGACAGAAGCAGGGCAGCTATGTTAGGAGTTAACTGGATTGATTGGTTAGTCATCGCCAGCTATCTTGTCGGCATTACGATAATCGGAATTTGGGCTGTCAAGCGGGTCCGCAGCACCGCCAGCTTCTTCATCGGCGACCGAAAATTCGGCAAGCTAATGATGATGTTCTTCACCTTTGGCGCTGGTACCCATTCTGACCAGGCCGTCAGCGTAGCCGCAAAGACGTATCGCTCCGGTGCTTCGGGGATCTGGTACCAGTGGCTGTGGCTGTTCGTCACCCCGTTCTTCTGGCTGATTGCGCCGATATTTAGGCGGATGCGTGCGGTCACCACCGGAGACTACTTCTTCGCGCGATACGGATGCAGCGTCGCCGGGCTGTTTGCAGTAGTCGGGATGCTTCAGTTGATGGTCAATATCGGGGTAATGCTAAAAGGCTCCAGCGCAATGGTCACAGCCGTATCTGGCGGAACTATCAATCCCAACGTTGCAATCGTGGCTATGACGATTATGTTTGTTATCTATGGTGTTGCTGGCGGCCTGAGCGCGGCCATCGTGACGGATTTTGTTCAAGGCCTGCTTACGATTGTCCTTTCTTTTTTGATTCTGCCCTTTGCCCTTTCCACAGTAGGCGGCATGTCGGGCTTGCGAGAGACTGTTGCGAATCCGGATATGTTCAAAATCGTTGCCCCGTACGAAATTACTGCGTTTTACATTGCGGTGATTTCCTTCAACGCCCTCGTGGGCTGGGTTACCCAACCCCACACCATGGGGATGGCTGCTGCGGGTAAGACCGAGATGGAGGGGCGCGTTGGTGTGATGTGCGGCATTCTGTTCAAGCGGGTGTGCACCATTGCGTGGGTGCTGACGGGACTGTGCGCCGTGGGTCTGTATGCGGGCAAGGAGGTAGACGTCGACCATGTGTATGGATTGATGGCGCATGACCTGTTGCCAAAGATTTCGCCCGGTCTTATCGGCCTGTTTATTGCTTCGATGCTGGCCGCTGTGATGAGTTCGTGCGATGCATTCATGGTTGCTTCGTCAGCACTATTCACGGAAAACATCTACCGCCCGATGCTGGTCAGAAACAAAAGCGACAAGCACTACATGTTTGTTGGCCGTACCGTCGCTGCACTTGTAGTTTTGGCCGGTATTTTCTTCGCTTTTAACTTAGAGAGCGTAGTACAGGGTCTGGAAATCTTCTGGAAAGTTGCGGCGATGATGGCCATTCCATTCTGGACGGGTCTTTTCTGGCGGCGTGCTACTTCAGCGGCGGCGTGGATATCTACCCTGGCAAGTTTTGCGACGCTGCTGCTGACGAGCACAATCAACCTGTTTGGAAACATTCTATGGGACTTCAACGCAACACTGGCAGGCAAACTGCCCGCTTTTATGCTGTTTGAAGGCAGACTTTACCTGCCTTGGCAAATGATTATTTACCTGGCCGTGGGCTTGGTCACGAATATCGTGGTTAGTCTGTTCACCAGGCCGACAGAGAAAGAAAAGCTCGATAAGTTCTATGAATGCTTGCGTACTCCCGTTGTGCCTGGTGAACCGGAGACGGAGCCCTTCACGCTGCCTGAGGGAGTCAAGCCGGGCCCACGGCGACCGTGGATAGACCACCCGGATTTCGAAATTCCCAAGCCAAACCTGATTACCATTGTCGGCTTTATCGGCGGCTGGGTGGCTGTCGGGCTCTTGATATGGGCCTTCTTCTGGATACTGAGCATCTGAGAAGGTAGTTTTGCAATAAAGCATCGAAAGATGGCCTTGGTCACTAATTGGAGAATAAAATGACCGAGAAGCAATGGGATGTTTTGCTTGGAACAATAAATGGTGAACGATACGAACGTTTACCAATAGGGTTCATAATAGATAGTCCCTGGCTGCCGGGCTGGTATGGAGTATCCACCCTGGATTATTACACCAGTGACAATATTTGGTTTAAGGCGAATCTCAAGGCAATAGAGACTTTCCCAGACGTAATGTTTTTGCCCGGATTGTGGTCGGAATATGGAATGTGTACGGAGCCATCGGCATTCGGCTGTAAATCCGTCTGGAGTGAGCAGGGTCTTCCCTATGCCGAAAAAGTTATTCATAACTTTGACCAGGCGAAAGAGCTTGTTAAGCCGGACGTAAAGAAAGAGGGATTGCTTCCCTTTGTACTGAAACGCCTTTTGCATAATGAAGACACAATAAACAAGCAGGGGCATTTTATTAAATTTGCTATTTCCAGAGGCCCTCTTAATATCGCTTCCTTTCTGGTGGGCACAACCGAATTTCTTATGGGGATAAAAACGAATCCGGATGAAGCTCACAAACTTCTTTCAGTTATAACCGATTTTATCATTGATTGGTTAACTCTTCAGTTAGAAACCTTCCCATCAATTGACGGTGTGTTTTTGTTAGATGATATTGTTGGGTTTTTAGGGGAGGGTGATTTCAAAGATTTTGTTTTGCCATATATGAAAAAGATATATCAGAATTTTGATGTGAAAGTTAAGTTTTTTCACAATGATGCAGAAGGCATTGTTTGTGCTCCTTATTTAAAAGAGATAGGGATTAATTTGTTTAACTTTACTTTTAAGCATGGGCTCGATGAGATGAAACGGCTGACTGACAATTCAGTTGTGCTGCTCGGTAATATACCACCAAGAGACGTCTTAGCTAACGGTACCAAAGAAGACATAAGAAGCAGCGTCAAAGAAGCTCTTAATTCGGTTGAGGATAAGACAAGGATAATTATGTCGTGTGGAGGAGGTATGCCACAGGATGTATCGACGGAAAACATAAAAGTCTTCATTGATGCGGTAAGAGAAAACAGTTAATTTTTGCCAACCAAAATTTCAGTTGTGAACGAAGGAGCTGATATTAATGGCAGAGAAAGAATTTGATAGCCAGGTTGCCGACGCCCAGGGCACTGAGATGGAGCCTATGGATATAGATAAATTTGATATTGCCAAATATCAGGACTATGAGACTTCGCTTCTTGAGGGCAACCACCGGTTCTGGGAAGCAGACAGCGGCGTTGCGGTATACAGAAGGTTTCGCGTGCCGCAGGTGTTCACGCACGGCTGTAGGGATATGGAATATTCGCTGGCTCTTCAGCTTGCGGCTTTGACCGAGAGTATGAAATATGAAGCTGATATTGCCAATTTTCTTGAGCCATGGTATGGGCTGGGACTACCGCCAGCGCCTTTGGTATCGAATACGAATGGCTCGAGGGTCAGTCCCCTGCTGTAAAGGCTCCTTTTAAGACGGTAGATGAAGCCTTAAACTATGATTACGTCCCGATCGAAAAAACCAACATCGGAAAACATACCCTGGAAATGATAGAATATTTTCTGGAAAAGATGGAGGGCAAGGTCTCAATGTCACCATCTGATATTCAATCACCGATGGACACAGCCTCATATCTTATTGATATCAATAATCTTCTTATGAGTCCGTTCGACAATCCTGAGGGCCTAAAGAAACTATTGGATATTCTTTCTGATTTGTTAATTGACTTTATGAAGAAGCAGATTGAAATGATTGGCGATGTCCTTGTGCTGCCAGGACATGGTTTTGCAGCCAGCAGGAACTTTGGCGGTCTTGGGATGAGCGATGATGTTATGATGATGCTATTGGGTGATCAATACGTGGAATTTGAAGCACCGTGTATGGCCAAAGTTGGCGAGCCTTTCGGAGGCGCTGTCTTCCACTCTTGCGGGAACTGGTCGCCCAAAATAAGTGCTGTCAAGAAAATCCAAAATCTTATAATGGTTGACGGTGCTTTTTCAACAGAAACCGACCCCGACCTTAATCCCGCTGAACCTTTTGTAGATGGCTTTGCAGGAACCAAAATCATCGTCAATGCAAGAGCTGTTGGCGAGGCCGATGTGGCTATCGAAAAAGCACAAAAGCTCTGGAAGCCGGGAATGAAACTTATTGTCGTAACATACTGCAAAACCCCGGATGAATAAAGACAAGCGTATGAGAAAATTCACGAGTTAGTTTAAAATACGGGAAAATCAAATCGGTGGTTTAATCAGGAGTATCCAAAAACTTGTAATGGAGAAGTTATGATGAATTCGAAATCCAATGCTATTGTGGCGCAGTCGGGCGGGCCAACTGCGGTAATTAATTCAAGTGCCTGCGGTGTAATCCAGGAGGCACTCAAATCGGGTAAGATTGGTCGTGTATTAGGCGCGACCAATGGAATATTAGGTGTGTTAGGCGAAGATTTATTCGATATCTCTGCCGAAGAGGCTGAGACCATCGAGGCATTAAAACAAACACCTGCGGCAGCTATCGGTTCGTGCAGATACAAACTAAAATCACTGGAAAAATCCAAAGCCGACTTTGAAAGAATATTAGATGTCTTCAAGGCGCACAACATCCGGTACTTCTTCTATGCCGGCGGTAACGACTCAATGGACACCGCTGACAAGGTCAACAAGCTGGCTGCAGACAGCGGTTATGAGCTTATTTGCATGGGCATTCCAAAAACGGTAGATAACGACCTTGCCTGCACCGACCATTGTCCGGGGTATCCCAGCGTGGCTAAATACGTCGCAACCTGTGCGATGGAGGCCGGTCGAGATACCGAGGCGCTGTATACAACAGATACCTGCACGATTCTGGAGGTGATGGGAAGAGATGCCGGCTGGATAGCAGCAGCGACAGGCCTTGCAGCACGGAGCCCAGAAGACGCACCGCATCTTATATATATGCCCGAAGCGGCATTTTCCTTCGACAAACTTGTCAGTGACGCAAAAGAAGTTCTCAAAAGATTGGGTAGAGTGTTTATCGTTGCCGGCGAAGGCCTCAAGAACGAAAACGGCGATTATATAACGGCCGATACCGGAGCATTCAGTAAGGACAGCTTCGGTCATGTTCAACTTGGTGGTGTAGCTGAGATGCTCAAGGCCATGATTGAAAAGGAAGTGGGTATAAAGGTGCGATTCAATAAGCTGGGCACAAACCAGCGAAGCGCTATGCATTTTGCCTCACTAACCGACGTCAACGAGGCTTATATGTGCGGGCGGATGGCGGTTAAGGCTGCGTTGGCCGGCGAAAACGGCAAAATGGTAACGCTGATTCGCGAAAGCGGGCCTAAATACAAATGCACCACCGGTCTGGCAGAACTTAGGGATGTTGCAAACGGCGAAAAAAAGGTGCCGAAAGAGTATATAAATGAAAACGGCAATGGTGTCACCGATGCGATGCGCGATTACGTAAGGCCTTTAGTGCAGGGTGAAGCGCCCATTACAATTGATAAAGATGGGCTGCCTGTGTTTATGAGATTCGAACGCAAACCATTGGAAAAAAAGTTACCAAAATATCTATAGACGACCGCAAAGGAGCAGAATGAAAGATTAACGCTTCGCTTTTCGCCGGCGCTATTTATGGGGTTCGGTATATTTATTTTCTGCCTATGATTATTGCACGAAATCCTCGAACTGCTGTTCCAGTTGCTCCTTCGTCCTCGGCTCTTCATAAATAACTATGCAGAATTTGAAAAGAGCACTTTCACCTGGCTGGAGTGTGAAGTGGAAAGAGGGACAAATATGAGAACATGGAATTTTGGAATAGTGGGTGCGGGTTTGGTTGCTGACTTTCACGCAAGGGCCGTCAATGACATACCACAGGCAAAATTGATAGGCTTTTGTGACAGCGGCTCGGGCAGGGCCAAAAAATCGGCGGACAGATTCGGCACCAAGGCTTTCGGAAACTATGAAGAAATGGTCAAGAGCGACGAAATAGATATTGTGACCATTGCCACACCAAGTGGATTCCATATGGAACCGACCATTGCCGCGGCCCAGGCAGGCCAACACGTAATATGCGAAAAACCCCTGGAGATTACTCTGGAGCGAATTGACGCCATGATTGACGCCCACTAAAAGTGCGGCACTATTCTGGGATGCATATTTCAAAATCGATTTACTAATGCCATGGCGCCTCTCAGAGAAGCGATAAATTCCGGATGTTTTGGTGTAATTACTTATGCCGGAGTATATGTTCCCTGGTGGCGCAGCGACGAGTATTACGAAGACTCCTGGCATGGCACCTGGAAATTAGACGGTGGTGGTGCACTGATGAATCAGTCCATCCATATGGTAGATATGCTTTGTGACTTGATGCCGCCAATCGAATCTGTCCAGGCTTTTGTAGGGACGCTCGGTCATCCCCAGATTGAGACGGAGGATACCGCGGTCGCGGCTTTGCGTTTTACCAACAGTGTTTTGGGAATTATCTACGGCACCACCGCCTCATACCCGGGCCACCTCAAGAGATTTGAAATTACCGGCACGAAAGGCACGGCGGTTTTTCTGGAAGATAGCCTTACGGTCTGGCAGTTTGCTGAAGAAAAACCAGAAGACCAGCAGATTCGGGAGCGATTTGGTCAGGTCAAAGCTGGGGGTGGTGCTGCTGACCCGAGCACTATCTCGTATGAAAATCATACGCGTAATTTCAAAGCCTTTATCGATGCGCTGCAGAGCGGCGGTGATTTTTGCATAAGTGGAAAGCAGGCCCGAAAATCGGTGGAAGTGATACTGGCAATATATAAATCCGCCAAAGAGCAGAGGGCTGTTAAAGTCAGTTAAGCTGTTCGTCCTTGACAAACCGCTCAAGTCCGTTACTCTATGAACGCATAAGATTGCTGCAGGCGCGAAGCAGTATAGAAACGGAAAAAATTGGCTTTTGACAGGATTGGATTGAGAAAAGAAATGAAAGAATTATTCGATTTGAAGGGCAAAGTAATTGTAATTACCGGTGCCGGCGGCGTTCTGTGCAGTGCAATGGCCAAGGCCTTGGCTAAAGCCGGAGCAAAAATTGCTGTACTGGATTTGATTGAGGCTGCCGCGAACAAAGTTGCCGAAGAAATTAAATCCAACGGCGGCACCGCGATTGCCGTGGTGTGCAATGTTCTGGAAAAGGATACTTTAGAAGCCGCCAGAGAAAAAGTTGTCACTGAGCTTGGCAAAGTAGATATCCTGATAAACGGTGCCGGCGGAAATAAAAAAGAAGCGACGACTTCACCGGATTTATCATTTTTTGATTTGCCGCCCGATGCTATTCGGTTTGTTTTCGATTTGAATTTCGTTGGAACTTTACTGTCGGCGCAGGTCTTCGGCAAAGAGATGGCAGAGAATGGCAATGGCGTAATATTGAATGTTTCCAGTATGAATGCTTTTCGCCCCTTAACTAAAATCCCTGCGTACTCAGCCGCCAAAGCAGCCGTCAGCAATTTTACACAATGGCTGGCGGTTCATATGTGCCAGAACTATTCCAAAGACATTCGCGTCAATGCGATTGCGCCGGGATTCTTTCTGACCGAACAAAACCGATTCCTTTTGACTGATGAAAAAACAGGTGAATTAACACCGCGCGGCAAGACAATTATCAACCATACGCCAATGGGAAGATTCGGCCAGCCGGAAGAACTGATTGGAACGGTTATGTGGCTATTGAGCGATGCAGCGAAATTTGTTACCGGAATAATCGTCCCCATTGACGGGGGATTCTCAGCTTTTAGCGGAGTTTGAAAAACTATTAATGATTAACGATTATTGATAATTGATTAAGAAAAGGGGAAATGACAGATTTTGACGCAGCAAAACCACTAAAGGAGTTCAAACCAAAAAAGAAATTCTTCGTTGGTATCGATTCGGACGGCTGCGCCTTTGATACGATGGGAATTAAACAACGGGAATGTTTTTGTCCGTGGATGATTGGCTATTTTGGTTTACAGCCGGTAGCCCAGGCAGCACGTGAATGCAAGGAATTTGCAGACCTGTTTTCCAAAACGCGTGGGTATAACCGGCATAAAACAACTAAGCGTATCTTGACAGAGCTTCTGCCATCTCATCCAATGGTCAAGGCTCGGAATTTCAAAGTTCCACAATTTCCGCACTATTTCAAATGGGTCGATGCCCCCAAAAGTGTACTTAGCAATGATGGGCTTAAAGCAGCTATTCAGGCCACCACAGATGTAGAGGCCAAGCGCGAACTGGAACTTGCTCTTGAATGGAGTGAACGAGTTAATTCGGCTATAAAAGATATTGTTAAGGGCATGCCACCTTTCCCATTTGTGCGCGAAAGTCTGGAAAAAATCGCACCGCTGGCTGACGTTATCGTTGTTTCAGCTACACCCTGTGAAGCACTTACACGTGAGTGGGAAGAACATGATATTGCCAAATATGCAGAGGTTATAGCCGGACAGGAAATGGGCAAGAAAGCTCAGCATCTTGAATACGCCGCGAAGGGCAAATATGAAAAGAATCACGTTCTGATGATTGGCGATGCACCGGGCGATATGAAAGCGGCCAAAGCGAACGATGCTCTGTTTTATCCCGTCAATCCCGGTGGTGAGACCGAATCGTGGAAGCGATTTCACAATGAGGCATTTGATAAGTTTATTAACGGTCGGTACGCCGGCGAATACGAAGAAAGATTGATTGCCGAATTTGACAGTTACCTCCCTGAAACACCGCCGTGGGAAAAGTAAAGCACAAGAGATGGTAATTGAACGACAAAACAAAGATGGTTCCATTGGAAACAATCAAGCCAGAGAAGCAATTGCTGAATTCTTTACACAAAATGACTATACCGACAAGCGAATTTTGGTGATAGTGCCCGACCATACCCGTTCGGGCCCTGTGGGTGGCATATTCAAAATAATTTATGATTGTTTGGAGCAAAAGACAAAGGCCATCGATTGTTTAGTTGCGCTCGGCACTCACCCGCCGATGACCGAAGAGCAAATATGCACCAGATTAGCCGTGACAACGAGCGAACGCAAAAGTAAATACGCATCGGTAAAATTTTTCAACCACGAATGGGAAAAACCTGAGACGTTCACTTCTATTGGTAAAATCTCCGCTGACGAAATTCACCAAATAAGTGATGGTCTGTTCTCCGAGGAAGTCGATGTTGTCATTAACAAATTGATTTTTGATTACGACGAGTTTTTCATTTTGGGTCCCGTGTTTCCACACGAAGTTGTGGGGTTTTCCGGCGGACACAAATACATCTTTCCTGGAATAGCAGGTGCTGAAATCATAAGTTTTTTTCATTGGCTTGGTGCTGTTATCACAAATCCTCGTATAAACGGCAACAAATGGACGCCGACACGGCAGGTAGTTGAAAAGGCGGCTTCTTTTATAAAAATGCCCAGAAAGCTTTTTGCCTTAGTTGCAGTTGAGAACAAACTGAAAGGATTATTCGTCGGCGATTGCATAAAGGCCTGGGAAAAGGCAGCCGACCTATCCGATAAAGTCCACATCATCTATAAAGACAAGACTTATAAAACCGTCCTCGGCATCGCACCGAAGATGTACGACGATATTTGGACGGCCGGCAAAGTGATGTACAAACTTGAACCGATAGTCGCTGACGGCGGGACCTTAATTATCTACGCTCCGCACATCACTGAAATCTCATACACTCACGGCAAAGTTATTGACCAAATCGGCTACCACACCCGAGATTACTTCCTGAAACAAATGAACAAGTTTGCCGGTATTCCGCGTGGAGTGATGGCGCATTCTACACACGTTAAAGGTATTGGCACATATACCGACGGTGTCGAAAGGCCAAGGGTAAATGTAGCGCTGGCCACTGCTATCAGTAGGCAACGCTGTCGAAAGGCGAACCTGGGCTATATGAATCCAAGCCAAATTGATATAGCTAATTATGAAAATAAAGAAGACAGGGGTATTCTGGTCGTGCATCACGCAGGCGAAATCCTGCACAGATTATCCAGCGGGTACATACCGAGTATTCCAAATGAATAATTTTAGTTTTAGATAAAATTTGATTTTGAAGGAGTAGTACAAAATGGCAAAAACAGATATTGGGCTTTGGGGGCTGGCGGTAATGGGGCAAAATCTCGTGTTGAATATGGAGAGCAAGGGTTTTACCGTTGCCGTATTTAATCGCACGACGGAGAAAACCAAAAAATTTGCTCAAGGCAGAGCCAAAAACAAAAATATAGTCCCTGCTTACGAGGTAAAAGATTTTATCGACTCGCTGGCCAAACCTCGGAAGGTGATGATTATGGTCAAGGCGGGCAAGCCGGTGGATATGGTTATCAAGCAAATTCTACCTTACCTTGAAGAAGGCGATTTAATTATCGACGGCGGCAACAGTCACTACCCGGATACCATAAGAAGATGCAATCAACTCAAAGAGAAAGGGTTTTTATATATAGGCACAGGAGTATCCGGCGGAGAAGAAGGTGCTCTTAAAGGGCCGTCGATTATGCCCGGGGGAAGCAAAGAGGCTTACACTCTGGTCGAACCCATCTTCACTAAAATTGCTGCTCAGGTGGATGGCGAGCCGTGCTGTACCTACATCGGTGACAACGGTGCAGGGCACTACGTCAAAATGGTTCACAACGGCATCGAATATGGTGATATGCAGCTTATCTGCGAAGCATACTATCTAATGAAAAATGCCCTGGGCGAGACCACTGACCAAATGCACGATGTCTTTGCCAATTGGAACAAAGGTGACCTCGATTCATATCTGATTGAAATCACTGCTGATATTCTTTCCAAGAAAGACTCCGAGACGGGCCAGCCAATGGTAGAAGTTATTCTCGATAAGGCAGGGCAAAAGGGTACAGGCGCCTGGACTTCTCAAAGCGCCTTAGCGCTTGGCGTTGCAGCACCAACGATTGCTGAAGCTGTCTTCGCACGCTGCATTTCAGCGGTCAAAGATGAGCGTGTTGCGGCATCGAAAGAGCTAAGCGGGCCAAGTGGTAAATATGCCGGCGATAAAGAAGAATTCATTAAAGCTATTCACGATGCCCTCTATGCCTCCAAGATTTGCTCGTACGCACAGGGCTTTGCGATGATGGCCGCAGCGGCGAAAGAATACGACTGGAAATTGAATTTCGGTGAAATCTCAATGATATGGCGGGGCGGCTGTATCATCAGAGCACACTTTTTAAACAGGATTAAAGAGGCGTTTGACCGTAATGTAAATCTGGCGAACCTCCTGCTCGACCCATATTTCAAGGAAATCGTCGAAAACGCTCAACAAAGTTGGCGAAAGGTCGTAATAACCGCCGCTGAATTAGGCATTCCGGTTCCGGCGTTTAGTTCAGCTTTGAATTACTACGACAGCTATCGCAATCCGCGGCTGGCCGCCAATATGATACAGGCCCAGCGCGACTACTTCGGCGCACACACCTACGAACGCATCGACAAGGAAGGTGTATTCCATACCGAATGGCTGAAAATATGATTTAAGCTATTTCTAAGTGCGTAAGTCATAAGCACACAGGGCACAAGAGCCTGTGTGCTCTTATGCTCTTGCGACCTTATAACGGGGCCAGCTAATCTATAAACAAAAGTTATAACCTTTTAATACAGCTTCGAGACCTGTTTTAATTGTTCGTGGTTTGTGCTTTAATTGGCGATTCACTATCAGCTATACGTTCGGTTGACTTAAGCGGTCGATTGGGGTATCATTCTGTCCGATACAGTTAAACTTAACTTGAGGATTTGAAAAATGGGGCCTGAATTTATTAACGAAGACTTCTTACTGCAAACCAAAACCGCAAGAACTCTTTACCACGAACACGCTGAGAATATGCCGATTTATGATTATCACTGTCACGTCCCCGCAGACCAAATCGCCTCCGACCATCAGTTCGATAACCTTACTCAGATATGGCTTTACGGCGACCATTACAAGTGGCGTGCGATGAGAAGCAACGGTGTGGACGAGCGGTACTGTACGGGTTATGCAAGTGATTATGAAAAGTTTGAAAAATGGGCACAGACCGTTCCGTATACGCTTCGAAATCCGCTTTACCACTGGACGCATCTGGAACTTAAGCGTTATTTCGGCATCAGTGACAAACTGCTAAATCCGAGTACCGCAAAAGAAATTTATCACTCTGCCAGTGAGATGTTAAGAACGCCGGAGTTTAGTGTTCGCAATTTAATGCGTAAAATGAATGTGAAATTAGTCTGTACCACGGAAGACCCGCTTGACTGTCTTGAACATCACAAAAAGATAAGAGCAGACGAGTTTGAGATTAAGGTTCACACGGCCTGGCGGCCTGACAAAGCTATGGCAACTGAAGATAGCGCTTCCTTAAATGCCTGGATTGATAAACTGGAAGAGGTATTAGATAGGGAGATAAACAGCTTTCATTCATATATTGATGCAATCCAGAAGAGGCACGACTATTTCCACGAAAACGGCTGCCGGCTCTCTGACCACGGCATCGAGACGGTATACGCTGAGGACTACACGGAAAAAGAAATTGAGAGGATTTTTAGTAAGATAGAAGCAGGAAAAGACCTGGAACCGATAGAACATCTGAAATTCAAATCAGCAATGCTGATGGAATTTGCCCTGATGGATTATGGGGCGGGATGGGTTCAGCAGCTTCACCTCGGTGCTCTTAGGGACAATAATATACGCTTGTACAACGTTCTCGGGCCGGACGTAGGATGTGATTCGATTGGTGATTTTCAGATAGCCAAACCATTGGCTAAGTTTCTGGGAAAGCTGGATGCCAAGGGAAAGCTGCCAAAAACAATCCTGTACAACCTTAATCCGAGGGACAACGAGTTGATTGCCGCTATGGTCGGCAACTTCCAGGATGGCTCTGCGCCAGGCAAGATGCAGTACGGCTCGGCTTGGTGGTTCCTCGACCAAAAGGACGGAATGGAAAAACAGATTAACGTGCTTTCAAATATGGGTTTGTTGAGTCATTTCGTCGGTATGCTGACCGACTCAAGGAGCTTTCTGTCGTATCCAAGACATGAATATTTCCGCCGGGTGCTCTGCAATATCCTCGGCAACGACGTCGAAGCAGGACTATTGCCAAGCGATATGGCTGTGCTTGGCAAAATGGTCGAGGATATCTGCTTCAACAACGCC
>Ga0209991_10000660_pt1 | contig 15271 bp, 17 predicted proteins | sample ChitaG_FD_183167 | JGI IMG/M metagenome (GOLD analysis project Ga0209991, IMG submission 183167) | Deep subsurface microbial communities from South Pacific Ocean to uncover new lineages of life (NeLLi) - Chile_00310 metaG (SPAdes)... | ecosystem: Environmental > Aquatic > Marine > Oceanic >...
TCATCGCATATGGTTATCGGTGGTATCTCTTGCATTACCATTCGTTTCCTCCAGACGTTATTTCTGCACTAAGCGCTATACTACCAAGCATTTGTTGAACCATTTTAAATCAACTTAGCTAAATAAAGCTTCTACCTGAGCTAGAATTTGCCCATCAATGAAGTGGTGCATGGCGATAGCTCCTGAAGGGCAAGCAGCACTTGTTACATAAAAACCCCACAATTTTGGGCTGAACCCGTTCCTTTTCATACCAGTACTCCTTCTACCTGAGCGACAATCTCTTCGTTAGTAAACTGTCTTGCAGTTATCGCTGCGCTAGGACATGTACCAGCACAAACCCCGCAGCCCTTGCACAACGCCTCATTAATTCGGCAGGTTTCCTTTTCCTCGTCGAAAGAAATGGCACTAAAAGGACAAAGATTAAGGCAGATCTTACAACCTGAGCACTTATCCTCATCGATTGCCGAAACGGCAGCCTCGAGTGTAATTTTACCCTTGCTTATCATTGCCAGAACCCTTGCTGCTGCTGCTGAAGCTTGGGCTACAGTGTCGGGGATATCCTTGGGGCTCTGGCAGCAACCGGCAACAAAAACTCCCTCAGTAGGTGTAGCTACTGGATCGAGTTTCGGATGTCTCTCCAAGAAGAAGCCTGTCGCCTTTTGATTTACAGTAAAACGACTTGCTACTTCTCCAGCATCGGCTTGAGGCTCCAAAGCATTACACAGAATAACCATGTCTACCGGAATACGAAGCATTCTCCCTAGAAGGGTATCCTCAGCAACCACAATGAGTTTCCCCTTTTCCTCGTCACTTACAGCCTGATCGGTGACTTGAGCTGCCTTTCCTCGGACAAAGTTGACTCCTTCGTTTGAAAGGCGCTCATAGAATTCCTCATATCCGTCTCCAAAGGAGCGCATGTCTATATATAACTGGTAGACGTCTGTGTTTGGCAACTCTTCTTTAATATAATTTGCTTGTTTTAGGGCATACATACAGCAAACACGGGAGCAATACTCGTGGTAATTCTTATCCCGGCTTCCTACACAATGTATAATGGCTACGCTCTCTGGCTCATGGCCGTCCTTAAGTTGGATTCCCCCCCCGGTTGGTCCCGTGGGACTAACTATTCTTTCAAATTCGAGTCCAGTTATAACATTCTCGTACTTTCCATAGCCATATTGAGGAATAAGTTTCGGATCCATAAGGCTATAGCCTGTGGCTAAGATTATCGAGCCCACTTCAACCTCGAGAATCTGGTCCTGCTGATTAAAGTCTATGGCCCCCGCATCGCAGAACTTTATACAAGCTCCACATTTCTTCCCTTCTGACTTAATATAAATACAAATATCTGGATCAATGGTAGCAATGTTGGGGATGGCTTGTGGGAAGGGAATATAGGCAGCTTTTCTCTTGGCTAATCCTACTTCAAATTCGCTATCTGTCGTATAAGGGCATTTTTGCATGCATACAGCACAGCCGGTACACTTACTTTCATCCACATACCTCGCCTTCCTCCTTATTTTGGCCTTGAAATTTCCCACGTAGCCTGAAACCTCCTCCACCTCACTATAGGCTAAGAGTTCGACGTAAGGATGTGAGCCTACCTCGCTCATCTTTGGAGTAAGGATACATTGAGAACAATCTAAAGTAGGGAAGGTCTTATCAAGCTGAATCATGTGCCCCCCTATTGAGGGCTCCCTTTCTGCCAAATAGACCTTATGCTCAGAGTTGGCAATTTCCAAAGCAGCTTGAATTCCAGCAATCCCTCCGCCTACAACTAAAGTATTAGGATTATACGGAGCCTCCTTAACTTCTAATGCCTCCTGGTAATGAACACGCCTCACCGCAGCATCAACTAAAGCCTTCGCCTTCTCTGTATTTGCCTCTTTGTCTTCATTGGTCCAAGAGCATTGCTCCCTTATATTTACCATTTCGAATAGATAACGATTTAGACCGGCGCTCTCACAAACCCGGCGGAAGGTCAGCTCATGCAACCTCGGGGAGCAGGAAGCAACCACAACTCGATTAAGGTCATATTCCTTAATGTCTTTTCTAATAAGGTCTTGTCCTGGGTCGGAACACATGAATACATAATCACGGGATAGCACTACTCCAGGCAATGCCCCGGCATATCTCGCTACCTCTGCCACATCAACTGTGCCAGCTATGTTTGTTCCACAGTGACAAACATAAACACCAATCTTTACCTCTTCCATTTCATTCCTCCGCCATTGCCTCAGCAACAAGCTCAGAGATATCTTTAACCTGTACAGTCTCTGTCTTGCCCATAGAGAGCACACTATCTCTGTAATTTAGGAAGCAGTAAGGGCAAGCTAAGGCTATAATATCAGCGCCCCTTTCAACCACTTGCTCCACCCTAATATCAGAGAACCTTTCCCCTTTTGGCGTATCCATCCAGATTCTACCGCCGCCACCACCACAACAAAGAGCATCCTCACGAGCATCAGGAAATTCTATTAATTCCAAGCCGGGAATACTTTGCAAAACTCTCCTTGGCTCATCATAGACCCCGTTGTGTCTCCCCAAATAGCAGGGGTCGGAATAGATGACCTTTTTGTTCATCTTCTTAGAGAGCTTCAATTCCCCCTTTTCTATAAGTGAAGACAGGTATTGGGTGATATGAACCACCTCGAACTTGCCTCCAAGCTCGGGATACTCATTCTTGAAAGTGTGGTAGCAGTGCGGTGAGGAAACTACCACGGTTTTGACACCATTACTGGTAAAGAGATTAATATTGTTTTGGGCCAGACTTTGAAACGTGTCTTCATACCCGGCTTTTCTAATTGCCTCGCCGCAGCATTTTGCTTCAGTGCCTATAAGGCCGTAATTAATCCCAAGCTTATTGAAGATTGTGGCGGTAGATCGAGCCACTGTTTTTACATCAGGGTCATAGGATGGAACACAGCAAGGGAAATAAAGTATTTCGGTACCCGAGGAAAAAATTTTCACCCTAAGGTCTTTAGCCCAGTCATCTCGCTTTTCCGGTGCCTCACCAAGTGGATTACCTACGCCAGCGATGTTCTTAGCTGAAATTCTCAGGGCATCAGGGACAACGCCGATACCCAGGCTAGCTATGGCCCGGCGTATAGCCCTCATGACATCTATTATCTCGACACCTCGGGGACAGCGCTGAACACAAGCTCGACACGTGACGCAAGTCCAGACATCCTCGCTGCCAAAATCAGTTACCCCAAGCTGAGCTTCATACATGATGCGACGAACGACAAAGTTTCGGACCAAGTTCCAGGGACAAATACCGGTGCAAAGACCACATTGGTAACATAATTTGAATGGTTCGCCACCAGCCTCGAGGATCACATCTGTGGCTTCTTTGTAAGGACTTAGCACTTCCATTTTAATATTTACCTCGACTCTTCAGAATTGGTTACAAAAAAGAGTGGCCTCACAAAAACATTGTAGCCACCCTTTTTCTCCGGAACATACATTGAAGTACAACTGCGAAGTATAACAAACCCCGGCAAGATAGGCAAACTTCTGTGCTGGCCTTCTGGCAAAATGGTTAGTGATTTATTTTCTACCGGAGAGCAGACAAGGTTCTCACGTCCCTTGGAGAAGCTTTATTGTTTTACGCCACATTCAGTTGTTATTGAACCCAATACGCCGTTAATCAATCGCGGGGAAGAATCGCTTCCGAATTCTTTGGCCAATTCTACAGCCTCGTTTATAGCTACCTTGAAGGGAGTCTTATCATCAAATAAAATTTCGAAAATAGCCAAGCGTAAAATATTTCTATTAATGGTTGACATATGTTCTGGAGGAAAGGCTGGGGCGAATTTTTTAATAAGAGCATCAAGTTCAGATTTGTTTTGAAGCACCCCCCCCACAAGTTTCCTAACGAAGCTGAGCGCCTCTTGAGGCAATTTTCCCTCCGCGGTTAAATGGGCTAAAGCTTCCTCTGCCTCATGTTTAGTGCAATCAAGCTCATAAAGCACCTGGAGAGCAGCGATTCTTGCCTGTCGTCTGATGCCAGCCATTAGTTAGTTGCACTCTCTTTACATGCCAGATGCGCTATATCTTCAACGCCTGATATATTGAAAGTTTGGAGCTCTGAGTTGATTCGCCTGATCAAACCGCTAAGCACTCTCCCTGGGCCTATCTCATAAAAGATAGTGCCCCCACTATGCACCATGTATTCCACCGACCCTTGCCATTGGATGCAATTACGAAGCTGCTTCACCAACTCTTCTTTTATCGAATCAGCGTCGGTTAACGGCCGAGCGGTCACATTAGATATTACAGGAATGCTTGGTGGTTGAAATCTAACGTTCGAGACGATTTTACTGAATTCAGCTATGACGGGCTCCATTAAGGCAGAATGAAAAGCCCCGCTAACCTTCAGAGGAATAAGAACACGAGCACCTCTTGCCCTAGCTAATTTATCAGCTTCAGCCAGAGCTTGGGTAGCACCACTAATAACAATCTGCCCGGGGCAGTTTATATTGGAGATTTCAGTTCCACTATGAAGGCTTATATCTTTAACTGTTTCTTCATCAAGTCCTATTACAGCCAGCATGCTCCCGGGATTTTTTAGCCCAGCTTTATACATCAGCCTACCCCTTTCCCTGACAAGCAGAACAGCATCGGCCAAGCCCAGCGCACCAGCAGCAACCAGAGCGGTATACTCACCCAAACTATGTCCAGCAACAAAAGTGGGAGAAGGAAAATTGACTATGGCATCCTCTCCAATCGCTTTAAGACAGGCAATGCTGACAGCCAGTATCGCTGGCTGGACGTTATGCGTCTTTGTCAATTCCTCATCCGGCCCTTCAAAGCATATACGGGAGAGAGGAAAGCCTAAAGAAGCATCAGCTTCATCAAAGACTGCCTTGGCTGAGGGATAGCTGTCATAAAGATCCAATCCCATGCCAGTGCTTTGGGAGCCCTGTCCTGGGAAAACATAAGCTACCTTGGATAACTCAGCCATGCTAACTATTTCTTTGAGGGTTTGACCTCGATTGCCTCTCTGTCATTATACCAGCCACATTTAGGACAAACACAGTGAGATAACTTAGGACTGTGGCAATGTGGGCATACATCCATGGCAGGCAGAGATAGTTTAAGGTGGCTGCGCCTTTTTCCCTGGCGTGATTTTGCGGTTTTTTTCTTAGGTAGTGCCATATGAATTCGCCTCCTTAATTCCTGGGCAGCCAGGTCGGCATAAGGGTTTCACGGGCAAATTTAACAATGTATATTGCCGTATTAGCTCGCCCAGGTCGAGCATATTTTTACTATCAATAGTGAACTCTTCTGCCTGTTCGGGCGCATAGAGCGCTGAATCACCAGGCAAATCAGATATCCGAAGGAATTCTTCTTCCGCAGTGAAACTTATAGGACATAAGAATGAATCGAGGCAGCGGCTACATACGAGTTTTGTCTCAACAGTTAATTTGCCTTGCACCAAAACTCCCCGACTGGTATGAATCAACTTTACCTTTCCTTTCACAGAACCTTTGACTTCCTCATCAATTATCCCATCTACATCATAGCTTCGACTAGAGCCGATAGACTCTTTCAGCAACTGAGCTACATTTATCAAAGCACTCAAAAATTCCCTTACCATCTGCCATAGCCTAGAAATTTCCATAAAAAACAAAGTATAATAACTATATCATAGGAGGTCCAAGCATTGGAAATAGAAAACCTGAAGCTAAAGGCAAAAGATGGTGTCGAATTGCAAAGACAACAGCTTATCCAGTTGAGCCTGAATATCCATGATAACCCTGAGTTGGGTTTCGAGGAGGAAAAGGCATCGGCCTGGCTCACTGGCTATCTTGAAGACAATGAATTTCACGTAGAACGAGGCATTGCTGGCGTAGCTACAGCCTTTCGGGCAACGTATGGCCAAGGGAGCCCAAGAATTGCCTTGCTTGCCGAATACGATGCTTTACCCAAAATAGGTCATGGCTGTGGGCATAATATAATAGCTGCTTCGGCAGTTGGGGCTGCTGTGGGTAGTAAGCCTATCATTGACCGGTTAGGAGGCAACATTATGGTTCTGGGCACTCCTGGAGAGGAAGTCTTCGGTGGCAAGATAGACATGGTGCAAGCTGGGGTCTTTAAAGAAATAGACGTGGCTATGATTGTACATCCCGGTGTGAGGAACGTGGTAACTATGCAGGCGCTTGCCTGCACCGGCGTAGAGGTGGAATTCTTTGGCCAGCCGGCTCATGCTTCTGCCGAACCTCACAAGGGTGTAAATGCCCTTGAAGCTACGATTTTAGCTTTCACCTCTATAAATTCATTGCGCCAACACATAAAAGAAGAGGCACGCATCCATGGCATAATCACTGATGGCGGTGAAGCGCCTAACATAGTGCCAGCTCATAGCGCTGCTGAGTTTTATGTACGTGCCCCAGATAATGAGTATCTTGATGAGTTGAAAAGCAAGGTTTCGAACTGTTTTATAGGAGCATCTACAGCTAGTGGAGCAAGATTAGAATATCACTGGGATGACATAGCTTTTGATTCCATGAAAAACAATGAAACCCTAGCTGAGCTATTTAAGCAAAATCTAGAATCGCTGGGGCGACATGTCGAAGCTTTCAATCCTGAGTTTGGCCTTGGCAGCACGGATATGGGAAACGTCAGTCAAGTAGTACCAAGCATACATCCTACAATAGCTATAGCTTCGCCTGAGGTGTTGGGACATACACCGGAGTTTGCTGCAGCAGCCGCCTCTGAAGCGGGACATGAAGGTTTAATGGACGCAGCTAACGCACTGGCTATGACTGTAGCTGATATCATCCAGCCAGAAATGCTTGATGAGATTAGGCAAGAGTTCTGCCGTGGTTAGAGTTGGCATTCCCAATTTACAGGCAAGAGTTAATGGCATAATTAGTGTAAAGCTTGTCCCAATTTATGCAAGATTTTTCAAATCTCTGTAGAGGGCAAGGTTTTAGCCCGGTGGGGAGGGCGTTGTGCCCTCTGGTAGGGCGTAGCTACAAGTTAAGGCTATGGATAAAAATTACCAGGTAATTATAATTGGTGGTGGACCGGCGGGACTCACCGCCGGGCTATACTGTGCTCGCTCGAGGCTTAACACTCTGCTTGCCGAAAAGGGAATAATGGGCGGGCAAATCACCAATGCTGAGCGAGTAGAGAATTACCCGGGCTTTCCGACGGGTATCTCAGGCATCGTTTTAGGACAACTTATCCATGAGCAAGCCACCAGCTATGGATTGGAGACCTTATCTGCTGAGATTATCAGAGCAATGCCCAGCCAGAGAAACAATCTGGTCAATACCACGGAAGGCGATTTTACATGTGAAGCGATAATCATTGCCTCTGGCTCGCAATTCCGCAAACTGGGCGTGCCTGGGGAAGATACATTTGTGGGCAAGGGAGTTTCCTATTGTGCTACCTGTGACGGCCCTTTATTCAAAGGTAAAGCAGTGGCTGTAGTAGGTGGCGGCGACGCTGCCATAACTGAGGCTCTCTACTTGAGTAAGTTTGCTTCCTCGGTTAAGGTCATTCACCGTCGCAGCCAGCTTCGAGCCAGCAAGATATTTCAGGAAAGCGCTATGGGCGAACCAAAGATAGAGTTTATTTGGGATACTGTGGCAACCCAAATTGAAGGTGATGGGATAGTTAAGCAACTCGTGCTAAAAAGCACCAAAAATGATAAAATATCAACATTAGAGCTGGCTGGTGTTTTTGTGGCTATCGGCTCGGAGCCCCATAGTGCTCAGTGGCGGGGATTGTTGCCTTTGGACGAAGGAGGCTACATAATCACCAACGAAGTGATGGAAACAAAGATTCCAGGAATATTTGCTGCCGGAGATGTCCGCCATAATTCAGCCAGGCAGGCGATAACTGCTGCTGGAGATGGCGCCACTGCTGCCATCTCAGCAGCGAGATTTCTATCATTCTGAAAGAAGCGAGGAATATTATGAGAGTTGTTTTACTAGAAGACCTCCCTGGCAAGGGAAGGGCTGGTGATATAAAGGAGGTGAATAAAGGCTATGCGAAGAATTTCCTTTTACCTCGGGGTTTAGCTATGGTAGCGACCCCCACGGTCATTAAGCAAGGAGAGGCCAGGCTAGAGAGGGAGAAACTTGAGGGAAGCGTTGACCGGGATAAACTGGTCGAACTGGCTCAGCAAATTGAGGGAAAGGAAATTCGTTTTAAAGCTCGCATGGGTGTCGGAGAACGCTTGTTTGGCTCTATTACCGCTGCCGACGTAGCTGAAGAATTAAGTCGGGCCATAGGTTCTGTCATTGACAAAAAGAAGATAGATATGGAGAAACCTTTACACCAAGCTGGTAGCTATGAAATAGGCGTTAGGTTAGCCGGCGACCTTAAGCCGCAAATTACGGTGGTTATCGAGGAGGAGAAAGAGACGGAGACAGAGAAAAAAGCAGAGAAGAAGAAGGAGAAAGGTAAAAAGAAAGAGGAGGAGAAAGATTAGGCATGGCGGATGAGAAATTGCCACCTCATGACATTGAAGCCGAGGAGGCAGTAATTGGGTCTCTGCTTATTGATCCTGATGCCATATTGAAAATTGCTGCTTCCCTTAAACCCGAGGATTTTTTTTCAGAAACAAATCGGGTGATTTACAAGGCTTGCCTCTCTCTTTACCAACGCAACGAAGCTATTAACCAGATTACAGTGGCTCATGAGCTGATGCGTGAGGACAAGCTGGAGCAAACTGGTGGTGCCGCTTTCTTAAGCCATTTAATAAGTAATGTGCCCACATCCCTCCATGTTGAATATTATGCTCAAATAGTATCCAATACGGCGGTAATGCGGCGGCTGATCGCCGCCGCCAGTCAAATCGAGGCACTTGGCTACGAAGCCAGCCCAGATGTTGAGGCTAGCCTCAATGACGCTGAAGATATCCTGTTTAAAGTGCGAGCCAGGCAAGGTCTTCGAGGCCTTGTTCCGATTCGTGAGGTTCTAGGTCAATATTTTGAGGAAGCTGGGCCACCTACTACACTGCAGGAAGGGGAAATACCTCATATTCTAACCGGCTTTGCCGCCCTGGACGATTCCTTAGGGGGGTTGCAGAGAACTGACTTAATCGTTTTAGCCGCCAAGACTAGTCTGGGTAAGACTAGTTTAGCACTAAATGTTGCCAGGAATACCGCTATTAACCAAAAGGCTTGTATTGCGCTATTCAGTTTGGAGATGTCTCGAGAAGCAGTGATCCAGAGGTTTCTCGGTAGTGAATCAGGGGTGGATTCTAAGCGTATAAGGTTGGGACGCTTTAGTGAGCAGGATGAGATAAAAATCATGGAAGCCAGCGGCGTCTTATCCGAGGCACCGATTTATATTGATGATTCCCCTATGCTTCGGGTGGTAGATATAAGAAGCAAGGCACGGCGACTTCACTTCGAGCGCGGCATCGACCTGATCATCGTGGATTATCTGCAACTGATACAAGGCAACGGTAGGAATGAGACTCGAGTCCAGGAGATCAGTAACATAACTCGTGCATTAAAAACTTTAGCCCGGGAACTGAATGTGCCTATCTTAGCCCTATCGCAACTCAGTCGGGCTGTAGAAGCGCGTCCTTCCCATATACCTCAGCTTTCTGACCTACGCGAAAGCGGTAGTATTGAGCAGGATGCTGACGTGGTTATTTTCATTCACCGAGAAGATATGAATTATTCTCCCGAAGACTGGAGCAAGGTGCATGATATTGAAAAGGAACCTTATCCTCGCGGCATCGCGGATATCATCATAGCCAAACACCGCAATGGTCCTTTAGGACAACTTAAGCTACGCTTCCTAGGCAGGATTGCCAAATTCGCTAATTTAGAGGCTGAGCTGATTTCGGCCTCTTAAGGGTAGAAAGATGTCTGAACGGCAATTATCTAGCTCTCAAGTGAAAACAGAGTTTATCTCCTTGCCTGACTCTTTCTTTACCCAGGTGATGCCTAAAATGCAAGACCTGGCTGAACTTAAAGTAGTATTGTTTGTGGCTTATCTTATCCTGAGAAAGCAAGAGCGTCCTCACCCCGATATTGTCGGCGTTACTTATAAAGAACTGAAGTCTGAAATCTGTCGGCTGTCAGCCGGGTTAGATGAAGAGACACTTCGCCAGGCTTTGAACTCGGCGGTAGAGCACGGTGCTCTATTACTCTCGACCTTAAACGTAAATGGAGTGCTCGAAGACGTTTACTCTCTGACCGCCCCGATGTATCGGAGCCCTCGGCCGCCGGCTGTCAATATCTTTGCTATCTACGAGCAGAATATCGGCATGATAACCCCCATGATTGCTGAAGAACTTAAGGAAGCAGAGAGGCTTTATCCACCCCAGTGGATTGAAGAAGCCTTTAAGGAAGCGGTTACACTGAATAAACGCAGTTGGAAATACATCGCCCGCATCTTGGAAAGATGGGCTAGCGAAGGTAAGGACAGTGGAGAGCATAGGAGAGACATTAAAAAGGATGGCCCAGACAAATATATCAAGGGCAAATACGGACACCTCGTCAAAAGATAACGTTTCCCTTCCATCGGAAGAAGGCGCAGGTGAAATCTGCCCTATTTGCAAAGGGGCGGGCTTTGTTCACCCCGCGCTAGATTCAGGGAAAGTTGATTTCAGCCGGGTGGTACCCTGTCGATGCAGTAAAGGGGAACTGAGAAAGAAAAAAACGGAATATCTTGAGAAATACAGCAATTTGGGTTCCCTGTCGCAGCTTACCTTTGACAATTTATCTCCCGAAGGAAAGGCGGCGAGTGCCATTTCCCAAGAGCACTTTGCTAAAGTTTACCAGGCTGCCAAAGTCTTTGCTGATAGTCCCCAGGGTTGGCTGGTATTTTCAGGTCCCAGCGGCTGTGGTAAAACACACATGGCTTGTGCTATCGCCAACCACCGTCTCAGCTTAGGGGAGCCTGTATTTTACATCGGTACTGCCGACCTCCTGGACCACCTCCGCTCCACTTTCAGCCTCACAAGCGATACCACTTATGACGAGCTGTTTGAGCAAGTAAAGAATGTGCCTCTATTAGTGCTTGATGACCTTACTCTGGGGAGCGCTACTGCCTGGGCTAAAGAGAAGCTAGAGCAACTCTTTCAGCATCGCTTCAATGCCAGATTGGCCACGGTAATCACCACCGATGTACAGCTGGATAAAATAGATGAACGCTTACACGGCCACCTTGCTGACAATGAATTCTGCCAGGTATGGACGATTGAGCAAAAATCGCCCTTGGAATCCCAAAGTGGCTTAGAGTTAGAGCTATTACGAAATATGACCTTTGATAATTTTGACCACAAGAGACTGGAATTGCCCCCGGAACAGCGGCAAAATTTGCGCCAGGCTTTCAACTTAGCAGTAGAATTCGCTCGCTCACCAGAGGGTTGGCTGATATTCCAAGGTGTTAATGGCTGCGGTAAAACCCACCTAGCGGCAGCTATCGCTAATTATCGGCTGGCTCAAGGGAAGCCAGTCTTATTTGTGGTTGTCCCCGACCTTCTGGACCATTTGCGCTCGACATTCAGTCCAGATAGCAAAATATCCTATGACGAATTTTCTGATAAGCTTAAAGAGACTCCGTTGCTGATACTCGATGACTTCGGGGAGCAATCGACCACCCCCTGGGCCCAGGAGAAGCTCTATCAATTGATAAACTACCGCTATAATGCCAGGTTGCCAATAGTAGTCACCACATGTCTCTCTTTAGACGAAATTGAAACACGGATCAGCTCACGAATGGTGGACCCCAGGATAAGCTTGGTATTCAACATCACTGCCCCTGATTACCGGGGCAATGTAAGGCCTAGACAGCAAGCTAAACGCTACTGACTTGAGTTTTTCCACGGGATTACACGCAATAACGTGTGGTGTGTCGTTGCGAGGCTGACGAAGTCAGTCGAAGCAATCCCGTTGGGAAGAGTGTGGACAGGGACAAGCCCCACACCTACAAATAAATGTGGAGGCCGGAGAAAAATAGAGTTGGCACTATTTCCCAGAAACGGAGAAAGAGTCGAGATTTCTGGAAACTTCTTCTGGCTCTGGCTGGCATTAACGGCAGGGGCATTGTGCTTTCTTGCCGTGGGATTTGCGCTTACCACCATCGTCCGCGCCGCCTGAAGTGCCAACATGGTGTCCATGATAGTCTTCTTCATGTTCATGTTCCTGGGGGCTATCTTCTTTCCGACCGAGGTTATGCCCGACTTTTTGAGGGCTGTTTCCAACGCACTGCCTTCAACAAACCTCAATGACGCCTTCCGCGGGATTATGATAATGGGTGCCGGTATCAGTTATGTGTGGCATGACCTTCTCATCGTCGGCGGCTGGTTCATTGGTAGCCTGGTAATAGCAGTGCGCCTGTTCCGCTGGGAATAGTAGCCTTACTTTCGGAACCGCCCACGCAGAGAGACAGTCAAACCTTGCGCTAGTATGTTGACGAAGGTTAGAATTACAGGATATAATATCGTATCACAATATCGGTAGGTGTTATCATGATAGAGCGGGAGTTCTTTCTTGGATTCATAAAAATTCACATTCTATATCACGCTTCTAAAGAACCAATCTTTGGCGTCGGAATAGTTGAGGAACTGAGTCGTCATGGTTACTACCTTAGCCCGGGTACCCTCTACCCAACTCTGCATCGTTTGGTAAAAGAAGGCTATCTCAAACAGGACTCAAAGTTAGTCGGAGGAAAAGTGCGAAAGTACTACACCATAACTGACAGCGGTTTAGAGGTGCTTAAGCAAGCAAGGGGTAAAATTAGTGAACTTGTAGATGAGGTGCTAGACGAGGGCGAATAATAGCTTGATTTATCCCTGAGACGTTCAAAGGAAGGAGAAGATGAATCGCAACAGGAAGAGTGGCATTTTCAGGGGCATTACGAGAAATTTATTCCTATTGGGCCTAGTTAGTCTGTTCACCGATCTCAGCAGTCAGATGGTCTTTCCATTGATTCCTTTATACCTGGTTAGCGTCTTGGGTGCTGGAGCCTCTGTAGTGGGTATTTGCGAGGGCGCTGCAGAAACAACTGCTTCACTTATAAAAGTATTCTCTGGGTATTGGTCTGACAGAGTAAAAAGGAGAAAGCCCTTTGTTCTTATCGGTTATTCTTTTTCCGCAATAACAAAACCATTATTTGCCCTGGCTAAAGTCTGGCCTCTTGTTCTTGCCATAAGAGTGCTAGAAAGAATCGGGAAAGGTGTAAGAAGTGCTCCCAGAGATGCTATGGTGGCTGAATCTGTTGACCAAAGTGTTAGGGGAAAAGCCTACGGATTTCACAGGGCTATGGATGGGCTTGGTTCAGTTTTAGGAGCACTGCTGGCATTTATCCTGTTATCGGTCACAAATTCAAATTATACGCAGATTTTTCTCCTTGCGGGCATCCCGGGAATAGCAGCAATAGTATTCGTCTTGTTTATCAAGGAACCGAAGGTCACAGAAAAACAACGGACTAAAGAAACGTCTATGAGAGTGAGTTTCAAAGCATTACCTACTAATTTAAGGTTATTGATTGTTGCGGCTTCAGTCTTCTACCTGGGCCATTTTGGATATGCCTTCCTTTTACTGCGAGCTAAGGACATAGGGTTGTCCGACCAGACAGCAATTCTTCTATACGTGTTGTTCTATGTTGTCTATGTCATTGCTGCAATACCGGCAGGGATGCTGTCAGATAGAATTGGCAGAAAGCCAGTTTTAATTGCAAGTTACCTGATGTTTGCCATTGTCTCTTTGGGTCTGATATACACTTCGAGCCTCTACAGTGTCTTACCGTTTTTTGCACTCTATGGCGTATCCTTTGCCATGTTTGACAGTGTTCAAAGGGCGTATGTGGTTGATTTCGCGCCAGAGCATTTAAAGGCTACAACTTTAGGTTCGTTTCATACCGCCATAGGCATGGTGGCTTTGCCCGGCGGCTATATTGCTGGTATGCTATGGGATAAGATAAGCCCTGAGGCAACATTTGCCTACGGCCTTGCACTAGCAATAATCTCTTCATTATTACTACTATTGGTAAAGCCCAAGCGTGAGCCCACCAGGTAGCAATGAACCCATTGCTCCAAATGCAACGGAATGGACTCCTGCTGTCTGAGTTTAACAACAGCCTCTTCTACCCGTGAAAACTAGCGGGGCGTCCAGATCTTCCGGACGGTGATGATATCGACATAACCCGGCAGCATCAGCGAATCGGCGGACTTGGTATAGAAGATGAATCCCCGGCAAGCTGCCAGATAGCGATAGTTGGTCTTAATTACGCCTCCCTGATTATTCGTTAGCATGTCTCTAGCGCATGACTGTATTCTGTTCAGGATTTCTTACCAAGCCCCTCATTTATCACTTTCATCATTCCTTCGGGGCTCCCGGTGGAGAAAACGAACGCCGAGAATTTCCCTTGCCTTTTCTCGACCACCGCCCGGGGGGGCACCGAGAATATTATAGACCAGCCTTCTCTTGCCATCTGCCCAGGCCATGCGGATGCCGCAGGACGCGAGAATTCCACCTATGATTACAAACGGGATAGTGTAAGGGCGCAATGGATAGGTTATCACCGGCAAAAGCCCTGTTGGCCTTGATTCGTAGAAGTAACTAAACATGGCAAGTGCTACGAATGTGACGGCAAGAATGATGCAGACTACTGCGCTTCTTTTCATCTCGGAGCTACCTCCATCTCCGGGGACCACAAGTCTGTACCCGGAGTATTCGCCTCAATTCGGTTTGCTAGATACTCTTATGCCAATGGGAATGCTGTAACCCGTAATCCCTGGGACACCATGCCAAGCAGGCCTGCTACAAAGCACGTATCATGCCCCAGAATCTCTCCTCTACGGTTAGGTTGTTAAGCTGAAAAAGAAAGAACTACGATTTCTTGTGGTCGCGTCGACCTCGGGTTATAATTCGTTAAGCACTAAATCCGAAGATACATCCTATGTTTAATCATTCCCTCAAGGGGAAATTTTCTGGAGGTGAACTTGCAACAGAAATACGAGTACAAATTCATAACTGAGGGACAAGGCAAGAAAGACAAAGACCATCACGATGTAATACGTGAAAATTCATTGAATAGGTGGCGCCTTGTCCAGGTATCCGCGCCAGGAGCTGGCGGCCTTTGGGCAAAAGCTAGTTTCTGTGAAGTAATATTCGAACGACAACTTGAGAGTTGAAGGAAGGCAAATTCCAGTGGACACCATACCAATCAGGCCTACTACAAATCAGCTATTATGTCCCCAGAATACCAATAGTGTATCATTTCAGCAGCAGTTTCTTTTTTAAGACGCTGGTTGTCGGCCGGGTTTGTAATATTTTAAGGGGGATGG
>Ga0209991_10000661_pt1 | contig 15266 bp, 13 predicted proteins | sample ChitaG_FD_183167 | JGI IMG/M metagenome (GOLD analysis project Ga0209991, IMG submission 183167) | Deep subsurface microbial communities from South Pacific Ocean to uncover new lineages of life (NeLLi) - Chile_00310 metaG (SPAdes)... | ecosystem: Environmental > Aquatic > Marine > Oceanic >...
TGTGCCAGGGCAGACCAGAATCTCGCCCGGCTTAAGCTGGTCGAGGTCCTCATAGTTTATTATAACGCGAGCAAGCCCCTCGGCCTCGCCCGGGCAGCCACAGAGCCCCATGATATCAGCCTTAAGCTCTGGTCTCGGCGCCGGCATATCACCAACGATGATTTTAATGCAAATGGGGTCCAGTGACGGCAGCAGGTCTTCGCCTACCGCCTCATTAAAGCCGCCGGGACGGTCAGTAAGAACAGGAGCTCTCCACTCGCCCTCCTTTTGAAACCGGCTTACCCACCCCTGCCAGGCAGCACGGCGTCGCCTCGTTATCCAGCGTAGGTCGTTCAGGTGCGGCAAAAGAATGACGCTTTCAACTTCCCACGGGTTCAACATAAAGACATCGTCGGGGCGGTCTATGGTTCCCTCTTCAGCAAGTTTCTTCCCAATCGCCAGATAGCCTCGCCGCATTATTGCCTGGATGGTTAGCTCGCAATATAGGTCATGTTCCTCACTATACGAGGTAGCATACTGCCCTAGCGTTATCAGCGAGCTGAACCACTCCTTATCCTGCGGCGGCACCCTATCCAGCATCGCTTTTACCGCCTTCTCCCTCTTTACTGAGAGCTCTTTTCTCTTCTCGTCAAGGATATATTCCTTCCTGTCCGCTGAGCCAATTATTATGTGGTCTTTTATTGTCCTTACCGGGATGCTCGGCTTCTCCAGCCAGTAGGGGTCAACAAAGTCATTAAAGCGGACCATCCTCCAGCCGTGTACCTGGAGGAAGTCCATGAACTTCTTGACCCATTCCTTCCCTTTGCCATCCTGCTCCAGCTTGGGGATTATAGCCTCGGGCTCATTCTCCTTGAATATATCACCAAGCTTCATCTCAACCGCCTGCTTGCTGAACAGCCATAGCTCCTTATCCACCTGATATACCTCGTTATCAAAACCTCTCATCATATCCTGAAACTCAGCCGACTGGTCATTTATGCCAAAGCGTTTCTTGCACTCTTCCTCAAGGAGTATCCAGGCGGAATAGGAGGTCTGCATCCCGAAGAAGTGTATCTCCCACATCTTGCGAAAGGCTTCATCAAGCTCCCAGTTGTGATGCAGCAAATCAAGAACCGTCGCCTTAGCGGGGTCAAACTGCTTAAGGACGTCATACATGCCCGTCAGCTTCTTCTTGTTCTTTTTCCATATGCCGCTGAAGTCCTCAATATAGGGGCGCATTGCCTCCTTGAATTTAACCTCACGCTTTTTTCTCTCGTCCTCATCTCTAACTACAAGAAAGGCAACATAAAGCCCGCCATCCTTAAACCGCCACTCCCAGCCGTAGCAAGTGGGCAGGCTCAGGGCTATGTTCACCCACTTGGTGCCAAGTCCACAATGCCTGACCCAGAGATAGCCATATAGCGGCGTAACCGGCGGCGAAGAATGCGTTCCATCTAAGAACAGGGAGTGAAACATGGGCAAATCAATCTCCGGGATATAGTCATATCCTGGAGCCATATCCCATATGGCATTCTCCGCTTTCGGCTTCTCAGCTTCCCATTTCTTCCACCTCTCCTCAGGCGCCAAAAACCCATATGTGCTTGGTCTTCCATATTCAGCCATTTCTGTCTCCTTTCTAGGATTTTATTTCAGTCAACCGTAGCTTCTTCCTTACTTGCTCATGTTGCTCACCCCCTTTCACTTCTAGAACCTGAATTCTATGCCTTTCATCTTATCTTTAGCTTCGGACAGGTCAATCTGTTTAAAACCGCTTACTAACCGGTCAGCGAGCTGGTCACTGGCTGACTCTGGCTTCTTGACTGCCACCTTGGCGGGACGGGTCTGGAGCAGGAACACATTGTGCGGGAAAGGAAAATCAGGGTCAATAGCCCATTCCATATCCTGCGGTTGCTCCAGCCGTTGCTCAAGTATCCTAGCCAATCTGGCAACCTCCTTTATTTCATCATCACCCAAGCAAGGGATTGGCTGCATGTCCGGGGGTATATCTTCCCACACAGCCCCTGTTTCCTTGCTCACTACCTGTTTTAACTTTTTGGCCACTGCCCTTTCTATTATTTCAAGGCTCGGCTTGTCGACCACGAACCTGTCCACAGTCTCGGCTCCGCTAACCACCCCTTCCCCCAAGCCCCAGTTAGCCTCAATAACTATCTTTGACGAGTCACCACTAACCGGGTCTACAGTGAAGCCGATACCAGCCGCTCGGGCATTTACCATCTTGGGGACGGCGACACCAAGCATATCACCATCAACCGGTATCCCTTTACTCACCCGGAAGGCAATAGCCCGGGGAGTGAAAGCACTCGCCCACACCTTTTTTACTTTGTCGAGCACCTCATCCTTGCCCCTGATGTTTAAGTAGGTTTCGAACATGCCCGGTCGGCTTGCTGTCCCGGCCGACCTGACCGAAACTGCAACATCAGGAATTCCCACCCGGTTACATAACTGTTCATAGTAGGAAGCTATTTCTGTCTTCAGGCTTTGTGGCATTGGCTGATTTTCTATCATGGAGCGGATGTCCCGGCTTATCTCTTCAAAGCGGGCAACCCTTTCACCCTTGAGCTCACTCAGACTGCCCACATAGCCAGCTATCTTCTCAGCGACTCCTGTCTCATGAATAAACCTCTTATAGGCATCAATGGAAATAGCAAATCCAAGCGGGACAGGCATACCCATTTGAGTCATAACGCCGAGGTTAGCGCTTTTCTTACCCACTAAGTCGTTATGTTCCTTCCCTATCTCCTCGAACCAAAATATGAACTTGGTTAAGCCCATAAGGCTCACCCCCCTCACCTTACAAATTTATTTATCTCCTCGGCAACCTGCTCCAGTTGTAGCTCCCTCAGCCTGTCTACGGTAGGAATACCCTGCTCGGTATAGCCCATAGCAGCGTAATATTCATCAAGAAGGACATCCAGTTTACGCACAACCTCTCCAGTAGCCGCTCCCGCCTTCTTCAGTGGTTCGGTAAGAAACCGTGATGGCAGGGTATCATCCTTGCGGCTGAACCCCTCACGAACATTGAACGCCCGCTCCAGGGTAACGATTCTCTCGCCGAGCTTTTCCAGGTAAGCCGGTTCGCCAAATTCATTAAAACCACTAGCTGCTACCAGCATCTGGTTTCTCAGCTCAGGGGTAAGCCCTGAATCGCCGAAGACGCATTCCAGGATGCAGTCCCTCACCGCCTGTTCCTTCTGCACTGCGGCGATGTATTCCCCTTTGCCTTCGTCAGCCAGCGGGTCTATCTCCTTAGAAAGCTCCCGCGTTGGGCGACCATACATATGGCTGCCGCCAATGTTGGAGACGGCGTAGCTGAGTCCATAGCCCTTAACGGCGCGGGGCTCATATCCTGGCATCTCAATCCCCTTGACATGCATGGCATACCTCTCTGCACCCCGCCCAATCTGCTCGGCAGCCCGCCTCACCCCCTCACCGAGCAACTCGCCAAATCCTTCTCGGTTACCAATCTTCCTGACCAGGGCGATAAAAGCCTGATGGTTTCCCCAGGTGAGCTCAAGCCCGTCGGTGTCCTTGGTAGTGATGATTCCCCGCTCAAATAGCTCACAGGCAAATCCAATGCAAACACCGGTGCTGATAGTGTCCATACCAAAGAGGTCACAAAGCGAATCGGCGGCTATAATGGAAGCCGGGTCAGGGTTGCAAAGCTCAGCGCCGAAGGAAAAAATGGTTTCATATTCCGGTCCTTCGGTAGCAATTCCGGCATATAGTCCTTCACTTACCTTACGAACCTGACCACATCGTGTCATGCAACCCCAACAGCTATAGTTTTTCACCTTGAACCTGTTGAATTCGGCTGGCAGCAGTCTCTCAATGCCTTCCAGCGTTCCCTCCCGGAAATTATGAACCGGCGTCATGTTCCATGTGTATGTATAGGTCTCCACAGCCGAAGCACTGCCAAACTCGGTTAATCGGACCCGTCTTTTATTTAACTTCTGAATTTCAACCAGCTTCTGTGATAATTCCTTAAATGTCTTTTGGTCATGGGGAATGACCCTTCCTGTGCTATGGATGGCGATTGCCTTGAGATTCTTTGCCCCCATTACCGTTCCCACACCACAGCGGGCAGCAGTCCGCCGGTCGCTGACGATGGCAGCATACTTAACCAGCTTCTCCCCGGCAGGACCGATGCAAGCAACCACTGTCTTGGCGCCGTGCTTCTGGCGCAGCCTGGCCTGTGTTTCCTCGGTATCCAATGTCCACAACTCCACCCCGTCCCGAACCTCAGCCTTTCCGTCCTTAATATGAATGTAACAAGGTTTGGCGGCTCTGCCCTCAATGATGATAAGGTCAAAGCCGGCAAACTTCAGGCGCGCCCCGAAGTCGCCACCAACCACCGATCTGGCTATCCCCCCTGAAACAGGGCTTTTGGTCATCACCACCCATTTGGAGAAACCCTGACCGGTGGTACCGCCAAGGATACCTACTCCCATAACCAGTTTGTTCTTTGCCGATAGCGGCTCAATGCCCGGGTCAAGCTCATCATATAGATACTTAATACCAAATCCGCGGGGACCTAAGAAATTCTTCTGGAGCTGTTCGGTAATCGACTCAACCCGGCTCTCTCCCCGACTGAGATTCACCCGGAGCAGTTTACCCATGTAGCTGGACATTGCACCTCCTGTTCAATCTTCAGTGCATAAATCTGCCGCCATCAACGACCAGGGTTTGTCCGGTGATGAAATCGCTTTCGTCACCGGCAAAGAACAAAACAGCTCCGACCAAATCCCCGGGCTGCTCAAGACGCCTTAACGGGGTCCGGCTTACATCATACTTTGAAATGTCGTCTATCATTGCTCTACTGGCTGGGGAATCAGTAAAGCCAGGGGCAATAGCATTGACACAAATGTTGTATGCCCCAAGCTCGGCGGTCAGGGAGTGAGTGAAGCTTATCACTCCCCCCTTTGAGGTTACATAGTGAATCATTCCCCTTGACCCGGTAAAGGCTACCTCGGATGTCATATTAATAATCTTGCCCTTCTGCTGCTTCATCATCTGGGGAATCACCGCCCGGCAGCACAGGAACATGCCCTTTAAATTAACGGTCATCAGTCTATCCCATTCGTCGACAGGAATCTCCAAGATTCCTTTCCTTGATATACCTCGGTACATGGCGGCATTATTCACCAGGATATCAATCCTGCCATATTTCTTTATCGTCTCCTCAGCCATAAGTTTAGTGCTTTCCTCGCTGGTAACATCGACTTCTAAAGCCAGTCCGCCTTTACTTTCTATTTCACTAGCCGCTTGCGTGGCAGCCTCGGTATCAAAGCGGTGAGCCGCCATCACCACCCCAGCCCCTTCTCTAGCCAGTCCAAGGCAATAAGCCCTGCCCAAGCCCTTGGCGCCTCCGGTTACAATAGCCACTTTTCCGTCTAACTTGCCCATTTTCCCTCCTTAACGCCTTTAGTAGGGACGACCAGCTTCCTGCCACGGCTTATATGATAGCCCAAGGTCCTTGGCGATTACCTTGTAGCAACAGTAAGAACTGCCACGACCTATCCCGTGTGCTGAATGCGCTGCTGAAGAGCAGAGATAGACATTTTTCACTGGCATGCGGTAGTTTGATAATTCAGGAAGGGGTCGAAGCCGCCCCAGACGGCTGGTAGGGGCATCCAGTGCCCCCCAGCCTCCGCCGGGCATACATGGATTTCGGTTGACCACATCATCTGGCGTACCAATCCAGGCTTCGATGAAATTATCCTGGGTAACGTTTGGGGCATACCTCCGCCACTCGTTTAACATTCGGTCTACGATTTCCCGTTTCATCCTCAGCCAGTCCATCTCTGAGAAGTTCTTCCACGGGCAGGTAAACTCTTCCACCAGGGCGGTGTATCTTCCCTCGGGGGCACGGGTAGCATCCCACATGCTATCCGGGGCAACGAGGAGATACAATTTGTTGGCAATCCCCATTTCCCAGCGCTCTTTCTTATACTGACCACTAACGAAATAGTCGGGGTCAGGCTCGCCTAAGTACAATCTGGGGACGAAGCCCAATTCCGAATTGGCGGGGTAGTCTGGTGGCTCATAAAGGGCTATATTACCCCAGAAGAGCTGGGTGCGTTCATAGGCATTCTCCTTAAGTTTCTGCACCTTATCCCAGAGGTCCCGGGGCAGATTCTCCCTGCCCAAAAGGTCAAAGGTCAAATCTATACTCAGGTCACTGACCACTATATTGGCTGCTACCTCGGCTCCATTCTTCAGCCTGACCCCTCTCGCCACGCCGCTGTCTACGAGAATCTTCTCCACCTCACTGAGGACGAAGAACTCGCCCCCCATGTCCTCAAAAGCCCGGACCAGGGCATGGGTTATGCTGTGGGTGCCGCCCATGACTATGGCCGCCGCTTCCAGAGACAGGGTGAGTCCCAGGACATGGAGAAGCCAGTAAGCACCGGGGACATCCTCAGGCATTAGACCATTAGACGTCTGAAACGCCCTCATAAAGAAGGTTCTTATTTCAGGGCTGTCAAATAAGTCATAAGCTATCTCCCCAACTGTCATGTTCCGATATTTGGGGTCGAGCCCATCCTTGGGGTCATCATATAGCTGTTCAAGGGGGTCGTTTTCAGCCCACTCTTCAGGTCCGGTATAGCGATACTTCCTGAAGGCAGCCCGCCACTTGGCTCTGAATCTCCTGGTTATTTCCTCAGCCACGGCGGCATCATGTTTGGAGAATTTGGCGATCTCATTTATGTTTCTCTGGGCATTCTCCTCTGAGAACTCACTCTTACCGGTCACCGGGTCGACAACCTTCCACACCGCTTCACCTAGAATGTATCTGCCGTCAGGGAAGAGCCAGGCCTCATCATGCTCAGGGAAGACATATACCAGCCCATAATCCCGCAGATGAAAATCGGAATAAGCCGGGTGACCATAGAAGCGGGTGAAATGGGCGCATACATTCTGGATGAAACCGGGCAGCGGAAGCTCCTCACCACAGGCTCCCCCACCCATCTCATGCCACCTCTCAAAGATGGCTGTCTTCAGCCCGGCTCGCTGTAAATAGCAGGCAATTATCGTCCCATAATGTCCGCCGCCGACTATTACTGCATCATACCTCGCATCGGCCATGATACCCCCTTACTTTTTCTCCCCTTTTCTCTTTACCACTAACGAAGGAGACTCGCCCCCGAAGAGCAGAAAACGCAAACAATTGAATAGAACTCCCGGGTTCTTAAGAGCAACGACAATCATGCGCCTCAAATCAGCTGGCTCGACGAAGGCTCTTACTGTCCAGGTTACGGGTGCGATAACAGTCATGGTCATAAGCAGCCGTGTCGGCTCATTTTCGCCCTCTTTAGGGGATTCCAGCGTTTCCGGGATGATATTAGTAGCCTCAACCTTGGCTACTTTGCATTGGAGCAAGGTTTTACCCAAACCGGTAGACCTTATATACATCTGACTTCCCTTTCTAAAACACTTTAAAGCAGCTCTGCCTCTCTAGCCTTTTTCACACAATCCGGCTCTGGCCACCACTTCTCAATCCCCAGGTCTTCAGCTATCTTCTCGGTAGCGCAGTAGCCGGGACCGAAGGTTATCATTCCTCCGGAATGAGTGCTGGCACCGCAGATATATAGCTTATTTATCGGTGTAGAATGCTGGCAGCAGTATTCATTGGGTCTGAAATAGCCCATCTGAAGGGGAAGGTAAGCACCCTGCTTAAAACAGCCTTGCTTCATATCCGGGAATTTGTGCTCAGTATCCAGGGGCGTTCCGATATAGTCCCAGGCAATATTATCATCGGTCATGTTCGGAGCATATTTCCTTAAAGTAGCCTTGCAGCGCTCGGCATAGTCTCGCCTGACCTTATACCATGCCTCTGGTCCACCATCCTTGAGGTCATAAGGAGCACACTCCAATGAGATTAGACCTATATGCTTTATTGCACTTCCTGGCTGGCGATGAACACGAGTCGGGTCATGAACCGAGGGGAAACAGCAATTAAATCCCCCATCCACCAGCTCACCCCTCCTTGCCGCCTCGAAGTGGCTGACCAAATCGTCTTCACTCTCATAGCCGACCACGTAGATGAGAGCGTTATTGAGCTCGGGGTCGGACTCGGCTACCTTAAACCTGGGTGCCTGGCATAGTGCCATATGGACGGTGAAGAAGCTCCAGTCGCTGTATTCCCATTCTCCAAGTCTGGTAACAAAGTCAGCATCAAGATGCTCCTCCCCGACCAGCTCAAGGAAGGTTTGATGGGGATTAAGTGAACTACAGACAAATTTGCTTGCCCTGATTATTGTGCCATCATCAAGTTCCACCCCGGTTGCCTCACCGTCGTCTACGATTATCCGCTTTACCACCTGGCCGCTTAGTACCCTGCCTCCGTTTTCAGAGACGAACTTCCCCAGAAGGTGAGCTAGATGATGTGAGCCACCTCGGCAAAGCCGGTAATGCCAGCCACGATTTATCATCAGTGGCACCAGATATCCCAGCCCTTCAAGGTCATAGTCCATTCCCCACATGGTAGCCAGGTAAAGGAATAAGGCTCTAACCCGCTCATTTTCAAACAGGTCATCCACTATCTGCTTTGGCGTTAGCCCGGTCAACTCGTCATCCCTTCGGGTGACCTCATTGGCTTCAAGCCTGGCCGCCTGATCCAGAACCGGCATAGGGTTTACGTAGCTGGCAGGGGCGAGGAAAAGGTCCATCGCCTGCTGTGACCATCGGGCAAAATCCTTAAACGCTTCGGCGTCCTTAACCGAGAACCTCTTAATCGACTGATACGACCTCTCCGGGTCGTTATACAAAGCAAGGTATTCCCCATCAGAGAAGGGCATTACTACTTGAAGGTCGGGGTAAATCCACTCCAGGTCATATTTTGTATCAAGCTCCAGGTCTTTAAGCGGAGGAGCGTAGTCAACCATCATATGGTATATAGCGTGACTATCAATGAGAAGGCCGGGAAGAGTAAGGTGCTCGGTAGCTAATCCACCCCCTATCTCATACCTCCGCTCAAGGAGTAACACCTTTAAGCCAGCCTTTGCCAGATAAGCACTCAGGGTAAGTCCGTTTGGACCGGCACCAATGATGATGCCATCAAATTCGCGCTCCTTCACTCTTTACCCCCTTGGTTGACATGATTCATTGAATGTCTTATGATAGCGCCTAATTAAAGAAGCTAATTAATTTGCCGATAGTATGAAGTTAAAGTATAATTTTTTCAAGCCAAACTTTTTAATAACTTCTTTAGATTTTCACGATATTCTGGAACCCGAGGCTTTAACATCGTGTTTCATTTTGAGGGAATAAAGCCGCCAAGAGTAAGTCCTGAGCACCTCATCACTTTCTACTTCGTCACTGAAGGCAAGAGCCTGAGCCAAGCTTCCGACCTGCTGTTTCTCAGCCTGCCAACGGTATGCCTTCACATAAGGGCTCTAGAAAGAGGTTTCGGTGTAAAGCTTCTCCATGTGAAGAAGAAAAGGGTCATTCTGACCGAAGCCGGCGAGGCGCTTCTTCCCTATGCTAAGGAGCTTTATCAACAGGCTAAGAGTGCTGAGATGTGTCTGCAAACCTTCAAAGAGGAGGTGCTTCGCATTGGTGTAGCCCTGACCCTGTCAGCTACCATTACTACAGTAGCTGGCAAATTCAGGGAGCTTTTCCCCAACACCAAGGTGAAGATAAAAGAGGGTCCTTCCTACAAGATTGTCGAGGAAACCTCGGACATGCAGCATGACCTGGCTGTTGTTGCCCGCCTCAATTACGGGAACCATAAACTTGAAACCATAGGCGTCTCAGACGGGGAGAAAATGATATTCATTGCCTCCCCCAGCGACCCCCTTTCCCGAGAGGATGAGCTGGAGTTTACCGACCTCAACGGACATCCACTAATCCTGCCGGCAGAGAAGTCAGCCACTCGGCAGGTGCTGCTGCAAAAGTTGGAGGAGCACCAGGTAAAGCCCCTGGTAATAGCTGAGGTGGATAACCCAGAGTCCGTTAGGAGCCTGGTCAGAATGGGGAAAGGCATAGCCCTGGTGCTTGAGACCAGTGTTGAGGACGAACTACCTGGGGGAAAGCTAACAGTATTGCCGTTTAAAGAAGACATAAGAATAGGAGTAGATATTCTTGTTCACCGGGATAATCCCCTACGCTCAATGGGAAACAGGTTCGTCTCCCTGGTCAGGGAGACCTACAAGAAACAATCGTTTACTAGAGTTGCCACCAGTCCCTAAAAATACCTCGGCAAGAGCCTCGTTTTGATGTCCTCTTGTTGTCGTTATGTTCAGTAATTAGTATTGGAGGACTTCTCAGCGCAGCCCTGCTTATAGCAACCTCTCCCTTAGCCTAGGCAATCTTTATGAAACCTTTATAAAACCTTTATGTAATCTTTATCATTTTTATGCCTATCTTTATGATTGTATGCTAAATTTAAGTTATAGCAGTTAATTTAATCTTTGAAGGAGTGGAAAAATGGAAAAGGTCAAAGTTTTTCTTGCTGACTGGCAGGTGCTATTTCGGGAGGGCATCCACTTTACCCTCTCCGGCGAAGAGGATATCGAGGTTATTGGTGAGGCGACTAATAATGAAGAGGCGCTGGCTTTTATCGAAACCAATCCACCAAGAGTAGCTATTTTGAATGTAGACCATAGCCAGCCCAGTGGTATTGAGGTAACCCGCCGCCTCAAGCAGAGCTTCCCATCGGTGGCGGTAATTTTGGTCATGGATAGTGAGAGTGAGGAGCAGCTTTTTTCGGCAATGAAGAGCGGGGCAAGTGCCTACCTGACCAAAGACATTGACCCCGAGGAAATGGTCAACATCATCAGGAAGGTAGCTCAAGGTGGTTACCCGATAAGTGAACGTCTGCTCAGACCAAGGCTGGCGTCACTAGTGCTTGATGAATTTGAAGCCTTCTCCATAATAAGTGAGCAACTGAATAACCTGCTGGCTCGGCTTACCCCCGGCGAGGCTGAGATTTTACGGCGCATCGCTGACAGGAATTCAATTGAGCAGGTCTCCGCCGCGGCGGAGGTCTGCCAGGCTGTAGGCATTAGTGAACAGGCTATCAGGTATCAACTTGAGCTGATACTATCCAAGCTGGTAGCTAATGACCACAACCGGGAGGTGATTGAGGCAGCCCAAAGTAATATGGTATTAACCATAATTAGGCAGGGCTTTAGAACCAGGCAGGCAAGCAAGCCGGAGTATGTGACCAAGGATGAATTCACTGCCTTCAAAGAAAGTATCGGCGAACGCCTTAAATCATTTATGGCGAGTTAAGCTAAATTAAAGGGGATGAAAATTGGTCAAATTTCAGGTGAATGGGGGTGGTGGATGTAACCCCCGAGTTCTACTGCGAGGTTACCCAGAGGTAATGATTTAATGAAACGAGCGCTGGGACTCATCTTAATAATAGTAGCCTGCGTGGCTGGCTTCCTTTCTATAAGAGGGACGATGCCATTTATGCCTGTTTTCGGCACCAGTATGGAGCCAGAGCTTAAGGCAGGTAATCTAATCCTGATTGAAGAGGTATCACCGTCTGAGGTCAAGGTGGACGATATTATCGTCTTTAGTATCCCAGCCGCGGTTCGGGAATATTATAACTACCCGCCAGTGGTAGCTCACCGGGTGATAAAGGTTCGCACCTCAGAGACTGGGGTAACCTTCCGCACCAAGGGCGACAATACCGGTGAAGACCCATTCACAGTGCGACCTCAAGACCTGAGGGGCACGGTGAGCCAACAAATTCCCTACCTTGTCTTCTGTTTCTTCTTCTCGAATCGCTGACCAAGCCAGTTGAACATTGAACTAAACTACCTTCAATTATTAATCAGTAATTGAATTATAATTCGCCAGATGGCAAATCTCAAAAAGTTAATCTAACTCGTAGGGATTATACAGCCGACTTATTTCTTAGGCAATCCTCCAAAAGGATGATTTCAGATAGGAACGACATCCTCTGGTAGTAGTCCCTTTGAATGAGCTTGGTTTGCTGAGCGTATACATATTTGTGCCTTCAGAAAAGGTCTGGACAACTAAATCTAATTTCAGGATGCAGGTTCACATAAAATTTGTCAACCAGCAGCTAAAACCCATTTCGGAGGAAATGATGCCAGCGGGTTAAGCCAAAAGTATTTGACAAAACAACCATTTTGTGGCTATAATATAGCCAGTTGGCACTTCCAGGTTGGCCGAGCTCTACCTTAACAAACCTAACTATAATTGGAATACTTAGCATATTTAGCCCTAACCAGAGATGAGCAGATGGACAAAATAGTGGTGATGATAGTTGATAAGCAGGCTCTTTTCAGGATTGGTGTGGGTCACGCCTTGTCCCAACAACCTAACTTTGAGGTATTTGACAGTGACCCAAGTCAGAACTCAATGGCACTAATTGAAGCCAACTGTCCCGATGTGCTGCTACTGGATATTGACTATCCTTCCCTCAAAGGACTTGACCTGGCACGAAAAATTGGCCAACGCTATCCCACCACCAGGGTAATAATGCTAACTTCCAACCCTGATGACAAGCAGCTTTTTGAGATTATCAAAACTGGAGCTGTTGCCTACTTAGATAAGAGTATCACTGGCGAAGAGCTGACTGAGACCGTAAGACAAGTCTCCCGTGGTGAATACCCCATAAATGATAGCCTCTTAGCCAGGCCTAAGGTTGCTGAGCATGTATTAAGACAATTTCAAAGCATATATAGTAATGGGAAAACTATGGAAGCTATAGTTGCCCCCCTCACCGCTAGGGAGACGCAGATTCTAAGCTACATTACCGATGGTAACTCAAATAGGCAAATCGCCTATATTCTGCAAATCGGTGAGCAGACAATTAAGAATCATGTTAGCAACATCCTCCGTAAGCTAAATGCTAATGATAGAGCCCACGCTGTGGTCCTAGCCATACGCTATGGCTGGATTTCAGCCGAAGAACCCCAGCCACCAACTTACTCCCAAACTCCTGGAGTAGGTGTAGATAACAATTAAGGATACTGGCTGCCCACAACAAAGCCCCCCTTTAAGCACTTTCTCAGGTCGAGGCAATAGCACTAATTACCGAGGCATAAAGTTAGTAATGGGCTATTTATCACTGCCAGAAGCTGAAAGACCTCGATTCATGGGTTAACGCCGAACAGGCAATGGCTAATTTATTTACCGGAGGCTCCGGCACCAGGCAAAAATCGCTTGACAAATGTGATATAATAACTGCTACACGAAACTGATGCTAAAAGCACTAATCAGCTTGAAGGCTATTGTTAATATGATTTGAGTCTAATTTGGAGATACCTTTACACACTTAGAATAAGATAATATTATTGAGGGACGTGAATATAATGTGTAGTGAAGGGCTTGGAAGGTTCAATATTTTGTGCCGCTGAGCCCTTCTGTGTTTAAAGATAGGGGCTAGGAATCCAGAGGGCAAGCAGGTAGCCCAGCGGAGCATGAATAAATGATACTAATAATAGGGATTACAGGTGCATCAGGTGTTATATATGGCATTAGACTATTAGAAGTGCTTTCGAGTATAAAAGAGGTCGAAACACACCTTATCATTTCTGAGGCTGGAGAAAAAAATATTAGCTATGAAACCGACTGGAAGATAGAGGATGTAAGAACACTGGCAGATTTCTCCTATGATATTAATGATATTACGGCCCGGGTCGCCAGTGGCTCATTTAAGACAGACGGTATGATAATTGCCCCTTGCACAGTAAAAACCATGTCGGCATTAGCCAATTCATATGCCGACAATTTATTAACCCGAACCGGAGATGTTACCCTTAAGGAGAGAAGGAAACTAGTCCTATTAGTAAGGGAGACGCCTCTTCACATAGGTCACATAAGAAATATGGAAAGGCTGTGCGAGATGGGGGCTATTATTATGCCGCCAGTGCCTGCTTTCTACCACAAACCCAAAACAATTCAAGACATTATTGACCATACCATAGGTAAAACATTAGATATCTTCGGTATAGAGCATAATCTCTTTCCAAGGTGGTCGGGACTCCCAGGTAAGGAAGAGCTAATCCCATTTTAGTAATAATAACAGTATGGATAAATACGAATTAACTAAAGGGGAGGGGAGAACCAAGGTCAATCTGATGGCACATTATATGGGTAGTGACCTGATAGTATATCTCTATAATGAGAACGCTCATATTGGTGCAGTAGCTGTAGGGGAATACGACCATAAGGAAAAAAGGGCTTCTACATCGGTGATTACCAGGCTGGGACATAAGGATGATGCCGTAGCCCAAAAAGCGGCTCACTCAATAAGTAAGTCCACAAGGAAGCCGGCATGCGTTGTTGCTGGCATTCATCTTGATAATATCACCGATGCCGAAATAGATAAAATTCTAGAGAATACTAGTAGTTTAGTGGATGAATTTATTACCAAGGGGGTGTAACATGTAAAACTACACACATAGTTAGCGGATTTAGCCAAAATTTAAAAAGGGGGTAAATAACAATGGCACAAGAGGAGAAGTGGATAGACCCAACCCCAGCCTCTCTGTTCCTCGTCTTTTGCATCACCTTGGTCCTATGGGCTGCCTTCACCGGAATCATAAGTATGAACGCTATGCCTGTTATCGGATTCTACTTTTTAACATTTGGCGTATTATGGCTTATAGCGGCAGTGATAAATTTTCGTAATGGAGACCTGTTAGGTGGTGCCATCAACGGCGTATTCGGCATAATACTTGGTCTATCCTCCGGAACAAGCTTGATTCTTGGGACTTACTTTGCGGCACAAGGGGTGGAACTTGACACCAGAGCAGATGGCTTCTTCCTTTTTTTCGTCGGCATAATCTTCATAATCTTTGCTATTTGCGCTGGTAAAAGGCTCTGGCTTTTCTTTTCGCTATTACTACTTCTCGGTGTTGGCTTTGTATTTCTAGGGCTAACTATGGCAGGACTTATTGCTCCTACTCCTGGATTTGTGATAGGGGGATGGCTGATGTTTGCCGGCGGAATTTTCAGTCTATATACCGGTAGCTCTATGGTAATTAATTTTTCCTTTGGCAGACCGGTATTGCCCCTAGGCGGACCATTATATTAAGGGTATGTTAATTTAAGGAGGTGAGAAAAAAGCTAGAAAACTGAAATTAAAAAGGCTTACAAGCTAAAATTTAAAGGAGGGGAAATGGCAGAGGAAAAAGTAGGAAGGTTCCCTGATCCTCACGAATTTCAAGTCCCACCTGAGCTTGAAGGCTGGGAGGAGATGTACCCATCACACTATCTCTTCGCCAAGGAAAGGGGGGAATGGGAAAGCAGGCAATTCTGGTTTCAGGACAAGATACATG
>Ga0209991_10000662_pt1 | contig 15252 bp, 12 predicted proteins | sample ChitaG_FD_183167 | JGI IMG/M metagenome (GOLD analysis project Ga0209991, IMG submission 183167) | Deep subsurface microbial communities from South Pacific Ocean to uncover new lineages of life (NeLLi) - Chile_00310 metaG (SPAdes)... | ecosystem: Environmental > Aquatic > Marine > Oceanic >...
CTTTGAAAATATGGGGGCGCAGTTAGTTAAGGAAGCTGCTACTAAGACTAATGATGCCTGTGGCGATGGTACTACTACATCAACTCTTTTGGCTCACGCTATTATTATCGAGGGCTTTAAGAATGTAGCTGCTGGAGCCGAAGCTATGGAGCTAAAGAAGGGTATTGAAAAGGCAACCAGCGCTATTGTTGATGAGCTTAAGAAAGTATCCACTGCGGTAAAGGGTAAAGAGCAGATTGCTCAGGTGGCTAATATAACCGCCGTTGACACAAAAATTGGTGATTTAATTGCTGAGGTGATGGAGAAGGTAGGTAAGGACGGGGTTATCACCGTTGAGGAGTCCAAGGGTCTACAGTATGAGACCGAGTACGTGGAGGGAATGCAATTTGACCGGGGTTACATTAGTCCTTATTTCATCACGAATGCCGAGAAGATGGAAACGGTGGTAGAAGACCCCTATATCCTTATTACCGATAAGAAAATATCGGCGGTGGCTGACCTGCTACCGGCCCTGGAGAAGATACTACAAGTATCAAAGAACTTGCTTATTGTCGCTGAGGATGTGGACGGTGAAGCCCTGGCTACTCTGGTAGTCAACAAGTTGCGGGGAACGGTTAATGTTCTGGCAATCAAGGCTCCGGGCTTTGGTGACCGGCGTAAAGCAATGCTGGAGGATATGGCGGTTCTTACTGGCGGTAAGGTGATTTCGGAGGAGGTGGGGCGTAAGTTAGACTCGGTTACCGTAGAAGACCTGGGAAGGGCTCGCCGCGTAACCAGTAATAAAGATAATACCACTATTGTTGAGGGCAAGGGTTCGGATGAGGCTATTAAGGGTAGAATCAAGCAGATTAAGGCTCAGATAGAAGAGACTACCTCTGACTTTGACCGGGAGAAACTTCAGGAGAGGCAGGCAAAGCTGGTAGGTGGAGTAGCTGTAATCAAGGTAGGCGCCGCTACCGAGGTTGAACTTAAGGAAAGGAAGCACCGGGTTGAGGATGCATTGTCGGCTACTCGGGCAGCGGTGGAAGAGGGCATTCTTCCTGGTGGTGGTGTTGCCTTGCTCAATTCTCTTTCGGTTCTGGATAAACTAGAGGTTAGCGGGGATGAAGCTACCGGGGTTAATATTGTCAGGAAGGCTGTGGAGGAGCCGATTCGCTGGATTGCCATCAATGCTGGCAGGGATGGCTCGGTGGTAGTAGATGCAGTTAAGAAGGGTAAAGCTGGCGTCGGTTACGATGCTGAAGCCGATGACTTTGGTGATATGGTGGCAAAAGGTATTATTGACCCGACCAAGGTGGTAAGGTCTGCCCTGGAAAATGCGGCAAGTATTGCCGCTATGGTTTTGATTACCGAGTCATTAATTACTGATATTCCAGAGAAGGAGAAGGCACCACCAATGCCTCCTGGTGGTGGTATGGAGGGTATGTATTAATCTTTACCCCAACATAGCAGTAGGTAATAGCCGTAGTCTTCGGGCTGCGGCTATTCTTTTATCTATAGCTTCAGCAGTTCCTCCAAGGGCTCATCGCTGGCGACCGGACCAACTACTGCCAGGCGTAGCTTGTTACCTGCTATTATCTCTTGAGCTATCTGTTTAAGCTCCTCAGCAGTAATTGCCTCAATAATGGAGATTACTTTGTCAGGGTTGAGAATACGTTCCATGAGAATCTCCTGCCCCCCTAGCCAGCCAGCAACGTTGCGGCTGTCCTCCATTTGCAGTAGCAGGCGTCCTTTTGAGAATTCCTTTGCCTTGGATAGTTCAGATTCAGGGACTGGTTCCTTAAGTTGGGAAAGTTGTTCCAGGATGGCCTTGATGATGGTGGGCAGGTTTTTGGGTTCTACCCCGGCATGGACAGTAACTGAGCCCGAGTCAAGGAAGTGGTCGACATAGCTATGAATACTGTAAGCAAGTCCCAGCTTGTCACGAATTTCAACAAACAAACGACTGCTCATACCCTCCCCCAGGATGACATTAAGTAGGTCAAGGGTAAAGCGCTTAGGGTGAAGGAGCGGCAGACCGGGTAATGCCAGGCACAGGTGAGCTTGCTCTGTGTCCCGGGTCTCAACATGTAGCCGCCTAGCTAGTTGTTCCTTATAAGCCGAATATCCAGAGCGAGGCTGCTGCTTAGTCCAGCTGCCCAAGGCTTGGCTAACAGTGGTTACCGCCTCCTGATGCTGGATATTACCGGCAATGGCAACCACTGTGTTATCAGGTTGGTACTGACTCTGAAGGTAGTCAAGCATGGTGTCTCTGTTAATGGCAGCTACTGATTCCTTGCTGCCAGCTGTATCACGCCCCAGGGGATGATTAGGCCATAGTAGCTCATCAATGAGCATATCAACCTGTTGTGATGGCGAATCTTTACTCATATTAATCTCTTCAATAATAACCCGGCGTTCCCTTTCTATCTCTTGAGGGTCAAACTTGGGATGGAGTAGCATGTCTACCAGCACGTCTAGGGCTAGTGTGAAATGGAGTTGAGCCACCTTACACCAGTAGACAGCCAATTCCTTGCCGGTGCCCGCGTTAAGGATTCCACCCACTCCTTCTATTGCTTCTGAAATTTCTCTGGCAGTTGGTCGCTTCTGGGTGCCTTTGAAAAGCAGGTGCTCAATAAAATGTGAGATACCTGCCTGTGCCTCAGTCTCGTATCGGGAGCCAACCCCAATAAAGATGCAAATAGATACCGAGCGGGTATGGGGCATAGGGGCGGTGATAACGCGCAGCCCATTATCCAGAGTAGTCTTTTGATACAATAATTTACCCTTTAATTTTATATTATCAGGTCATATTCTAGTGGTGTTCTTGGTTAAGTGTCAATTTAGAGATAGTATAGAGAGGGCAGCCTGTTTTTCCTAGCCTTTAACCAGCCAAAGATGGTGGAAGCTAAGAAGTTTGTGACTATAGCTTGTTGCAGTTGATGTAGCATTATGCTATAACTTTTATTAAAGGTGTATGTTGGTAGTCATTGCTGAATAGTTAATCGCGGCAGGTAGGAGGCTAAAGGACATGGGACTGCAACTGAGGCTATATCTATTGCTTGGCTTGATGTTCGCCATCTTATACGCGGTGATACTCGTCGTGTCCAGCGTTATCGGTGTAGGCGGGTTTGTAATTTACGCGGTTATCGCGGTGGGGTTTATGTTACTCCAGTATTTAATTGGGCCGGCATTTGTATCACGGATTATGAAAGTTAAATATGTTTCCGAGAAGGAACAGCCCGACTTACACCGGATGATAGCTGAGCTGGCCAATAAGGCTGGGATACGTAAGCCTAGGGTTTGTATTTCTGAGTTGGCTATACCTAATGCCTTTGCCTTTGGCAGAAACCAATCGGATGCCAGGGTCTGCGTGACCCGCGGTATAATGAGTCTGCTGGGGAGAGATGAACTAAGGGCTGTATTAGGGCATGAGATTTCACATGTAAAGCACCACGATATGATTTTCATCACCCTGCTCAGCGTACTGCCAATGATATGTTATTATATTGCTATTGGCTTTATGTGGTCAGGCATGTTTGGTGGCAGGAGCAGAGGTGGGCAGGGGGGTAATATCCTGCCACTCATTGGACTAGGCATGCTTATCCTCTATTTTATCACTAATCTGCTTGTGCTCTATGGCTCCAGGATCCGGGAGCATTATGCCGACCGAGGAAGTGTTAGGTTAGGGAATCAACCTCATCACATGGCCACAGCACTCTATAAGCTGGCTTTTGGCAATGCGAGGGTGCCTAAGGAAGCATACAAGAGGGTGGAAGGGGTCAAGGCCTTCTTTGTCAATGACCCATCGCGAGCACTAACTGAGGTTAGGGAGTTACGAGAAGTAGACACCGACATGAGCGGCACCATAGATACCAATGAGTTGGAGGCAATAAGGATAAAGTCAGTGCACCTTAGCGCTGCTGATAAGTTGATGGAGCTTTTCAGCACGCACCCCAATATGCTGAGGCGGATAAAGCGCCTTTCATTATTGCTGTATGAACAGCCCCGGTGAAGTAATGGTAATTTCTAACGTGGTATTTCTGGTTAAGTAGGTATAATGCCGTGCTTCTTTTTCGGCCTTTCCTCTACCTTATCCATTATTATTTCCAAAGCTTCTATCAACCTAGGCCTTGTTTCTGCTGGGTCAATTACATCATCAACATGTAAGTTTTCTGCTGCAAGATAAGGATTGGCAAATTCTTCTCTATATTCTCTTATCTTCTGACTTAGCAACTCCTCTGGATTATCTGCTTTTTCCAGCTCTTTTCGGAATATTATCGGGGTAGCCCCCTCTGGACCCATTACTGCCAGTTCGGTGCTGGGCCAGCAAAATACAGCATCGGCTCCTAAGTCTTTGCTGCACATGCCAAGATATGAGCCTCCATACGCTTTTCTCACGGTGATGGTTAGTTTTGGTACGGTTGCCTCTGAGTAGGCATAGAGCATTTTTGCTCCGTGTCTGATTATCCCACCCCACTCCTGGTTTGTTCCCGGTAGGTATCCGGGGACGTCAACCAAATTGACAATCGGGATATTGAAGGCATCACAGAATCTAATGAACCTGGATGCCTTATCACTGGCATCTATATCTAAACATCCCGCCTTCGACATCGGCTGATTGGCTATTATGCCTACTGACCAGCCATTCAATCTAGAAAAACAGGTAATTATGTTGGTGGCAAAGATTGGAAATAGCTCAAAGTGATTCTTCTTCCCGCCTTCCCTCTGGTCAAATACCCGTTCAATTATCTTATGCATGTCATATGCCTTGCTTGGGTTCGCCGGGACAATGTCAAAAAGGGATTTATCTATACGAGCTGGATTATCCCCCCAGTCAATTCTTCTTCGCTTTTCCCTATTGTTTGACGGCAGATATCCTAACAACTCCTTTATAGCTTGAAAACAATCCTCTTCACTATTTTCGGAGCGGCAGACTACCCCAGCTTTTTCCTGAGCAACTTTAGCCCCGCCAAGTTCCTCCTCGCTAACCTCTTGCCCCATCACTGCCTTAACTACCCTCGGCCCGGTGATAAAGGCGTGACTTATGCCTTTAACCATAAATATGAAGTCCATCAATGCTGGAGAGTATACGGCACCCCCGGCACATGGTCCGGCGATGAAGCATATTTGGGGAATTACTCCGGAGGCGAGTGTATTTCTCAAGAACATTCGGCCATAACCGCATAGACTCTTCACCCCGTCCTGAATCCTGGCTCCTCCAGAATCATTTATCCCTATAACCGGATAACCGGCGCTCATCGCATTATCTATAATATTGCAAATCTTTGCCCCGTGTATTTCTGACAAGGTGCCTCCCATGCTGGTAAAGTCCTGGGAGAAAATATACACCTTTCTTCCATCAATCTCTCCATAGCCGGTAATGACTCCATCTGCTGACACTTCTTTATAAGCGGTGCTTCTGCTCTTAGCGAACATTCCAATCTCGCGAAATGTTCCCTCATCCAAAAGCATGTCTATTCGCTCTCGCGCTGTCAGCTTACCTTTCTTTTCCTGCTTTTCCACATTCTCCCGTCCGCCCATTTCTTTTATTTTTGCTCGGCGTTTCTCTAGTTCAGCTAATTGTTTTGCCTTTGTCTCAGTATCTTCAGACATTTAACTCTCCACTAGTTCTAGTAATACTCTTTTTGTTCCCTTAGGGTGCAAAAAGGCTATCTTGGTATTCTCGACACCGTTCCTTGGCTTCTCATCGATAAGGACAACCCCTTTATTTACCAAGGTTTCTAAAGCATCTTCAATGTTACTGACCTCTAAAGCCAGATGATGCAGTCCTTCCCCCTGTTTTTCAATATATTTGGCAATCGTTCCCTCTGGGTCGGTTGATTCAATTAACTCAATTTTACTCTCGCCCACCGGGATAATGGCTGTTTTTACTTTTTGGTCTGCCACAACTTCTATATCTTGAACTTTTAGCCCCAGCACATCGGTGTATAGCTTTACTGCCTCATCAATGCTATTTACGGCAATCCCAACATGGTTAATCCTTACTATCATTACTCTTTACCTCTAGACTTGTCTTGATAAACTTGCTGATTTCAGGGATAGGTGTACCAGGGCCAAACGTCTGAGCAATACCGGCTTCCCTTAGCTTAGGAATATCTTTCTTAGGTATAATGCCACCACCTATAAACAGAATATCCTTATCACTTTTCTCTCTGATAAGCCGCACTGTCTTTGGGAACAAGGCGGTATGAGCTCCAGATAGACAACTTAGGCCAACCACATCTACATCTTCTTGTATCGCTGCTTCAGCAATTTGCTCTGGTGTTAAACGTAGCCCAAGATAAATTACCTCCATCCCGCTATCCCTTAAACCTTGCGCTAGTACCTTGACCCCCCTATCATGTCCGTCTAAACCAGGTTTAGCTATCAAGACTCGTATTTTTCTACTCTGCACGGCAAACCCTCTCCATAGAGTGGAGGCTCAGATTAAATAATGCTTGGCTCCCGATACTCTCCAAATACATCCCGGAATGCGTTGCTTATTTCTCCAACAGTGGCATAAGCTTTAACCGCCTCAATCAACACTGGCATGACATTCTCATCACTCTGTGCCACCTGGAGCACTTTGTTCAGAACTTGGCTTACCTCCTCGTTATCCCTTTCCTGTTTTAACTTTTTAAGTCTCTCTATCTGCTTTTTCTCTACTGCTTCATCAATCTCTAACAGCCGCGGTGCGTGTTCCCCCTCTGTAGTAAACTTATTAACGCCAACAATGACTTGCTCACCGGAATCTACGGCTCTTTGATAATCATAGGCTGACCGCATAATTTCTCGCTGAATGTATCCGTTCTTTATTGCCTCCAAGACACCACCCATCTCATCGATTTTATCAATATATTTTTGTATTCCTTCTTCTATCTGGTTGGTTAACCATTCTATATAGTATGAGCCTCCAAGTGGGTCAACAGTATCGACAATGCCACTCTCATGGGCAATAATTTGTTGAGTTCTTAGGGCAACTTGTACCGCCTCCTCACTCGGTAAAGCTAGTGCCTCATCAAACGAGTTTGTGTGTAAGGATTGGCATCCCCCCAGTGCAGCGGCAAGGGCTTGCAGTGTTACTCTGACGATGTTATTAAGTGGCTGCTGTTCAGTTAGAGTAAACCCGTCTGTTTGGACATGGTATCTTAACATCATAGACCTGGGGTTTTGGGCGCCAAATCTTTCCTTCATTATTTTAGCCCACATGCGTCGAACTGCCCTAAACTTGGCAACCTCTTCGAGAAGGTTAGTGTAGGCAGCAAAGAAAAATGAGAATCGCGGTGCAAAAGAATCAACCTCCATTCCTTTATCTATCATTGCTTGCACGTAGGCTATTCCATTGGCAAGAGTGAAAGCAGCTTCCTGAATAGCTGTGGCACCAGCCTCTCGCATATGATAACCACTGATGCTGATTGAGTTCCATTCGGGCATATTCTGAGCGCAGTAAGAACAAAGGTCTGTCATCAACCGTTTGGATGGCTCTGGTCCAAAAATATATGTATTTCTGGCTATATATTCCTTCAATATATCATTTTGGGTAGTTCCTCTAAGTTTGCTTTTATTTGCCCCTTGCTTTTCGGCGGTGGCAATATACATCGCCAATATAATTGGGGCGGTAGCATTAATTGTCATCGATGTGCTCACATCTGCCAAGGGAATACCATCCCAAAGCTCCTCCATATCCTGAAGTGAATCTATAGCGACACCGCATCTGCCCACTTCTCCGTCAGAGAGAGGATGGTCTGAATCGTAACCTTCCTGTGTAGGTAGATGGAAGGCAACGCTGAAACCAGTACTCCCGTGCTCATATAAATACTTATACCGCCTGTTTGTCTCTTCTACAGTAGCAAATCCAGCATATTGGCGCATAGTCCATAATCTACCCCGGTAACCAGTCGGCATTACATGCCTTGTAAATGGATACTCTCCTGGAAGGCTAGTATCTTGTTTAAACCCAGTTAAATCAGTCGGTGAATATACTCTTTTGACTACAGCTCCACCAACCGTAGTCCTAAACTCCTTTTTTCGCTCAACCGCTTCTTTCATCACTTTTTCCTCAGTCTCTAAATCCTATTGTTCCCTGCTAAGTACTCTGTAAAACTATAAATATGCCTTACTTGGATTTGGGACACTCTAGCTAGCAAGAGAGGCTTCAACTTCTACTTTCACTCGCTCATTACTTGTTATATTCGTAGAATCCTTTACCAGTCTTACGCCCGAGCCAGCCGGCAGTAACCATCTTTCTCAGCAGGGGAGGCGCAGCAAATCGCGGGTCTTTAAACTCCTCGTATATTGCATCGACGATAAAGAGAACAACATCAAGGCCAACAAGGTCTGATAGAGTGAGCGGCCCCATAGGGTGATTTAACCCCAGATTTATGGCGGTATCAATGTCTTCCCTGCTGGCAACACCAGCCTCCAGCATACGGATAGCATCAAGTAAGAAAGGCGTCATCAGACGATTTGCAATAAAGCCGGGGACATCTTGAGCAATGACGCTGGTCTTTCCTAGAGACTTACCGAAGCCTTTTGTAGTCTCAAGAGTCGCATCACTGGTGGCAACAGTCTTGACAATCTCTAGCAGTTGCATCAGTGGCACTGGATTAAAGAAGTGCAGCCCCAGCACCTTGTCCGGTCGGCTGGTTACCATGGCCATATCAATAATAGATAGGCACGAAGTATTAGTTGCCAGGATTGCATGCTCAGGACAGATTTTATCCAGTTCAGCAAATATCTTCTTCTTCAATTCCATATTCTCAACAGCAGCTTCTATTATTAGGTCGCAATCACTGAAGTCTTTGCTATTGGTTGTGCCTTTGATGCGAGCTAGGGTGGAGTCTTTATCCTGCTGAGATAGCTTACCCTTTTCCACGCTTTTAGTCAGAAAATTACTAATAGATGTCAATCCCTTATTCAATAGCTCGTCGTTTATTTCTGAGGCTACCACTTGATAGCCTGACTGAGCGCACACTTGAGTAATGCCGGAACCCATTGCTCCACAACCAACTATACCCACCCTTTTAATTTCCACGGTGCTTATTCCTCCTTGAACTTTTCGGACTCGGTAGCAGCAACAGCTCTTTGAATACTCCGCAGAGCCCATTGGTCAGTATCTGTGAGGGAGAAAAGGCGGGAGCCCTTGCCTTCTTTCTGGGATACATTATACTAAGCCAAGGCTCACAGGTCAACTGCCCCCGACACTGGCTACACTCTTAGCGAGTCCCCTAGGTAATAACCACGAATTGTTTGCTATCGGCTTTTATTAAGGTTACCAACAATTAGCCATTCTATTCATGCGTACCTCTTTTTGGGATTGCCAGCTATCATGACATACGACCGCAGGTTAGCTTAATCATACAAGTGGCAGGATACCAGATGGTCTCTTTCGCGCCGCTGCAGTTTGGGTTCTTCCTGGCGGCAGATTTGCATGGCCTTAGGGCATCGGGTATGGAAGCGACATCCCGGAGGGGGGTCAACTGGTGATGGAACCTCACCTTGCAGCAAAATTCTTTTTCGTTTCTGATGTGGGTCTGGAATAGGGATGGCCGATAGCAGCGCCTCAGTATATGGGTGGCGGGGATGACTAAATAGCTCCGTTCTATTGGCCAATTCAACTATCTGCCCTAGATACATCACCGCAATCCTATCCGAGACGTGCCCTATGACGGCTAAATCATGGGCGATGAACAGATAGGCGAGACCAAACTGGTGCTGTAAGTCCATGAGCAGGTTTAGAATTTGGGCCTGGACTGAAACGTCCAGGGCGCTAACCGATTCATCAGCCACGATGAGTTTTGGATTTACCGCCAGAGCGCGAGCAATCCCGATGCGCTGCTTCTGTCCGCCGCTGAATTCATGAGGATACCTTATGGCATGTTCCGGTTCCAAGCCAACCTGTTTTAGTAACTCTTCCACTCTTTCCAGTCTCTCTCGCTCGTTTTTCATGCCGTGGATGAGCAAGGCCTCACCTATAGAATCTCCGATAGTCATCCTGGGGTCGAGGGAGGATTGGGGGTCCTGAAATATCATTTGCACCTCTTTTCGCATCTCCTTCAGTTGCCTTTTATCCCATGTCATGATGTCATTTCCCTCATAGAGGACTTTGCCTGCTGTTGGCTCTTCCAGCCTTAACAGAATTCTGCCGAGGGTAGACTTGCCACACCCAGATTCGCCGACCAAGCCCAAGGTTTCTCCTTCCATAATACAAAAGGAAACCCCGTCCACTGCCTTCACCTCAGCAACCTGCCTGGCGAGCAGCCCCGCAGTAACCGGATAATACTTTTTCAGGTCTTGTACCTCTATTAGCCTATCTTTTGGCATTTTTGGAACTCTCTATCCTATCTTCAGGTGAGGCCGACTGTGAATACAGGTGGCAAGCTACTAAGTGCTCCCCGGAAATTACAATTTCCGGGGGTTTTTCCCTGCTGCAGATTGGTATCCGCCGCTCGCAGCGGGGGTTGAAGATGCAACCTTCCGGAGGGTTAATCAGGCTGGGTATCATTCCTGGAATGGGTGTTAGCCTGTCCCTTCGGGTTGAGATATCAGGCAGACAACTAATCAGCCCCTGGGTGTAAGGATGTTGGGGATGGTCAAATATATCGAGTGCGGTACCAGCTTCGGCCATCCTCCCACCATACATCACCACAATCCTGTCAGCAATACCAGCCACTGTACCCAGGTCATGTGTTATGAATAGGATGGACATATTCCTCTTTTGTTTTAGGTCTCGGAAAATATCCAGAATCTGAGCCTTTATGGTGGTGTCGAGGGCTGTGGTAGGCTCATCGGCAATAAGAATCTCAGGGTCGCAGGATAGGGCAGCCGCTATCATCACCCTTTGCCTCATACCACCGGAGAATTGATGGGGGTAGTCTTTCATCCTTTCTCTAGCTCTAGGGATACCTACTTGTTCCATCAGGTGTAGGGTTCTCTCAATAGTCTTCTTGTGTTTTAATCCAAGATGGAGCTTTATCTGCTCGGCTATCTGGTTCCCGACAGTGAACACAGGATTTAGTGAAGATTGGGGGTCTTGAAATATCATGGCTATCCGGTTACCACGAATCTGTCTCAGCCTCGCACTGGACGAGGGCAGCAAGTCCTCGCCGTGATATAGTATCTCTCCACTAACTATTCTACCAGGGGGGCTATCGACCAGGCGCAAAATTGATAGTGCGGTGGCTGTCTTACCACACCCTGACTCTCCTACTAGACACAGGTTCTCCCCTTTCTTAAGGCTAAAGCTAATATCATCAACTGCTTTTACCACGCCTCTGCCGGTGAAAAAGTATGTCTTCAGATTTTTAACTTCTAATATGTTATTGCTCACCTCGGCTCCTAAAGCTGACTTCTGGGGTCAAAGGCATCTCTAATGCCGTCCCCCAGGAAATTAAAGGCGAGTACGGTCAAAAAAAGCATGATTCCGGGCTCTACAGCAACCCACCAGGCGGTGTCTAGGCTCCGCTGGCCAGCATTTAAAACCACTCCCCAGCTAGTAACCGTAGGGTCTCCCAATCCGATGAAACTTAGTGCCGCCTCAGCCAAGATGACGCCTGGTATAGATAGAGTGGCTATCACAATGACAGAACTGATGACATTAGGTATGAGGTGACGGAATACGATTCGGGTATCGCTTGCCCCCAGGGATTTAGAGGCCATGATGAATTCCCTGGTTCTGAGAGACAGAGCATCGCTTCTGACCAGCCTGGCTGTTCCTGTCCAGCCGGTGAGGCCTATCGCCAGGATGATGAAAACTAAAGAAGGTCCGAAGATGAAGATAATGAATACCAGCAGCAGGAAGAAAGGGAAGGTCATCATTACGTCGGTGAATCTCATTAGGGCCATGTCAACCCAGCCCCCGAAGTAGGCAGACACCACGCCCATGATTGTGCCAATGAGTATCGCGATAAGAGTAGCCAGCAGACCAACCTGCAAAGATACTCTGGCACCAGAAACAAGCATAGCCAGCATGTCTCTACCTTTGTCATCAGTTCCCAAGGGATGCTGCCAGGTGCCTGGGGTCTCCCGCGTCACAAATTCCTCTGCTTTCAGGTCATATACTGATTGTTGAATGGTGAAACCCACGGGGGGCAGGCTTTTCTCCTGAAAGTTGACCTTGGTGGGGTCTTGAGTAAGAAGGGGGCCAATGAGGGCTACGGCAATTAAAAAGACTATAAATGCTAACCCAAAGACTGAAAGTCGGTGTCTTTTTATTCTCTCCCAGTAATACTTGGTCAACCGTCTATTGGCATATAGAGGGTATATCCCGTAGAAGATGGCGATAATGGCGAAGAATAAGTAGAAGTATTCTAGAGGCTCAAGAATCTGATCAACTAGGTAAATGTCTAAAAGGAGGACGATAGCCAGAACCAAAAGCGCACCGATAAATATCAGGTTCTTTAGTCCGCCGACCTTGCTGCTGATTTGCCTAATCATCCTGCCTCTCAGTCATACCGTATTCTGGGATCCAGCCAGGTGTATACAATGTCAGTAGCCAGATTGGTAAAGAGCACCACCAGGGCTCCGATAAGGGTTATCGTTACCACCACCGGGTAGTCGCCAGCAAAGATAGCGTTAAAGGATATCCTCCCCAGCCCGGGTATGCCGAAGATAATCTCGGTCAGATAGGCTCCACCAAAGACGACGCCGCTCAGGTCGAACATTATTATCGTAATGATGGGCAGGATAGCGTTTCTAAAGACGTGCTTACCAATGACTACCCTCTCAGGCAAGCCCTTAGCTCTGGCTGTTCTAACAAAATCCTTTCTCAAATTATCCAGGGTAGCTGACCGGGCATATCTGGTGTAGCCCGCCATCATCCCTGTGCCTAGGGTAATAACCGGCAAGATGAGAGCTTTTAAGTTAGCTAGGGAAAACAAGGGTAAACCGGTGTCATAGTAGGTCTTAAACCATCCCAGTTGCACCGAGAATACCAGGATTAGCATTATGCCCAACCAGAAATTAGGAATGGATATACCTATGAAAGAGAAAAGAGTGGCTAGATAATCGGTCCTGGTATACTGCTTTATCGCCGAGTAGACCCCTATTAAGATACCTAGGCTGGCGGAAAATAGCATGCTCAGGAGGATAAGTTGGAAAGAGTAGACCCAGTGCCTTTGAATTAGCTTTATTACCGGCAGGGAGGTGCTGAATGACCAGCCCCAGTCGCCACGAGCCAGATTGACTACATAATCTACATACTGTTCATATATTGGCTTATCTAGGCCATATCTGGCTTCAACGGCGGCTATTACTTGAGCTGGGTCCTGTGTTCTGGCTGACATGTTGGCCAGATATTTATCGGCTGGGGAGCTAGGGCCTACCCGCAACAGAATGAAAGTAATGGTAACAACGCCAAAGGTGATGAGCGCGGCATAAATCAGCCTCTTGATTATGTACCCCTGTAATCCACCCCTTTTCAAAGGTTTGCTCCATCAGGGAGAGGCTATGGTTCGGCAAAATACCATTCATGGTAGTTCCAACCCAGCCTCATCCCAACGTCAATCCCTTCTACATTAGCCTGGAAGCCGTGGTTACCTCTGGGGAAAGTAAGGAAAATTGCTGGTTGGTCGTCAGCGATTATCTGGCTTATTTCCCCATATATCTCTTTGCGCACTTCCTTGTCCAGTGCTTCCTTAGACCTAACCCTTTGGAAGAGTTCATCCACATTCGGGTTGGAGTAACTCCAGTAATTTAGCCCACCATCGGTGGTGAAGAATACCCTGGAACCTGATGGCGCGATGGGATGGGTGTTGAACGCCATTATTATCATGTCCCAGGACTCTTCACCCACCGCCTCAGGACCATTATTATATCTTGGCTCTTGGTCTGTTCCCGGAACCTTGTTCATGACATATTGTCTAAGGAGGGTAGGCCAGGGGACCAGCTTGATGCCTACCTCTATACCTATATCTGCCAGTTCCTGCTTCACCAGAAAGGCGACGTCTTCGGCGATATTACTACCCGTGCTGGTGACTAAGGTGAGCGTAATCGGTTCACCATCTTTGCCTTGAATCGCCAGTGTTCCATCCGGTTTCTCGATACCATAGCCAGCTTCATAAAGCATCTGCTTTGCTTCATCCTTGTCATACAGAGAGCCATAGCCGTACTTTGGGACTCCCTCATCGGTATACCAGGGAGAGGGCTTGGGAATAAAGCTGAAGGCCGGGTCGGCAAAGCCAAGGCGTATGGAGTCAATTACCGCTTGTTTGGAGATAGACATGGATAAGGCCTGCCTTACCTCCTTATTCTTGAGCCCTTCCCAGCCATTATTTCGCTGATTATAGAGTATTAAATCGTAGCCTCTGGTGGGTACGGTATGGACCTTAATCCCCTCCATCAGCTTGAACTTGGCGACCTGCTCTGGTTCTATACCGGTATAGTGAATATCTCCTGCCTCTAGGGCGGCAAGAACCGCAGTAGGTGTGCCGAGGAGCTTGGTGATATACTGCTCAAAGTAAGGGGCGCCAGTATCCTGACCCAGATAGAAGTCTGGGTTACACTCTACCACATATTTGTCATTTCTGATCCACTCCTTAAACTTATAGGGGCCTAAGTTGCCGGTATAGGTCAAGTTGTTGAATTCTTCAGCTTCGGTGAACGCCTTTACATCACCTTCATATTTGATGGCAATATGCTTGGGATAAGGGGTCAGGGAATAGATGGGACCATCCAGGAATTCTGGGTTCACAGTCTTTCTTTTTATGATGAAGGTCGTCTCATTGACTACCTCAAGTTCAACGAATACTGTCTCTCCATTGACCATCTCTTGCCAGTCAATTTGGTAGGGATAGTTGAGCCAGTCTGAGAGCATCAGGTTCTTTACGGTATATACGTAGTCCTCAGCAGTTACCTTTGTGCCATCGCTCCACTTCAGGTCGTCCCTGATGGTGATAGTATAAGTAAGACCATCTTCAGAGACCTCGACTGGCTTAGCCAGGTGGCGCAGGACCACGTTCCACTGGTTATCGTAGGTGGCGAGGCTGTCTAGGGTATGTCTGACATAGCCAAATGAAGAAGCATCAGCGGCCAGGATCCAGTTCAGGGTTTCAGCATCTCCCCCCGAGGTCCCTTCTATGAAGATATCTTCTACCTGGGTGGGTGCTTGGGCGGCGCAGCCAACCGTGAGGACAGGCAGTGAAATGAGAAAGATAATGAATCCCTTCATTTTTATATCGCTTCTCAGTATCAGTTACCAACCGGACGTTTGGGTCATTCCGTTAACTATTGAAGTGTTACCCCTACTTTAAAATATTATCATTCATGTCGGGC
>Ga0209991_10000663_pt1 | contig 15248 bp, 18 predicted proteins | sample ChitaG_FD_183167 | JGI IMG/M metagenome (GOLD analysis project Ga0209991, IMG submission 183167) | Deep subsurface microbial communities from South Pacific Ocean to uncover new lineages of life (NeLLi) - Chile_00310 metaG (SPAdes)... | ecosystem: Environmental > Aquatic > Marine > Oceanic >...
ACTTCTTATAATTTCATATGCGTGTGCTAAGCAAAATAATTTATAGTATTCATGTGTTTTCACAAATCGTTATGAAAATTGTAAGTGCCTGCTTAGTTGGGATAAATTGCAGATTCGATGGAAAGAACAAACTGGACAGGCACCTTCTTGAAGTTTTTAAGAAAGGCGAGTTATTCCCAGTATGTCCGGAACAGCTAGGTGGATTACCCACACCAAGAGTTCCAGCAAAAATAGTTGATGGAGATGGATATGACGTTCTAGATGGAAAAACGAAGGTGATTAACGAAAAAAATGAAGACGTTACGGAAAACTTCGTCAGAGGAGCGACAGAAGTTCTGAAAATTGTAAAGTTATTAAACATTAAAGAAGCGATCTTGGAAAGCAAGAGTCCATCCTGTGGTTCTGGGGAAATCTATGGTGAAGCTTCCGGCTGTTCCATCAAGGGTGACGGGGTTCTAACGGCATTGTTGAAGAGAAACGGAATACACGTTATCCCGTACGAGGTCGCTAATGGTAAAAAACAAGAGGGCGTTAGCTGATGGGTTTAACCGTGGAAGAGAAGGGAAAAGTTGAGAAGATAATTAGCCAAGTCAAAGAGGAACAGAACGTAAGTTGGTATGAAGCAAGGACGTGGGTTCACAAATGTGTATGCAAAGGACGCTTCGACTGGTATAAGGAAAGCAGTCAACTGGCGGGGTTTGACAGATCAAGCCTAGCTCAGAAACAGAAGAGTGCATAAAAAGGCCATTGAACGGTTTATGAAAGATATGACAAACGAAAAAGCTAGGGCGATCATCCACGAATACTTATGCCCGGGGCATTAAACTCGTTCGAAATGTGAGCCTAAAATATGTGAGAGAAGTGTCTTTATCGTAGGAGACGCGATTGCTTTTTCAGCAGATTTAAAGAATCTTTCTAGACTCACCTTTGTTAGTTCAGCACGTTCGTACTCCTTTGCCTGCAGAGCCATTTCAAGCTTTTCCAGCTGCCTCACAGCTTTAGCCTCAGCAGTTTTGCACTCTTCGTATTCACGCCAAACATTCCCGTATTTCACTCTCTGCCTTTCTGGCAAAAGGCACAATAGCTTTTTCATGGCTTCTTCTTCCCTCTTTTTAGCCATACTTGTCCTTTCTGACGGCGTTAAATCTCCAGTTATGACTTCTGGAAGGTCATGGATCAAAGCCATCTGCAACATTTTCAGCTCGTCTAGGCCTTCCAAATCTGAAAATATCATGCATAAAATTGCGGTTCTGAATGTGTGATCCGCAACAGATTCGGGCGAATCTATACCTACGTTTACCCAACCTGATCTTGGGATTCTTTTTAATCGCCCTGACATCTCAAAAAAATTGACAAGGTTCAAGAGATCAGATTTCGCCAATTTCAACACTGTAATCACTCCTCTATCTAACTAGAAACGTGATGTAAGTTAATTTTTGCGTGCACAAGCACTGGGAGAGGCTTACCACACTGCACAGCTTTATGTTGCAATAGGGCTATCTTCGTTAAGCTCAACCCATGAAAACTTCTTTTGAAGAGCCTTAGGATAGTGAAGCTTCCAGTCGAAATCAACCTTCCTTCCCCATTTGTAGTATATGCGAGGGTCAACGTAGCTTTTCAGCGATGTGGTCAAGCTATAGTCCCGAGTTGCCTTCTGCGCCTTGATCTGCAATTTCAGTTTCCCTATGTAAGCTTTGTCGCGTTGTTTTCTGTTCTCAACGTGCTCATTAAGCTTTTTCACGCGTTCACGGTGTTTCATCTTTAGTTTCTTTATACGTTCTTTCAACTTTTCGACAGATTTTCCTTGTTTTTCTCTTTCTGCAAGCTGGTTTTGAAACTTTTTCAGCTTCTCCTCGTATTTCTGCACATGCTCTTTTGCTTTCTGCTCCAGCTTCTTTTCAGCTTCTTTCCCCTTTACTTTCCGCACCTTTAGCCGCAGCTTTCTCCTGTCCAATGAGGCCTGCCAGCTTTTTGGGATTTTGCGTTTGTGATTGCACACTATAGCGGCTTGAAGGTTGGCCATCCTTACAACATGTTTTTTCCGCGCCTCAGAATCATCTTTATCCACATCAGCTTTTTTCAAAAAACCCGTAACAACTTTTGTGGCATGATATGTTCTGAAGACTTTTGCTGTTAATCCAGGCATGGTTTCGCTAAGGAAAAGATTGGCGTCTTTCGATTTGACGCCATCAAATACTGTTGAGCTGGCATCTGCCATGAATTCTGAAAGGTTTTCAGCAACAAGCTTTGGCAACGATATTGTCTTTTGCCATCTTACTGAGTCTTTTCCCAGAAAATCGAAGGTTACTTTTCCGTCTGGGCTGATGTTGATGTGGTTGGGTCTGAGAGTGGTTGCGCCTACGGTATCAGCTTCGTCTCTGTCTTTTTCATCTCCTACACGTAGCTTTAATGTGTCTATTAGGTAGCAGACTGTGGCGACTTTACGTCTCGTAACGTCCTTTGCGCTGAGGTTATTGGTGATGTGGTTTCGGATTTTATTGATTCTGGTTTTCAACTCTCTAGCCTTATTGAACTTGTTTATGTCATTTGTCTGTTTGAGAGAAAACGAGTCAGAAAGCCAAACATGCTTGTATCTGTGCCGAAGCTTGTCCTTCCACCTAGCCACCCACATCGAATTTGGCTGCCAAACAACCTCCTTCCAGTTTCCTTTGGGCCTAGGAGCGTCTGGAGAAAGGTTCAAAACGATGTCTTTTTCATCAGGACCCTTTTTCCATCGTCCGCGCAGAGGATGCTTACCTCGCCCCATGAAAATTGAGGAAGGTTCAGCGGTGTAATTGCTCACTTCAACTCTAAGGCCATCCACAAAGACGTACCCGTATTTCTCCTTGTTTGCTTCTCTGATCGCTTTGCGTTCCTGAGCGAGTTTCTTTCTTGCTTCTTTAGAGAGATTTTGCTTAATCTCGCGTTCTCTATCAACGTATCTTTTGATCTCAGAGAAGTCAAAATCTTCTGGGGGGACCTTATCCTTTATGTTGAGTGCCTTGCGGAAGTCTCGAAAAAAGTTTCTGACGAAGACGCGGTCGTTGACGTATTCTGTTCCTAGTTTCTTAACCCATGCAACTGCCATCTCTTCCTGTTTAGGCGTAAGATCGATTTTTCTACCTCTCACTAGGATATGGAATCCTCGGCCTTCATACTTTCTTGGTATGAGGACGCCGTTATGGATGAACTGTTGCATTTTCTCTGACCAAGCTGGTGGTTTTCTGTATGATACTGCCTCCTTTCAGATAAATTATATGTATGTTCGATATGAAGCAGGAGTTACGGTAATGCCCCTGCAACTAGCTTTTGTTGTCAAATAGGCCATGTAAATTGAAATGTGTGCCGGTAGCGTATCTGCACTAAAGACGCTTGAGGGCTATACCACTAAACTTTACTAAAAGTGCGACGAAAAGGCATTTAGATATTTCTCAAAGGCGGATATGCGAGTCTTAAGTGAAGATTAACGCGTGCGAATTCGAAGACCTTTTCGACTTGCAAGAAACGAAACAGCAAAGCATATTGATAAGCGGAGCTAACAATTCGGATGAAGCGCTCTCAAAGAGATTGTCAGGATGGAAGAGTTTGGAGAATTTCCGCAACAGGAAACAGGCAGACTGATTCTGCGGCAAATGACGCTCGATGACGTAGATTTTTACTTCCACCATTTCAACAACGACAAAGTGATAGAAGGCTGTTGCTTTCCAGGACCAAAAAGCCTTGAAGCAGCCAGGGAAGAACTCGAACGCTACTGCATAAAACCCTTCAAAGAAAACAGAGGTATTCGCTGGGGGATCGTCAGAAAAGGTGGGAGTGAGCTGATAGGAACCTGCGGCTATTACGATTGGATTAAACCCGCGCGTCGAGCGGAAATCGGATACGATTTGGACCCTGCGTATTGGAGACAAGGCATTATGACTGAAGCACTACGTGCTGTGTTAGAATATGGTTTTGGAAAAATGGGGTTGAACAGGATTCAGGCAATTATTGATTCAAAGAATACTAGATCTTTGAAACTCGTTCACAGGGTGGGCTTCAAGACGGAAGGGGTTCTTCGGCAAAGAAGCTATTTTCGCGGACAATTCAGGGATGATGTGTACTTTTCATTACTAAGAAAGGAGTGGACAAAAACTTAACACCTTCGTTAAAATACTCGGAATCGGATTTCCGTGCGTGCATGTATACCTAAAAACAAAAAAACATGAGTCACTTAAAGAATTATGGTGATAAATTTGACCTCAACATCTCAGCCAAAGGGAAGATTCTACACACGTCTTAATGAACAAGATTATCTAGGCTTGACTATATGGTCTGGGAAGACCGATCCGACAGCGGAAGTTATAGTTGTACAGCTCAGGCGCAGAGACGGAGACAATTGGGAAACTGTTGGAAGATTAGCAATTTATAGGACTTCGAATGGGACTTACTCGAAACTTCCTGAACGCAGATGAGCGTGCGATAAAGTTTACAATCCAGCTACAGTTCTCGTTTTATACAACTCTCGCACCGATTATTTGAAAGTAGAGAACCCACGTTTTGATAATCATGAGGCCTATGCCAGATTATTTTGGAAACAATGGCATGCATGTCTGGTGAATCTATGGGGGGTTAGGAGAGATTTGAGCCCTCCCACAGTGGAGATATCTCCCGCAAACCTTTTTTTTATGAGTACGCGCAAAAGACTTAATTTCCAATTCCAAAATACCATCTAATCCTCTGATGATTAACTTGGTGAAAAGGATATGATTAAGAGAGAAGTGTATTACTTTGAAGATTATGGAGAACAGAACACAGAGTCGACCATAGAAGCGGCCAAAAAGACAGTCTTAAACCTTGATGTGAAATATGTTGTGGTAGCAACTGCAAGTGGGGCAACAGGTGTAAAAGTTGCTGAATCGTTCAAAGGTGCTGATATGAAGGTTGTGGTTGTAACTGAATACGCAGGGATGGCAGAATTCAAGGAAGAGAACAGAAGGAAACTGAAAGAACTAGGAGCAGCTGTCATCACAAGCACACATTCTTTCCTTACTCCAGCTGAATCGATATCAAAGCTCCACAGTGGCTACTGCAGCGAGAACACTATAATCAAGGATGTCTTGAGAAGGTTCTCACAGGGTGTAAAAGTTGCTGCTGAAATAGTCATGATGGCGACCGATGCTGGTGCCATACCAATAAGTGAAGAAGTAATTTCTATAGCCGGAACTGGTAGAGGAGCAGACACTGCAATAGTAGTAAAATCCTGTCATTCGGATGACTTCTTTCATAAGGAAAGAGGGATGGAATTCAGGGAAGTCATCGCCATGCCTAGGAAGAAGAAGTTCTGGTAAACACGTCGCCGAACCGTAGATGTTCCCGCAAACTCCTCTTTCTTCTTAAGTTTTTTTGAACTGCTCGCTCATTAACTACCATTGTTGGCGGTGCACTCGCTGCTCGTCGTACTGTGTGCGTGGTTCCTTTTCTTCCGCTGGATGACCAATAGAGATCAGGTTAAGAGGAACAATGGTGTCCGGAATGTTCAGCACCTTCTTTATAGGGCTGACACGTTCTTCCCTGGGATGAACACCAAGCCAAACTGCACCAAGCCCCAACGCAGTTGCCGCCAATAGAAGGTTCTCCGTAGCGGCTGAGCAATCCTGTACCCAATAGCGTGCTGAAATGGTCGTGTCGCCGCATACGACTATGCAGAGGGGTGCTTCGAACAGCATCTTGCCATAGGGATGAACCCTAGCCAGATTGTCCAGAATCTTGCGGTTGGTGACTACGATGAAGTGCCAGGGCTTGCGGTTTGAAGCCGAAGGGGCTGCCATAGCAGCTTCCAGCATTGTCTTAATGTCTTTTTCGCTGATCACTTCTGCAGTATATTCGCGTATGCTGCGCCGAGCGAAGATCGTGTTAATGAGTTCCTTCGTCAACTTCAACTCCTCAAGGATAGTTAGGTAGCAAAAGTGATTACGGCTAGAAAAGAATACTGGTCGATGCGCATGCTATGTGGGTGATATCTCCCGTTAACCCACATTTTTGCGATAACGTTGATATACCATTAAACGAAAGACATAGGTGTGTAAAACGCTAATGACAACCCAGTACACAGTCGAAGACTTCTTAGACTATCTTGAGAAGTCGAAGAGTAGAAATACATACAAGTCTTACAAACGAAGCATAGCGCTTTTTAGCGAATACTTCGACAAAATACCTAATGAAGTGTTAAAACTTAGACGACAAGACTGGAAAAGCGACGACTTACACCAAAAACGGCGTTTTGCGCGTGAAATAGAAAAGTTTCACCGCTGGATGATTAACAAAGGATATACAATAAATTCGGCACGCGCTAACACTATCGGCGTTTTACAACTGTTTCGCTATTTTGAAATGCCGTTAACAACTCTTTCAGACGAAATTAAAAGAACGACCGTTACGACAAAAGACTTCGTGCCACGTGTCGAACAATACCGACATATGTTCAAGATTGCCGATAACCTAAGAGCACGATTAATCATAGGCATGGGATTAGACTTAGGTTGGAGAATTGGAGACTTTGCCAAACTCAGAAAAGACGTGCTTCCCGATCTAGAGCAAGACGCGCCGATACTCTTTGAACTGATAACGGAAAAAGAAAACGTGATCGCTAAATCCTTCTTATCGCAAGAAACCGTTGACTTGTTAAATGAATACTTACCGACCGTAAAAGACAACCCGAACCCGTATCTGTTTCCAAGCAACAAAGAAGGCTATTTCGACCCAGAAAGCATAAACCGAATTTTACGTAAACTAGCGGCAAAAGCTAACGTTACGATTCCAAAAAACAAACGACTAAGATTTCACGCATTCAGAAAGCGCTTCTTATCAGAATGCGCAAATCTCAGAATTGACGTGAACACCGCTAAGATTTTGGTCGGTAAAAGCGTTTCAAAAGACATGCTCACGTATCTGTCGGAAGTCGAACATCGCGAAGCATTTATTAGAGTTCAACAAAGACTGAGACTAACGGAGACGCCAATGCGAAAAAGACGTGAAAGTTCGACCGAACTCGAAACCCGACTTGAATTACTCGAAACGAAGCTTACCATAATAGGCAGCCTAGACCCCGACTTAGTAAGGAGAGTTAACGCGTTAATTGAAAAGACCGACGCCTTCGAAAGTGCTGACAGCCAATGGAAAACGAAAATAAAAGACATGGCATTCAACGAAAAGCTTAGCTTATTAGCAAAAGAAAAGTTACGCAAGCAACAAGAAGAATACAAAAAACTAATCGAAGAGAATAACAACAACAATAACAACCATTAGCGCGCTTCTTTCTATGCGCGCCTATTCCCTTCTTTTTATGACGTAAGTAATACGTAGCTAAACGATCCTCACGCGTTTCTAGTTTTTACCGTGACATAACACATGCATACGGGATTACTACACATATATCGCAAGCTTACGACTTAACATTGATATATCATTAACCCGTCGACCATTCAACATAGTTTTCTGAAACTCCTAAAGCATTATGCGCTAGAATGTCGTATTAGTTGTCACGCAGAATTTAGCAAAAACGGCTCATGTCGTCATATTATTCTCGCCGACATTTACGTTGGGAACCCGTTGTTAAGTGGCGAATTTCGACGAAAATATCGTTAAGTCCGCTGTGATCGACAGTTATGTTGGGTTCCGCTGTCACGCTCTCGCTAATAATAAAAATATAGAAAATTTACGCCGCATTTACGCAAATCTCATTAAAATATCAATAGCGTGGTTGACGAACTACACACGCATACCATTTAATGAAAACAAGCGCAAAACATCGAGATTGCATGCATGCATTTCAATCTAAATTAAGCGCATGCATGCATAAATTATGCTGGATAAACCTACAACCATGAAAAAAGACAAAAACAAAAATCTTAGCATTGGAAATTGAGCTAGTCCCATGAAATATGCTGGCATAAGAAATAGGTTTAGAAGCATACCGATTACCGAAGCAAGAGTAGCTTGGAAAGACCATAACCTTGTCTTAAAGAAGGCAACATGATTCATAGCTTTCATATATTTGTAGATAATCGCAATATTCAATATAAGGAAAAGGTTGCTCGCAGCAAAAGACAACATTGCAAAATTCATTCCGTACGGGGAAAAACCCAATGGAAAAAAAGCTAACACAATAAAATCAAAGAGGTAAGTTCTCAAAGCGAATATACCGCATGTCCAAACCAGAATTCTAATCCATGTCTTTAAAATTTGATTCACTACAAATGTTCGGCTCAAAAGCCATAGTGAAGCCACAATTAATATAGGCAGGAAAGCACGCCTGAAGAAAATGGTAACCTGAGATAGAGTCAAAACTTCTATTGATGCTAAATGTGATATATATTCAAAAAGCGCAGCAGCAATTATACCCATGATTAGTAGTACAATCTCAAAGGCACGGTCAATTTTTCTCACATCTTCTGTTTCTTTGAAATTGTCTCTCATTGAATCGCCCTCCACCCATATAATAGAGATTTCGATTTCTATTTGTATGTTTTGTGCGCACGTAATTAGGCATGCATGCATGCATTTCGCCGTCATAGCATCAAACGAAGCAACGTTCACCATGAGCTATTACCTAACATGGGCATAGCGAGAATATGCATGCATCAATGACGGAATCAACAAAGCATTACGAAAAGCATAACGAAAGCAGATTAGGCGAAAAGCGGCGTGAATTGGCGAGATTTCGCCGAAATCGCCTTAAACCCGCTTCCACACACACATGTTAAACGAACAATAGAAACTTAACGTTACATTGGCTTCGTTCGAATGTGTGCGATTAAGGCGAGATTGACGCCATTAAAAGTTGTCGCTTTTCCCTATCATAGAACGCTTACTATTTCGTCGAAATTGTCGCCTAAGGCGACTATTCGGCAATTAGCGTTTTTTGACCTTCTTTCGCTTGTTTCGCCCGTCTTTTCAAATCTTCTTTAAACGCCTTTTCACGCTGATCGATTAAAATGTTAAGTTGATGTTGACACTTGTAACAAATTAAGACGCGGTCAAGTAGATGTGTCGGAAAGTCGCCGTGACAAAAGTCGCATGCTCGGTTGTCGCCATTGGGTTGCAAAACGTCGGGACTGTAGTGTCCCCCGACCATTGCTATAGCGTCCTTAATAGAGATGTCGCCTACAGCGACTTTTCTTTGAACGTCCTTAGGCAACGTCAACAACTTAACTAGCTTGTAAACCCATGCGCGGTGATAACCGAACCTTTCGGCAATATCGGCGTATTTCATTTTATATGAATCATGCAATAGTTTGAACGTGGCGCCGACTCCGATCGCGTCGTGCGGTTTGCGAATTATGTTCATCTTAAGCGATAGAACAACGGCGCTTGCGTCGTCGACGTCAACGACGATACAACCGACCACTTGTCGACCTAAACGACGTAATTGCTCGATACGACTCCAACCGTCCAAAACCTCAAAGAAGCCGTCGGGTTTATCAGAACATGCACGAACGATAGGAAGCGCGAACAAGCCTTCTTTAGCCAAATCCGACAATAAGCGAGCGGCGAACGCATCGTCACGATAACTTCTCAAATCTCCCCATGATGGTAAGATTAACTTGTCAATCGGAATCTGTCGCTTTTCCCTATCATGAAGACTGTCTTCTTTCACGGTTGAAACCGACCGATTGTATTACGCGCATTTTACCTTTTCTATCGATGTAAATGGTAACGACATCACAGTCTCCCGTCATACATTGGAACTTGTTACGTTTTACACCCCAAACCGTTTTAATGGGTTCTAAGGCTTCACCGCATTCTGGGCAAAAATATTTGGCTTTTGGTTTTCGTTTGTGAGACGTTTTATTTAGCACCGTCGCTTTTTCCATAAAGTCTTTTTCTAGCTGCGTAGTCGGCACAAGTTTCTGGTGTGTGCGGATTAGCCTCGCATTCACAATCTTCGACTAACGCGCATTTTGGGTTTGTGTAGTATGGACACTTAGGGTTTGTTTTCGTCTTCATGTCTTTCACCTTTTACCAAGTAAAAACCCTTGTGGACGCCTCTGTTTAAGCCTCTCTTCACGATCTTTTTCGATTTCGGCGAGAGATTTACCGCTTGTCGCCTCATCGAACGTCAGTTCAAGCTTATTTTCGGATTTACGTTTCTGTTCACTCTTTTTTCGCGACGCTTCTAAACGCCGCTTTGTTTTGAAATAAGCAATAGCCTTTTCGACGCTGCCTTGTTTTTGATCGAAGCAACCTTGTGCCTCAAAAATTACCATCAAATTAGCTTTCGCTACATCGCTGATCGGGAGATTCTCGACGTCTTCCCTAGACATGATGTCTATTCCGTTTATCTTACATGCGACCATAGTTCAACTACTCCACTTTTCGATTTTTGTGTGAGTTATTGCGATGGCACTTAAAGTCCTCAGATCGTCGGACATTAACATTTGAGGACGGTAAATGCGCCGTTTCGCACACACCATAAAGTATGCGGTGCGAACCGACACAATCCCACATCATCTTTAGCGAACCAGAACGACGTCTCACAACGCTTCTCTTGAGTTTCGCCATTGAATTTGTGCGTTTACCATGTATGCCGAACGATTTTAAGTTTAAGTGTCGTCGCCGCATGCATGCATGTGGCACGGACGGTGAAGCAAACCCGTCCGTGCCGACCGTTGCCGCTGACGTCTCGCTGCCAGACACACCACTTAACTGTGCTAAATAGTTCAACTTCGCACAACCCACTTTAATTGAAATTCGCAAGACATTTTCGCTGGGTATCGTTCAGATGCGAATTTTTCGCCGTCACGGGCGACTTCAATGCCGTGCGACTCAATCGGATTATCACGGGAAATTATGAAAGAATTCGTCACCGTTCTGTTCGAGCCAAGAAACTCATACAACTCAAATAACTCTTGAACGAAAGCGAGTTTGTTTCGCAGCGGATTATGGTCAAACTGCAAAAAGTGACTATACCTTTCTACAAACGCATTCCAGATCGAAATATCTTTGATTTCGTGCGGTTCAAATCTGACAAAGTCACTCCATTGTGCGGCATCGTTTACTGGTTTTCTCAAACCGCGGATTCCGCGGACTATGGTTACACAATCTGTAAATGAGACAAAAATCGGTTTGAGCCTTTGTTTGAATAATCGAACTTGCTCTTCCTCTTTCGATCTTGGACGTATGTATGCATGTATGCCATGTGCCATGTTTATCACACTTCGTCGGCTTCTACTGTTTCAGCTAATACCGTCTTTAAACCTAGTTTTGTAGCTAGTTCATCAACCGCTCTTATCACTTCACCGTCTTGTGCATCATATTCCGCTTTTGTTATTGGAACTTCAACCGCATACGTCTTTTTCAGTTTCATCGACATTCAACCTCTTCAATAAACTCAGTCAAAGTCTGTATCAATAGCTGAGCGGCTTGGGCGTTAAGCGGCGACCCTGCGCGTTTATTACCTTTCTCGTTCAATTCAGTCGCCTTCGCTAGAGTTTTTTTCAGTTTTGGCAGATACCAACTCTCGCGCAAAAGTTTCCGTAAAACGCTGTCAGTTGTGTCACGCATATTTCCGAGCTTTTCAAGTCGAACCTTTGTAGCCTTTTCAACTCGAATCGTCGTCGTCTTTTCTTGAGACATTTTTATCAAATCTATCTAGTCTACACTCACTTATAAAGTTTACATTTTTATGTATATTTCGTATACGGCGTATATTTACGTATGTTGAAGTTAGACATAAACACATAGTTAGTCGCCGCATTATCGACGCTTTAACAATACACAGCTTATATACTATTCTTGCTTTTGCGCGCGCTTCTCTTTTTCCATTAACTCAAAAACAGCGTATTCAAGAGCGTGCGAAACGTTCGAAAAACGCTTACGCTTAATCTGTTGTTCTATCCATTCTAACGTCTCTTTCGATAGCGTAACGGAACGCCGCACTTTCGACATGTCTTTTAGTGCGTGTATGTTTGGAATAAACGAAAGAGCGCGCATTAATGGTAAAGCTTATATGCGATATCACAGTATTGCTGTGTAGAGCTGTGATGACACATGCCAAATGTAACAATTAGTGTTCCTGACGGTTTAAAATCTGAAATGGATAAGTATCCCGAGGTTAGTTGGTCGGAAACATGCCGAAAAGCCATTACACGATACATAGATCAAAGAAAGAACCCTACTCCCAAGATTGAATTAGACATTCGTGACTCAAGATTAACCTATTATGATTTTGAGACGGGTTATCCAACACTAAGCATAGACTTGAGGATATATAACAACATGGATTCAGGGATAACGGTTGATAGAATCTTATTCAACGTAAAGTTCCTTAAGGAAGACAAATTTCACGCAATTGGCTCGGGTTATTATCTACATAAGCGAAAAATTGATTCAAATTCCTTTGGTGTAGCACAAATCCATATGGTTTTACCTAAAGAGAAGATTGAACAACTTAAAGGTGTATTCAACTCAACCTTCGATTGCTATTTTAGGTGTCTTGTGTTCGTTGAAGGTTTCGGAGACGCATACAATGCAGAGGTGAAAACGAGGATTCCGATTGACATTTGGAAGAATCTTTTGAGTAAAGTTTTGGAAACTCATCTATAGTAAGCTGTGTGAATGCTACGAAGTGTCGGTAAAGGTGAGGGCGAGCGTGCCGTCGAGCGAGAGTATGAGACGCGCGTACATACGTATCGGCGGGTGTTCACGCTTGCTCTTGCCACCGAAAACTACTTTTACATAGTGTCAACCGATATATTAATTCACTCTTTTTAGCAAAATAGACGTTTTAGCATTCCTAGCTGTATAGTTTTTCTGGGAATCTCTGATAGTAGAGAGCGAGTGTAATAAAAACCGTATTTGACAGAAAACTCCACATGCAGACATACAGGGCTGCGACAGAAGACAATTTATTCAAGGCAGAAAAATATACCGTCACGACCGACAAGGTTAGCAACAATAAGGAAAAGAACAAAGGCTTACTGAGATAATGCTGGTATATCGATTTTTCGACTATGTCTTCAGGCTTTATTTGAGCTAGAATTGCCCAAAACCCGAAAATAATAGCTGAAGCCGTTAACATACCAGTTAGGTATTCGGGTTCAACTTCAAAACTTGGAGGCAAACCCCAGAATCCTACTGTGGTTATAGCCAAAAACGAAACAACATAAACCAATAAAAGAAGTATGCGCCAGTCTAACTTCACTTTTTTCCCCGACCGCTTTATTCCTTTTTCAGATAATAAAACTTGCGTGTGCATTCAAACAGCACTTTAAGAAGCGCCCTATCTATGGCTTGACCGTTACCACATACTGCAAACCCGTTATCCCTCTCTTTTTTCCACGTAATATTTCGTTTTAGTGACCACACGAAACGACGGTTTCACTGTTTTGACTATCCGATCAATCTCTCCCCAAGGTAACATGTGATTTTGAGCAAGACGTAAGTGTATTTTAAATCCGCTTATCCATTGTTTTTCTGAAGTGCCTTCTAACACCTTTCCGCATAGAGGACATTCAGCTTGAACGACTTTATATTGCTTAGACTTGATCATTTTCTAATTACCTCAACAATATTGTTGTAAGTTTCTTTGTCATAATTAGGTTTTTCATGTAGATTACGTTTTGAGTAGCTACACTGTTTGCTACACATGCCAAATTTGCCACTTTTTCCACGTTTTTGTAACTGTTACTTTTCTGAGTCTTTCTATTCTGTTTTTGTGAGTTTACTAACAGTTGTAAAAACTTGGTTTTTCTTGCATACACACACAAACGCCTAGTAACGCACGCACAAAAATCGAAAAGTAGCGCATGCAACGTTGATACCCAACACGTCAACAACCAAAACTTAATGAATGTGTGAACATACACAAAGGGCAATTTTTTAAACATTGAACGATTGACAACGAGCGATCGGCGAAAAGACAAGAAAGCGGCTTTTGGTCGATTTCATGCCATTCACCAAATTCGCCAATCGCCCAAAATTCGACCTACTCGATTGCTTTGTAAAATCCGACCTACTGCATCGCTTTTCTCAGATTTCGACCTACTGGATCGCCTTTTTCGCCAAAAAACGCCTAAAACACGCCGCTTCGAACCGTTTATAAGCAATGCACGTCTAGATTAACATGCAAATCTCAAAGCGTGAACCGCTACTCAAACCGATAGAAACGTGAAAGAAAAGGGTTCACGAAAAACCAAAATGGAGATGATAGAAAATGGCAATAGAAAAATGCGCTAATTGCGGCGAACAACTCCTAGAGACATACATGCGTAACGGCTTATCGATATTGATCTGTCCACACGTCAAAATGTCGGCTACGCAGTCGCTCGCTGGTATACCGATACACACCGAGATCGCTTGCGCTCTCAATGTCAATGGATTAATGCACAGCTTCAAAATGCTCAAGAACGGCGTCAACCTTACACTCGAAGATTTACGAGAAGCCACACAGCACACAGTAAGCGACGCTACACTTTTAGAACAAGCGAACTTGGCGTTAATGCTCGGATTGCCAACCGACGACTTAGCCGATTTATTCGAATGCGCGTTTCAACTGGGCTTAACAGTCGGAATTACACCACGCCGTGCGATAGAAGCGCTTTGTCGCGGAGTCGGGCGAAGAAGCCGATTAATTTTAGACAACATCGGAATCACCTTTAAACCAAACGACGCTTACGTGTGGTATAAAACCGACAAGTCTTTAGATACGTTGACAACCGATCAGAAAACAGAAGCATGGCAAAAATACGCCATACACCTAATCAAAGAAAAAAGTGAAAGGTTGCGAAAATGAGAACAACTGAAACAGAAGTCTCCTATGGTATATCAGCAAGGTCGCAAACTTGCGAGTTAACTCCCGAAGACCTAACTTAAAATTGGCTTTTCAATATATGATATACAGATTCCAATGGATTGAACTTGCATATAACCTCTTTCATAGTTATTTGAATCCGAAGCTAGCTGCATGCATGCAGTGATTTTAGTGGTTGCTACATTCAGACAACATAGTCTTAAAACTTTGAACCACTAAAAACAACATTGTTTCGGTTGCATGCATGCAAGACGGTATACAGTCTAAAAGGGCTGGTGTGCTGGACGTAACCCGTCATTATCCTTAGTAATTTAGTTTCTTTTTTGTGTTTATTGTTAGAAATAGGTGGTGTCATTTTGTTTTCCTCTAAGTAGGTAGTTATGTTGAATAGTATATAAAGGCTCATCATGTAAATGTGAGGTGTCATTTCGTAAGTTTTGAAGTGTATCTTATTACTGCT
>Ga0209991_10000664_pt1 | contig 15247 bp, 14 predicted proteins | sample ChitaG_FD_183167 | JGI IMG/M metagenome (GOLD analysis project Ga0209991, IMG submission 183167) | Deep subsurface microbial communities from South Pacific Ocean to uncover new lineages of life (NeLLi) - Chile_00310 metaG (SPAdes)... | ecosystem: Environmental > Aquatic > Marine > Oceanic >...
CAAATTGGTTTTGCATCCTCTCAATTAATCGATTTAAAGTAAAAACTTCAATAAATTTATCTTCCTTTTCTTCTAGCTCTAATTTTTTCTCTATCTCGACAGATACACCTTTTAATGCTGCGCTTTCCTCTAAAATTTCCCATTTTATATCCTCATTAAGACCGATCAAATCACCTATGAAATCATAAAAGTAAAAAGAGGGGAATTTAGAAATGATATTTAACAATCCGAATTCAATTTGATCTTCAATATCCTCTTTTTTTTTCATTCTCTCAGTTTCTTGGAGATTACCGATCCTTTCTTCAATTAAAAGCGTTAAAAACAAATTTTCTAAATCGATTATTTCGTCAAAAATACCTCTCTCTAATTCAAACGAGTTTTTTAGTAAGGAATCAACTTCTTCCATTAAAATTTGTTTTTCTATTAATTCTAACTTTTGAGTTGAATCAATAGTCAATATAGTTGAATCTAATGATTCTTGTACCTTTATACCCATATAGTGATACAAATGAACAGCTGCTGTTGCAATTAATAACGAACGTAAATTGGGATTTTTGCGAATCAATTCAAAAATTATTTTCTTATCTGCTTTTCTCTTTAAATGTGATATAATCAAATCTATAGTTTGAAAGAACCTATAGGTACTCTCAATTGCAGTTGATTTTCTTTTTATTCCACTTATCCTAAATTTTTTATCCATTCTCTATAAACTTCCTTAAAATTGTCTGCTATATCATATTTAGTCTTTTTATGCCAATATTTAAATTCAAAAACATGAAACAAATCAGCATTAAATAATTCTATTTCTTCATTTGTTAAATCTTGTTTCAAAATCAACGATACCGGTCTCGCTATTAACCTAGAAAAATATTTTAATTCTTTTTCCTTAATATAATTCTGGAATGTGTCTTTATCATCGATATGAAAATAATCAATTGGGGTTATTTTTTCTCGAACAATAGTCAATAGATTAATTTCTTTTTCTACCTTACTTTGAACATATTTAGGAAATTCAGTCTTAATACCAATACAATATTCGTAGTACTTATAAAAATCAATTAAATTCTCTTTTTCAGTTTGATCTGTGACTTTTTGAATATATTTATCTAAAAATCTGGAAAAAGTTTCGGGTTCTTGCTCTTTTGATTCACGCTCTTCAAGATATCTTATGAATTCAAATAATGTCTCATCTAAATGCCAATCTCTTCTTTCTTCCACATTAAAAAATTTTTTAGCGTAATCTTTTATCCATTCTAATATATAAGATTTCCAGATTAAGTTAATCCCGCCTACTCTCTTTTCTAAGAACCGATGGAACCTATTGGTAAAAGTAACCGGATCCTTTATTTCTACATCAGGTTCTTCTTTTAAAAACCGGTTAATAGTAGAATATCTTAAAATATAACTTAGTAAGTATTTTAGTTCGCTAGAATAGCGCTCAAATTTCTTTATATGCGATTCTATTGCCTTTGGATCTTTTTCCATTTGTATTTCAGCGAAAGCGATTAAATCGCTAATGTTTAATTTAATATTTTCAAAGAATGATTTAATATTCGTCTTAACTATTTTTTTAAACTCTCTTTGTAATAAATCCTCGTTAAATTCGCGCGTTTTCAGCAAAACAAATGGATTTATTTCAATTTGTGATAGTAAATACTGCTCAAACTTTTCTAATATATTTTGGCCTAAAATTTTTGAGGGTTTCTGTTCATTATTAAATTTATCATAAAGATTTCTTATAAAATTATGAGTTAATGTCTTTAATCTACGACTCGAAAGATATCGTGGTAAAGATTCTCTAATAACTTTAAAACTATTCCTAACAATTTCTGTAAAATAATTGATTGCAGAACTCAATTCAATAGATCTTAACTTATCGCCTTTTCTAATTGATAAATTAATAGATTTCATTGCTACTTGACAAAGATTTGTGAAAATTTCACTATTAATTCCGGCATTATCCATAATAAATTTGTAGAATTTGTCTAAAAGTTCTGATACATTACCAGTTTCGCCAGTTGTTAGAAAATTATTAGAATACTTTGAAAAAATATCCACCTTATAGCTTAATTCTTTTAAAATATTCTCTATTTTTAAGATTAGCTCCTCACTAGAGTGGACATCTTTAATAATTAGTAATTTTTCTTCAATTTTAGCAAGAAAATAGGAAATAATTTCATCTTGAATTTCGTCTATTGTCCCTGTATTTGCTAATTTAAGGAGATTAGTCCCAAGTGTTAATGTATTTTCCACAATAAAATTTGCACTAGGCTCTGAAATTGCATATTTCAGATGGTCAATTATCGATTTCCCTGAATATGGCGATTTTAAACGCTCAAATTGGTGATTTGAAAAATTGATTCCAATTGGGCTTTTATTCCAAAGATAATTGACATCAGCTTTAATTGACGCGTAAGTAGATAACATTTCTTTTTCAGTTGGTAAAGAAATACTAAGGCCAATTAATTTCTTATTCCATTTATTCTCAATCAAATCCCCATAAAGTTTTTTACTAAACCGCGTTGCAAATTTCTCAAAAACTTGAATCCTTTTACTTTTTTCTAATTCAGGGTGATTGGTAAACTCTTCTACTTCATAGAACAACTTGCTGATATTATTTAATGATTCTCTTGATTTATGGGGGTCTAAATAACCCGTTTCCGGTTTTAATGCAAGTAAGAGGCTCTCACAATCTTTATATCTGCCGGGAATTAATAACATAGATTTAGGATATATATTAGTCATTGCGTCTTTTTCGTCGAAATTATACAACTCGAATTCAATAGCAAAGATCTCAGAACCGGCAAAGTCTCGTAAAATTGCATTGTACATTCGAAGAAATGTAATAACTTCTCGTGTTAACGTGTTTACCTTCTCTTTAGTTAATTTACTTGGACCAATTACATCACCCACGATTAAATCGGTAGGGCTTGAGTACCCAAAAATTAAGGAAAATTGATAATTAATAGACTCTCGTGTTGTTATCATAATTTTGTTATTTTTCAAATCTATTTTTATAAAGAATAATAATGATCTATTTTAACTTTTAGCAATAGAAATTTTTAAGAGATGTCGATATTCCAAATTTTGCCAATAATTAATTAAAAGTTAGGGAGATAAAAAAATAAAGAAATAAAAAGTATCAATATTATATTAATAATATTTAAGTAAAGTATAATCTCAATTTTCAAATTAACTAACTTGCTGTAGAAGGTGATTTTGTTTTGGAATTCGGAACAGACCTAGGCATTGGACCCGAAGAGATTGAAAAAATTAGTCCTCAAATTACATTTATTACTTCAAATGCGGACATTGAAGCCATCGCCCTTGTTAGTCTTGAAGGCTACCAAATCGCATTTTCTGCGCTTCCGCAATACCAAGTTGATGGGGACCAGTTCTGTGGGCTTGCAAGTGCTCTTTTAATGACGGGAAGTTCCACAATTAAAACTCTCTTTCAAGAAGAGTTAAGTGAAATAATTGTGAGGGCTGAAAATGGCTATATCATCGTAAGTAATGCAGGACGCTTAGTTATTGTTTGTGCAGGGACTTTAATCGATACCTTAATGAAGACCGTTAAAGTAATGAGAGTGGCTGCTAAAAATTTAGCAAATATTTTTGAAAAAAAGTAACAGATACAGACGATTAACTTTATAAGTTTCCGATAATAATATTGTCACTATATTAAAGAAAGGTTTATTTCTATGGTTACTAAAGATCATCTGTTTTGTTGGCAGGGCCCTTGGCGTTCATGAAAACGCTTTTCATAGGTTAAACCATACTTTGTGCTCTTTTTATTTCTAAACATCGAATTTAAAATTTCAATTGCGTCTGCAATTGGGCATTATTATAATTGGGCTCCAATCTTAAAATGAGACATCATATAAAATAGATGATGAAATAATATAAAAAAGGAATATAAAATGATAGATTTTAATAAAGCAAGGATTTTACTAGATCCAAACGAAATACCAAAAGATTGGGTTAATATTATACCAGATTTACCCGTTCCTATGACGCCCTTAATAAATCCTATGGATGGAAAACCTGCACCTCCGGAACTTGCGTTTGCAATATTTCCAAAAGAGTGTGTACTTCAAGAAATATCTCAAGAACCGTTAATCCCCATCCCTAAAGAATTAAGGGAGATTTTTGTAAAAACATATCGTCCTACACCTCTTCATAGAGCTTATGGCTTAGAAAAAGAACTTGGAATAGAAGGCGATGACATTAAAATTTTTTTTAAAAACGAATCAGTCTCTCCAACCGGCTCACATAAACCTAATACGGCTTTAGCTCAAGCTTTTTATTCCAAAAAAGATGGAGTTAGTGAGTTGATCACCGAAACAGGCGCGGGTCAATGGGGTTCAGCTTTGTCTTACGGGTGCAATTTATTTGATATAAAATGCACGGTTTATATGGTACGAGCTAGTTTTTTACAAAAACCAGGAAGAAAAATATTAATGAGAGCTTTTAATGCACAAGTTCACGCAAGCCCCTCAAATCTCACTGATTCTGGAAAAAATTATTATGAAAACGATCCAAATCACCCCGGGAGTTTAGGAATTGCTATATCTGAAGCAATAGAGCATAGTATGAGAAGTGATAAAGCAAGATATTCATTAGGTAGCGTTGTTAATTTTGTCTTATTACATCAGACGATTATAGGACAAGAAGTTAAAGCTCAACTTAACAAAATTGAAGTTCAACCTGATGTTTTAATTGGGTGTATGGGCGGGGGTTCTAATCTAGGGGGATTAGTGATACCATTTGTTAGAGATAAATTGCAAGGCAAAAACCCTGATATAGAGATCGTTGGAGTAGAACCAAGAGCTTGTCCAAGCGTTAATAAAGGAGAGTACAGATGGGATTACGGAGATTCAGCGAAAAAAGCTCCAATTTTAAAAATGTACACACTCGGACATAATTTCATTCCCAGCCCAATTCACGCAGGAGGCTTACGTTACCATGGAATGGCGCCTATTATTTCAATTCTATCTAGTAAGAAACTAATGTCGTCCGTTATGCACCATCAAACTGAAGTTATTGCGTCAGGATTGATGTTTGCTAGAACAGAGGGTATATTACCCGCACCTGAAGCAGCTCACGCCATAAAAGAAGCAGTAGATCAAGCCTTATCAGCTAAAGAAAACAACGAAAAGAAGAATATTGTATTCTGTCTAAGTGGTCATGGATTTTTCGACTTATTAGCATACAAAGAATACATGATTGGCAATTTAGTAGATTACGAGCTGCCAAATGAAGAAATTCAAAAAGCTTTAACCGCACCTGATATGCCCAATATTGACGAAACCCGTTTTTAGGTCAAATCTTTAATCTTTTTTTTTTTAATCAATTCAATTTTGATAAAGGTTTTAATATTTCACAGATAATATCAATAAGAAAACTTAAGGAGATTATTGATTTTTGGATCTGTTATCAATTATCATTATTTGTATTTTGTATATATATGGGCTAATCTCGTTCTATATAGCTTTATTAGCCAAAAAAAAAAGCGAGAAAGGGGCCTTTATTAATAATTTAGTAAACTCACTAGTCCTCATAATTAGCATTTCAATTAATATAACGATAAATGCCCTTAACATTTCTAATATTGGTTTTATTGTTTTCCCATTTGATATATTTATGATAATTTTTGTTATTTTTTTCTTACCTCATTTTTCGTTTTCAGTATATAGGGAAAAGCGGAGTTTTAGATTAAAAGAAAAAACAATGGAAGAAAATGCCTTACACTTAACAGAGGAACTCCCATTTAAATACGAACTTTATAGAAAATTAACGCACTTAGTTGTCTTAGGAATTGTGTTTTTTTATTTCACTCTTGGTTTTCTAGTACAAAATTTCTTCGTCTATATATTAGATTTCTTTCCGAGTATCGTCTCTGATTTTTTCTTTTCCATCTATAACATCGAAGCCAATAAAATGATTTTTACGCAATATTTAGTGGTTTTTTTAGTTGGAGTATCATTAATTGGTTTCCTGACAGCTGATTTTATTAGAATTTTAAAGCCAAACCTTTATCCGTTAAAACCAATTAACCGAATTCTTAGGAAAAAGGAACGCCATATGAGATTAGGACCGCATATATCAATGGGAATTGGTTGTTTTTCAATTATTATATTGTACGGTCCTTTTCAGCCTATTGGTCCATTTTCTATATGCACATCAATGACTATGTCAATTTTTGGAGATATGGCTGCTAATTTAGTAGGGCGAAAATTCGGACATAATAAAATTCGAAAAACAAAAAAGACTTATGAGGGTTTATTTGCTGGAATGAGCGTAGCATACATATCTGGAATTATTACATTATTATTATTAAGTCAATTATACGCAATTAATCTCATAATTTTAATTCTGCTTCCCTTAGTTGGAACCGTGATTATTGGGATTTTAGATTTTTTAGATTTAGATGTTGACGATAACTTATCCTATAATTTTGTATTATCAACTATTTTATTTTTCATATCAATATTCATATTAGCTTAAAAAACTGAAGACACTTATTCGCAAAATTTTTCAATAAGAAAATTTTATAAATAAGAACATGAGCGAAGAAAAATTAAAAATAGATAAGATAAAGAAAGGGACTGTTATCGATCATATTGACAGTGGGTATGCTTTAACAATTCTAAATTTAACTGGACTTGGTGAATCTCCAAATCTTATGACAATTGGCGTTAATGTTTCCTCAAAGAAATACAACAAGAAAGATATTATAAAAATTGAAGGTGAGTTTTTAGATAAAATTCAAATGCAGCAGATTTCAATACTTTCACCAAACGCTAAGATATCTTTAATAGAAGACTATAAAGTTATTGAAAAAAAGGAAGTAAAACTCCCTGATATTATTAAGCAGCTGATTTTGTGCCAAAATAAAACTTGTATTTCAAATTCAGAAGAGCCTATTGACACTGAATTTAATGTATTGGAAGAAAAGCCATTAAAAATTCAATGCGTATATTGTAATAGAATTTACAAATTGGATGAAATCGTTTTTAGCTCTAAAGAGAAGATAGAGAAGAGGATCAAACAATCCATTCAATTGTAGTTGGTTAAATAAAGGCTAGAAATGTATGTGTAAGTATCGTAATAATCATAAACAATAAGAAATAAATACCTATCCCTGGTTTAATGATGTTTTTCCAATTCCACTCTTCTTTATCATATTCATATTTCAAAACAAAAAAACTAACAACAAAAGGCGTGATAAACCAGAAACACAACATCCAAATAAATAACCAAAAACCAAAAACCATTTTTGTATTTGGGATACCAAATAGTAATCTTCCTAGTAAACCACATGTCACTCCTGAAATCGCTCGTATCCAGTATAATTTTGTTTCTTTTTCAAGTCGAATGTCAATCTTCTTAGTTGACTTTTTATCCATTTGAAAATCTTGATCGGGATATAGTTTTTTCTTCTCTTTAATAAGTTTTTGGCGTTCCTTTTTAATATTGACTCTTTTTGGTTTCCGTTTATCTTTTTTGACCATAATTAGTATTATTAATATTATTTTTTTTATTAAAATTATGTAATTTAGACTTACTCTAATTTATTTAAGTTTCTTAGAAAAAAGGAAAAATAGAAAATTATCGATGCATATCTTATATTAAAATTGGAATTCTATTGGACTATTTGACCGCAATGAAAAGAAATATAAAATTTTCAAATGTTGATGTATTTGCTATTACCAAAGAATTGGATAAAATTTTAGCTCAAGGTAGAATAGATAATGTCTATGCCATTGATGGGGATTTGTTAATCCTAAAGATCAAAACCAAATTAAATGAGAAAAAGATATTAATAGTTAAAAACGATTCACGCATCAATTTTACAGACTATAATTACCCTATCCCGAAATATCCAAGCCAATATATAATATCCTTAAGAAAACTTCTGAAAAATAGAAAAATTTTATCAGTAAATCAATACAATTTTGATAGAATTGTTATTTTCGAATTGAGCAATGTGGAGGGGAAACCCTGGAGGTTTATTATTGAATTGTTCAATAAGGGAAACTACATTGTATTGGACGAGAATAACATCGTAAAAATCGCAAAGAAATATAATATTTATAAAGATAGAAGCATCTTAGCAAATCGAGAGTACTTTTTTCCTAAATCTCGAGGAAATGACTTTCTAACTATTACTCAAGAAGATTTTAATGAAATTTTCCATAATTTTGAAGGTGAATTAGTAAGAATTTTAGCAAGAAATATTAATATCTCTGGAGTGATATCTGAAGAGATATGCCTAAAAGCGGGAATTGAAAAAAATAGATTGGGAAGTGATTTAAATCAAGAAGAATTGGTTTCGATATATAACGCTTTTAAAATATTAAGAAATCAATTATTATTTGGTGAAATAAATGCTGCTATTGTAGCTAGTGAGAATGGAGAAGAAATATCAGTTATCCCTTTTGAATTAGAACTTTTTAAAAATAATGAAAAAAGAACTTTCAACTCTTTTAATGAAGCTGTAGATGAATACTTCTCTAAAATAGATTCGACAAAAATGATTACACCTCAAGATCATGCTATAAATCAAAAAATAAAATCTCAAGAAAAAATATTAGCAAATCAACGAGAATATCTCGAAGACCTTAAAAAAAGAAAAAATATGTATTACAAACATGGAGCTTTTATTTACGCTAATTTTAATGCTATGGAAAAATTATTTAATGTAATTTTAGATGCGAAAGAAAAGGGGCACAATTTAGGAGAAATTAACGCTAAATTACAACTCGCTAAAAACGAAAACTTTAAAGATTTAGCATTTTTTGTTAGAATCATCCCTGCGACTCACCAAATTATAGTTTTGATTAACAACAACGAGGTATATTTAGATTTAAATAAAACAATTGGCGAAAATGCAAATTTAATTTATACAAAAGGCAAGAAAGCGGAAAAAAAGTTAAAAGGAACCCTTCCAGCAATTGAAAAGACAGAAGATAATATTAGAAAATTAAAAATTAGGAAAGAATCAATTGAATTAGAAATCGATTTTTTAATAAAAAAGCCAACAAAAAAATGGTATGAGAAATTTAGATGGTTTAAATCATCAGATGGGTTTTTAATTATAGGCGGAAGAGATGCTAGCTCGAACGAGGCAATATTTAAAAAATACATTAACCCTAACGATTTAGTATTTCATGCAAACTTTCCAGGATCGCCATTAGCAGTAATTAAAAATCCCGAAAATGAAGAGATCCCAACTAATACAATAAAAGAAACGGCTGATTTCGTAGCTAGCTTTTCAATAGCTTGGAAAGAAAATTGGGGCATCGTTGATGTGTTTTATATCCTACCTAATCAAATTTCTAAAACACCCCCCTCTGGCGAATATTTACCAAAAGGAAGTTTTATGATTTCAGGGAAAAAGAATCTCATTAAAGATGCTAAAACAGAACTAGCCCTTGGTTTAGAATTCTTAGAAATTAATAACGAGTCTGCTCCAGAATCTCAATTATTTTATCCACAAATTTTATGCGGGCCAACTAATGCTCTTAAAACCAAGACAAATCTTATAATAATTAAGCCTTCAAAATCTGGAAAAACAAAAGGAAAATTAGCAAAGGAAATCAAATCAATATTTCTTAATCGTTTAGAAACTGAAAAAAAGAAGTGGGCGAAAATTTTATCCTTAGACGAACTTATACTTGTACTTCCTACAGGAACATCTAAAATTAAGAAATCTGATTGATTTTTTCTGACCATTGTTTAATGTGCTTAATATTTTTATAATTATCGAATAAAATACCATCAATTCCCATTTTGATTAAACCTTTTATAACTTCGATTGGTTTTATATATCCGATAAAATCCCAACTTAATGCTAATATTTCATTTTTATGGCAGATTTCTATGAATTCTTGTGTGATTTTTTCTGAATGTAAATTTATAAGATCAGGTATAAAATTTAAGCTTCTATCCTTTCCCTGTTTTATAAAATCTTCAAGATTCAAACCTTGCCCTTTAGTAATATTATAACACACACAGTTTTCAGGATAATTTTCTTTAATCAGTTCCAAATCACGCAAATTTCGTCCACTAATGATACAATCCCTTAATAGAGAGTGGTTATTTATTGTTTTTAGTACTTTCTCTCTGATATTTTCGCTTTTTAGTTCAATGATAAATTTAATTCTATTTTTGAACCTTTTTAATACTTCTTCTAAGGTTGGAACACATGAATCTGTTAATTTAAAATGCATACGAGCAATTTCTGGATATTTAAAATTTTCTAAACATCCCAATGTATTAGTAATCCTATCAACTTTAGAATCATGAAAAATAACTAACTCATTATCTATAGTTTTTCTAACATCAAGTTCAATGTAATTAGCGCCAGATTTTAATGCGATTTCAAACGCATCTAGTGTATTTTCATCGTAATCTATTCTAGTCCCTCTATGACCAATAAAAAATTTCAACATTGAGTTTAGAAAATGAAATGGTTAATCTTTTTCAGTTTTCTTGAACTACATACAAGTAAATTACTATTACTAATAAACCTATGAAAGTGAACGAGAAAACTATTGAATTTTTAAATGATTGAATCAACGAAATGATAAAAATTAGCAAAATTATCTTATAATCTATTGGTTTACCTGTCAATTCTTTGTAATTTCCAATACTAATCATCATAAAGAAGAAGAAAAATAAAATAATAAGGACCTTGAGAATAATATCTATGCTTACCCAGAGTAAATCATCACTCGTAAATACAATAACAATTTCTCCATTTAACATTATCGATAATACTAAAAAAACACCTCCAAGTATGCCTGAAAGTATAACAGAACGATAAGCAGATTTTTCTATAAATTTTGGCTTCCTTTTAGACGATTCTGATTTAACTGTATCTTTTCTTATTTTAGACATTTTAACTCCTTATTCTTTCGATTTCTTTCTTAAGTTGAGTAATTCGATAAATATAAAATACGTAAAGAGCCCCTATTGTGGCAAAAATGATAAAAGTTGAGATAGACATTAAAAGTTCACCAATATCATCTGTATCCCTAGGTGGATAATCTAGGTCTATTGAAACTATATTTGAAATAATAATACCATCAGGATAATCTGCAGTTTTACCAAATACGATTTTAAAATTAAAATTTAGATTATAGTCTAATTCTACATCCTCTATTCCGCCTTCAATATTTTTAACGGGCATTGAAAATTCGTAAATAATTTCATTACTCTCTAAATTAGCAGCGCCCTCCCCATCAGAGATAGTGTCTTCATAGTATATTGTATCATTAATATAATAATCTAAATATTCCAAAGTATTCTCACTTATGTTTGAAAATTGAACAATTTTAGCATCAGTAAAGTTTAAAGCATCGTCCCAATCAGCTATTAATATCCCTATAAATTCGTTATCATATTCGCTTGAATTATGATTATTTAAATCGAATCGGATTAAGATATTTAAACTTAAATCTGCTTGCAAAACCCATAAATCAATAGGTAATCCTTCGCTTTGATTAGGAAATAAACTAATACTTAGCTTTTCCGCAGAGTTCCATTCGTTTTTAGTTACATCTATAACGCCATCTATAATAGGAGCGGTTCCAAACCCCACTTCAGTTTCAATTGGGGTTCCATAGCTATTTCTTATTAAACATGCTGAACTAAGGAGTACTTGAGTAATGAAAATAAGAGTTATTATTCTCGTTATGTTTTTTTTCACAGTTCTTTAGCCACTTTTTTTTCAATTAAGCTCTGGTTCAATTTTGCTTTAAAATTAAGAAACTTTATAAAATTGATAATTAAAAGTGAATTTAATATTTTTTCTTTATCTTATCAAATTTTAAGGATTTCAAATCAAATATATAATTCTTTTATCTTAAAAAAAAGAACTCAATTCTATCATTTTGAGATTATACCATGATTTAGGAGAGATAATTTGGGAGTAGGACACTACAGTTAAACTTGTTTAAATAAGCTACTATATAATTTATCAATCTTTTTATATTTCGTTTAGCTTCAAGCATATTACTATTGTTATATTCTGCAAACGATTTTGGCCCTATTGCGATTAATAAACCTGATAAATCTTTCTCTCTTTTTATAAAAAGCCAAAATGGGTTCTTTTTTTCGTTATCCTTAATTAAAAGAAGCATCCAAGCGTTTTCAGTCCATTCCTTTGCATCCGGCCCAATTACTTTCTCTATTGCACGACCAGTAGAGTATTTTTTTGTCATTTTAATTGCTTTAACCAATCGTATAAAGTACGATCTCTTTATCTTTAAATATCCATTAAAATACGCCTTAGCATCGTATAATTCTAATTCATTGCCAGTTCCATCAGAGAATTTCAAATTAATTTTCCATCTATCCATTTAGGTTCACTTCACTTTTAGACAAAGTTAATTCTTCTAATTTTATATCTTCGAATTTACTTTTATTTTTATCCAGAAGTATTTTTAAATCTTTATATTTTTCGTCATCTAAAGACAGATTAAGGTTTACTCAAAATATAAAGATTTACCTATTTTTTTAATTTGAGCAAATACTATATCAGGATTCCTCATTATCTCTTCTTTAAGTTTATATTACGTAGGATTTATCCTTTAATTAACATTGATTCTTTTAATTTTTTAATGCTGCGAATAGTTCCAGAAGTTTTAATCGGAGATAAAATTATCTTCTTCCCAGAAATCTCCGTTATTAGCGTTAACGCAGATATTACTATTTCCTTTGTCTGGTGAGAGCACCGGATAATACCAAAACCATCCGCAAAATTAATATCGAGCAACCATAATCCTATTTTACTAGCCTCTTTTAACCCAAAATATTTCCAAATCGACGCCCATAATGAATTTAATATCTCTCTCTGGTCCAAAATGTTCTCTCTTTCTTTAATTACTTTGAATAATATATACCTATGTCTCTCTTTTTTAACTATTACGCATCGCCTCTGTTTATAAGTTTAACTCCTGGTTCAATGAAATTTTTATCTTGGCGCATTTGTGCACGGTTGATTAGAGTTATCACATTTTCAGAAAAAGCGTTCTTAGCGTTCAATAAAGACATTCCCAATAATGTATGAGAAATACTAACTAAAGCTCTGGGATGTCTTAATTTATAAACATCATCAAAATTTCCACTAATTATATAATTAGCATTTAATTGCATAGCTAATTGTAAAGCGCGGTATAAACTTCTAAGAAACCTAGATTGAATTGCTTTATTTTTTACCATAATTGGCCCTAAGGAAAATTCTATAAACGAATTATTCTGTTTCGTAAGTGATATTACACCCGGAGTTATCGTCTTAATTATATAATCATCCGAAAATGAAATTATATCTACTCGAGAATCTTTGGCGGCTTGAATTTGAACTTTTCTATCGGATGACTCAACAGAAGTAATACCTGAGAAGTTCTTTACTTGTTTAAGCCTTTTTTTTAAGTCATCTAGATTTTTTGGTCTAATGGTTGTACGACAGTATAGTTTACTAGTTGAAAATTTGCTGATTTTTTCCTTTAACTCTGGCGTTATATTCTTCACATCATTTTCGAACTCTAAAATTAAGTTTTTAATACCTAAATCTTTGCAAAAATTTAACTTCTGCTCGATATCTTCGAAATTCCTAAGATTTAGTCTTAATCTTGATTCAAAATATGACATAAGAATATAACCCTGTTTACAGAATTGAATTTTTAAGTAGCGTTTTTGGTGTTTTTAGTAGTTTTAAATAAAAAAAATTTTATTAGAATAAATATTTTACATGTTATACTTTCTTATAATATAAGTGGTTCTTATGCCTAATAAACGAAAGCTTTCTGAAATAAGGAATAAAATTAGTAGCGGTACCGCAAATGTTATTACAGTTCAAGAATTCATCACCCAAATAAACAATGGAGAACACATCACGTTTGAAGATGTAGATGTAATAACTACAGCCACAAAAGGTTTGATGAGTGGAATAATGGGGGTATTTTCTTTCAGACTGAGCCCTCCAAAAAAATTACGGAAATTTACTGAGATTAGTATAAATGGCATCCCGGCATTTCCAGGTCCGTGCCCCAATGAGTATTTAGGAATTGCTGATCTAATCGTTTACGGAACAGCTCAAAGCCAGACAAGAGAACAATACTGTGGAGGGTCTTTATTTAGAGAACTCGTTGAAGGAAAACCGGTAGAAATTCTCGCTAAAAGTAGTGAAGGAGAAAAAGTCGAAAAAGTATTAACTTTAACAGATATGCAATATGCGAAACTAATGGGAACTAGACAAGCTATAAAGAACTATAATGCAATGCTTAACTGTGAATCATACCCCGTAGATACTATATTTTCATGCCTTCCTTTTGAACCTAATAAGTCAGAGCTTACCTTTTCCGGCTGTGGTGCTCTAAATCCATTTCAAAACGATCCCGAATTTCAATCAATTGGTGTAGGCACCCCACTTTTAGTGAACGGCGCTATTGGTTATCTCATGGGACCAGGTACCCGTAATTATGTAGAAAAACCTAATATGATGACAATAGCTCCGATGATTCAAATGAGTCCGGAATATATGGGCGCATTTAAAACTTCTTACGGCCTTGAGCCTATCTGTTCGATAGCGGTTCCAATTCCTATCCTCAGCGAACGCGTGTTCAATAATATTGTTAAATCTGACAAAGAGGTAATATTAAAGATATTAAGCTTGGTCGGTCGAGAAAAAGTGGGAGAAATAACTTACGGTGACGTCTGGGAAAACAATTTTGTAATGAAATTTAACCCTGAAGCATGCAAAAAAGGTTATGAATGCAAAGTCATCGACAAATGCCCTACAGACGCTTTTATTATAAAAGATGGACTTATCGTAGCAATTGATAGATCTCGATGTTTCAATTGTGGTACTTGCGCACGATTGTGCCCTGATGCCTTTAAATTAGACCTCAAATCGATCCCGTTTGAAGAAAGCGAAATCCCCATAGTTTTAAGGCAATCAGATAGAGCCGGAGCTATCATGCTAGCTGAGCAATTAAAACTTATGATCCTTAATGAAGAATTTCAGTTAGAAAAACCAACTGGAAAACTCGACTTTGCTGAAAGTATTAAATAATTTCTTATAAAAATTAGCGTTCTCTTAATATTTTTCATCGTAAAAAAGTTTATTTTTCATTTACAATACTTCAATTTATGTCTAAACAAAATGTTAGTCCTTTAGATGGCGGTGACCTTGTTGTTAAAAGCCTTCTTAAGGAGGGAATTACTAAGATTTTCGGTC
>Ga0209991_10000665_pt1 | contig 15235 bp, 13 predicted proteins | sample ChitaG_FD_183167 | JGI IMG/M metagenome (GOLD analysis project Ga0209991, IMG submission 183167) | Deep subsurface microbial communities from South Pacific Ocean to uncover new lineages of life (NeLLi) - Chile_00310 metaG (SPAdes)... | ecosystem: Environmental > Aquatic > Marine > Oceanic >...
ACTTCAGTTCAGCGGGCGATTTTCTGGTGTTAACTATGATTTTGCTGTTCTCCTTGAGCCCTGAAGTCACATCAACTGTGTGCAACAACCCTGGATCGAGCACAGCCACCACATCAGGCTCGCAGATAGCTGTCCTGACCCTGATAAATTCGCCGCTTATCCTTAGAAAAGCGAGAACCGGTGCTCCCCTCCTCTCAGGTCCAAAGCTAGGGAATGATTGAGCATATTTTCCCTCGCTTATAGCAGCACGGGCAATTAACTCCGCAGAAGTTACTGCTCCCAACCCTCCTCTACCGTGCCATCTCACCTCAAGAAGCTCATTCATAAAAAAATACCTGCATGCACATGGAGACTGCCCCTGAAGGGACTCGAACCCTTGCAACTGGCTCCGGAGGCCAGCGCTCTATCCTCTGAGCTACAGGGGCTGCGAGTACAAACACAGTAAAACATAATATAATAGAACAATACTTTAGTCAACGCCCATTCCTGCTGATGGTTGATGTTATACGATTTTGTCACCATATCTTTCAGGGGTGACATTTTCGCTTGACAGCAACACTTTTAGCTATTGAGCCCCTGTAAATTTAACGTCTTAAGAAGTGATATAATTACGGCACAATGAAACAGAAAATTGAACAAATCCTCAGGTGTCGTAATAAGAAAACGATAATTGCCGATAAAAACCTCAAAGCTTCGGCAGTGCTTATACCTCTTTTCCGTGACCAAGGGCAATACCATATCCTATTTACTGAAAGGAGTGAAGAGATAGACTTTCACAAAGGGCAAGTCTGCTTTCCTGGGGGGACTCACGAGCCATCTGATTCCAGCCTGCTCCAGACTGCCCTCAGGGAAACTGAAGAAGAGATAAGTTTAAAGGCCGAAGATGTTGAAATTTTAGGAGAGCTTGATGACATCACAACCCTTACCAGCAACTATGTTATTTCGCCTTTTGTTGCTTTTATGCCCCACCCTTACTCTTTAATGACCAATGGCAGAGAAGTCAAGAGAGCCTTTTCCGTTCCCCTGTCGTTTTTGATGGACAAAGCTAATTTCAGACAGGATTCTTATGCATACGAATATGAAGGGCATATCATCTGGGGAGCTACCGCGATGATTTTAAGACAGTTCATAGATTTACTGATGGCTGAGGGTGGGGCTTGGCAATAGTCATTTCTTCTCTTTAGCTTTGACGCTAATATTTTTGGGTTTTACCTCTTCGACTTTGGGTATAGTAAGGGTTAGAATGCCATCTTCCATCGTCGCTTCAGCTTTGTCTGTCTTAAGCCCGCTGGGAAGGACCACGCTGCGAGAAAAAGCGCCATAGCGTCTCTCCTGATATAGGTAATCCTCTTTCTTGATCTCCTGCTCCGCTTTGCTCTCCCCCTTAATTGTCAAGGTCTCGCCAGTAATGTCAATGCTGACATCCTCCGGCTTCAACCCTGACAAAGCTGCCTTCAGCACGACCTCGGTGGGAGTCTGGTAGACATTCAGAGCTGGCGCAGCTACCTCAGCAAGAGCGGCTAAACCACGAGAAGGGCGGACAAAGCTATCCTCAAACAATCTGTCCATTGCCTGTCTCAGGCTCATGAGCTCGCTAAAAGGTTGCCATCTCTCTATAGCCATCTGTCTTGCCTCCTTTCTTTGTTTTTATTGGGCCCCACTCTCCACTAGAGTAATATTATAGATAAGTTAAATAATTGTGTTAATTATGTTGATTGCCCTTGATAAAATACTTAATTAATATTATAATGAGATCAACATATCGCTGGAGAAGAAAAATGGCAAGCAAGGACTATTATCAAATTCTGGGTGTAAATAGGAACGCTTCGGAAAAGGAAATCAAGCAAGCCTACCGCCGTTTGGCTCGCAAATACCATCCTGACCTCAACCCCAACGACAAATCGGCTGAGACCAGATTTAAGGAGATAAACGCGGCTTATCAGGTACTTTCTGATGCAGAAAAACGGAAGAAGTACGACCAATTTGGTGACCAGTGGGAATATGCTGAGCAATTTGCTAAATCCGGGGGACAGGAGAGAGTCCGGTGGGATTTTGGCAGAGGTGGTACAACTTTTGAATATGGCGACCTGAGCGACTTTGGTGATATTTTCTCGAGCCTGTTTGGCGATTCTGGTATAGGCTCCAGGGTGAGGGGGCAGCGACGTGGTCAGGATATATCGTCCCCCATCGAGGTAACCCTTGAAGAGGCTTATCATGGCTCTACGCGTGTTGTACAGCTTCAGACCGAGGAGCCCTGCACAGCTTGTGGCGGCACAGGCAGAGTGGGCAATCGAGTGTGCACCATTTGCAACGGTGCGGGTGGGAAAATAATTCCCAAGCGTCTGGAAGTTAAGATTCCAGCAGGGGTTAGAGATGGCTCAAGGATTCGTATAGCAGGGAAAGGCAGCCCTGGTCGTGCCGGAGGCAGCAAAGGTGACCTTTATCTTGTAGTGAAAGTCCTGCCCCATAAAGTCTTTGAGCGCAAGGGAGATGACCTCTACACTGAAGTCTCAGTGCCTTTATCAACCGCTATTCTGGGTGGTGAGGTCAGATTGCCCACTTTGAATGGCAAAGTATCTCTTGAAATACCACCGGAGACTCAAAACAGCAAGGTTTTTCGCCTGGTGGGGAAGGGCATGCCAAGGTTAGGCAATTCAGATTATGGGAGTATGGTCGCCAGGGTAAAAGTAGTTCTGCCCACTAATTTGACTGAGGAGGAGAAAAAATTGTTTGAAAGATTGCGGTCTCTTCGACCCACATAAATCGAGGTGCTACCATGATGGATTGGGAATCAAAACCAAGATATGTAATAAGCATAGCCGCAAAGATGGTCGGCATAGAAGCTCACACATTGCGTTATTACGAAAGGCTGGGGCTAGTACAACCAGAGCGTTCAAGTGGAAATATACGTCTCTATGCGGAGGAAGACCTTGATCGGTTGCGCTATATTAAGACTCTGATGAGCGATTGTGGCGTGAATTTGGCCGGCGTAGAGGTGGTATTGAGGTTGATGCAAAGGATGAAAGAGATGCAACGCCGACTTGAAGAAATGGAGGGTGAAGTCAAGAAAATTGCCGAAGCTGAAATAGAAAATATAATAGAAGACATGATAGAAGACGCAGAATGGAAGGAGGAATAGGAGCCATTTAACAACCCATCTGTCATTCTGAGTCCAGATACAATGGGGACGAAGAATCTAGCCCCTTCGCTATTGCTCAGGGTGGCAAAATAGACAATTAGGAGGTATGGGAAATTGAGGCCAGAGAGATTTACTGAGCAGGCACAGGAGGTTTTAGCAGCCTCACAGGAGCTAGTTCGTCGCTATCACCATAACCAGTGGGATGTGGAGCATATTCTATTGGCTTTGCTGGAGCAGGAAAAGGGAATAACCAGGGACATATTACAGATGCTAGGTGTAGATATCGAAGTGGTAAAGCAGCGAGTAGGAGCAACGCTTGATGGTTTTCCCAAGGTAGCTTATGAAGCAACGCAAATTTATGCTACCCCGCGGATTTCCGCTCTTCTAGAAAGTGCCAACAGGGAAGCTGACAGACTCAAGGACGAGTTTGTCAGCACTGAGCATTTGCTCATTGCTATTGCCGGCGAAACCAGAGGCGAAGCCGCAATGATTCTAGCTGAATCTGGAGTGAACCAGGAAAAAATTTATCAAGCCTTGCAGAAAATTCGTGGCGGCCATCGAGTTACCGACCGTCAAGCGGAGAGCAAATATCGCTCCCTGGAAAAATACGGGCATGACCTTACGGAGTTAGCTCGTCAGGGGAAACTCGATCCTGTAGTTGGGAGGGAAAACGAAATCAAACGTGTAGTGCAAATACTTTCCCGTCGCACCAAGAACAATCCTGTGATTATTGGGGATGCCGGTGTTGGCAAGACGGCTATTGCGGAAGGATTGGCTCAAAAGATAACCGCTGAAGACGTTCCCGATTCCCTGAAAGGGAAGAAGGTGGTGGCGTTAGACATGGGAGCACTGGTAGCCGGCAGCAAATTCCGTGGGGAGTTTGAGGAAAGGTTGAAGGCAGTCTTAGACGAAGTCCGACAGGCGGCCGGCGAGGTAATCATGTTTATTGATGAGCTTCACACTGTAGTGGGAGCCGGAGCCGCTGAAGGAGCAATCGACGCCAGTAATATGCTGAAGCCAGCACTGGCTCGTGGTGAGATTCAATGTATCGGGGCTACTACACTCGACGAGTATAGAAAGCGTATCGAAAAAGATAAAGCTCTGGAGAGACGTTTCAGCCCTGTTTATCTCGATGAACCTAGTGTAGAAGCCACCGTAGAGATGCTCCGGGGACTTCGTCCCAGATATGAAGCACATCACAAAATAAAAATCGAGGATTCCGCCTTGGTAGCTGCTGCCAAGCTGAGCCAGAGATATATATCTGATAGATTCTTGCCTGACAAGGCAATTGACTTGATCGACGAAGCAGCCAGCAAGCTACGAATCGATATGGAAAGCGCTCCAAAGGAAGTTAAAACACTGGACAGGAAGATGAAACACCTGATTGATGAGGAGGAAGCGGCTTCACAGCGAGGGGACTACCAGAAAGCCGCCGAATTGAAGGCGGAAAGGTTGCACTTGGAGCAAGAGTATAACCAGGCCAAACTAAAGTGGCAAAAAGAGAAGAAAATTGACAGTGTGGTAGATGAAGAAGATATCGCCGGACTGGTTGCCCAGTGGACGGGCATACCCGTTTCGCGGATGATGGAAACGGAAACTGATAAATTGGTTCACATGGAGGAAAGGATTCACCAGAGGATAGTGGACCAGGAAGAGGCAGTGGCTGCCGTCTCTGAGGCCATCAAGCGAGGCCGAGCCGGGCTCAAGGACCCCAAACGTCCTATTGGCAGTTTTGTTTTTCTTGGCCCTACCGGTGTGGGGAAAACCGAACTGGCTCGCGCTTTAGCTGAGTTCCTCTTCGACGATGAAGACACCATGGTAAGGCTGGATATGTCGGAATATATGCAAGAACATACTGTGGCCCGTCTTATTGGTGCACCACCCGGCTATGTGGGCTATGAGGAAGGAGGCCAATTGACCGAAGCGGTGCACCGCCGTCCCTACCGGGTCATCCTGTTTGATGAAGTGGAAAAGGCTCATCCCAGCGTCCTTAGTATATTGTTGCAGTTGTTGGAGGACGGCAGGCTTACCGATGGGCATGGCCGGACTGTGGATTTCAAAAATACAGTGGTGATCATGACCAGTAACTTAGGCAGTAAAGAATTCCAGCGTGGAAGTATAGGTTTTCTCCGTAAAGAGGAAGGCGACGAAGAGAAAATGAGGACCGATATGGAAAGCGCCTTAAAGAAAAACTTACTTCCCGAGCTACTCAACCGGATAGACGACGTTATCACATTCCACCCTCTAACTAAAGAGCACTTGAAGAGCATCGTTGACTTGCTGATCCGTGAGCTAGAACGAAGATTAGCTGAGCGTGAGATTAAGCTTGAAGTCAATGATGAGGCTAAAGCTTGGTTAGTTCAGAAAGGCTATGATCCTGTCTATGGCGCCCGCCCCTTACGCCGGGCTATTCAGAGGTATGTTGAAAATCCCATGTCGTCAAAGATATTGCAGGGCGAGTTCAAAGAAGGAGACACAGTAGCTGTTAGCTTACAGGAAGATAACCTGACCTTCACGGCCCGGAGAACTGCCAGGGCGAAGACTAAATAGGAGGTTGTTAAGTGACTCGTTCTCCTCTGAGATTTCTCCTTTGCCGCCCTGAACCCTCAATTTCCTGCCACTCCTTTTGCCCCGATTCAGATAGATGGGTAATACTTTGCATGTTTGTAATATTGACAATCACCCACCGTGTCATTGCGAGCCCCGACTTGTCGGGGCGTGGCAATCTCATTGCAAAACTGGAGACTGCTATGGTTGGACTGAGGAATCTCGCTTAAAGATTGCTTCGTCGCCCGGATTCATGGGGGCTCCTCGCAATGACAGAAAGGAAGTGTCACTCAGGTACTGAATGAAGACAACCCTTTGACGCCTGTGAATAAAGCTGGTAAGCTAAGCTCCGATGCATCGGAGAAAGGAGACCTGAGTATGCCCGCTAAAGTGGATATGGAGAAAATCGTCTCTCTATGTAAGCGGAGAGGGCTTATTTTTCCCAGCAGCGAAATATATGGCGGTTTAGCTAGCTGCTGGGATTATGGTCCTATGGGGGTGGAGCTTAAGCGCAATGTTAGAGACGCCTGGTGGAAGGCAATAGTCCTTGAGCGGGATGATGTAGTAGGTCTGGACACATCAATCATGATGCACCCGGGGGTCTGGGCAGCTAGCGGTCACATTGATAGCTTCACAGATCCTCTGGCAGAGTGTAAATCTTGTCACCTGAGGTGGCGTGCTAACGAAATAGAGGGCGAGAGCTGTCCCAAATGTGGTGGTGAGCTAACCGAGCCTCGCATGTTCAATCTGATGTTTAAAACTTTTATGGGTCCTGTGGAGGAAGAGGCAAGCACAATCTACCTCCGCCCCGAAACTGCCCAGGGCATATTCGTTAACTTTGATAATGTAATCACCACTTCCAGAAAGAAGTTGCCTTTGGGCATCGCCCAGATAGGCAAATCTTTCCGTAATGAAATCACCCCCGGCAACTTCATATTCAGGACCAGGGAGTTTGAGCACATGGAGCTGGAGTACTTCGTTAAGCCCGGGACTGACGAAGAGTGGCTTGATTACTGGGTCAAGGAGAGGTTTGACTGGTATGTCAAACTGGGTATCAAGAAGGAAAATCTTCGCCTGCGCCAGCACGGCAAAGATGAGCTGGCCCACTATGCCAGGGACTGCCATGACATCGAGTATCTATTTCCTATGGGCTGGTCGGAGCTGGAGGGTATAGCCAACAGGGGTGATTTTGATCTTACTCAGCATGCCAGAGCTAGCGGCAAAGACCTCAGTTACTACGATGCCGAGACAGGCGAGAAGTACGCGCCCTATGTTATCGAGCCTTCGGCTGGCGTTGACCGTTCTGTAATGGCTTTTCTCATTGATGCCTATGATGAAGAGGAGGTCGAGGGAGAAAAGAGAGCAGTTCTCCACCTGCACCATTCTCTAGCTCCTATTAAGGTAGCGGTTCTGCCCTTAAGCAGGAATGAAAAGTTAACCCCTCTGGCTAAGGATGTTTACAAACAACTATGCCCGAGCTTCGTCACCGATTACGATGATTCACAAAGCATAGGGCGGAGGTACCGGCGTCAGGACGAAATCGGCACCCCGTTCTGCGTTACCATAGATTTTGAGTCTCTAGAGGATAAGCAGGTTACCATTCGGGAGAGGGACAGCCTGGCACAAATTCGGGTGCCCGTAGATGAACTAGGGAAAATCTTAGAAGCCAAACTCAAAGGAGAGGCTTTCGACGCCTCAGCATTATGGGCCACAAGAGAGAAGTGAGAATTCTGCACTTTGCTGTGCCTCGTCATACAGCACACGCCTATAGAATAAGTATAGAAAATAGGTATAAAAATAGATGTTATGTCACAAAAATCGTAAACTGTGCTAAGATACTAAAAGGGATTTTGTGAGGCAGAAAATGGAAACTAAATTGAACATGATTTACTGGAGAGGTGAGAAATTCTGGGTAGGGAAGTTACTTGAACACCCTGAGATAATGACGCAGGGGAAAACATTAGAAGAACTTGAAGAGAATATGAAAGATGCCTATGCACTGATGACGATGGAAGACGTACCAGATGAGCATCTGGTTAAAGAACTTAAGTTATCAGTATGAGGAGGAAAGACCTCATCAAGAGGCTATCTGATGCGGGGTGCGTTCTTGTGAGACATGGGCCCCGTCACGACCTATACAAAAATCCTGCCACAGGTAAAAAACAGCCCGTTCCGAGGCATAACGAAATAGATGAATATCTTGCCCGGCACATCTTGAAAGAGCTGACATAACAATTCATTCCAGCGGACGGCTTAAAGCGCCGCCGCTGATTTCAGACGTTAGACCAAAACATAATAGCTTGAGAGGAATAGCAATGAAGCGCTCAACATTAGAGTTGCTATGTTGTCCTGGTTGTCAAAATGAACTTACACTTCGCGATGAATCAGGTAATACAACTAGGAATGAGGGGAAGTTGTTTTGCTCGCACTGCGAAAGAAGCTATATCATTAAAAACGGCATTGTGCACTTTATCGATTTACAGGAACTGGAGGGTCTTAACCAACGGTTCGCTCGATTCTATAATAGATGGTCACGCTTCGAAACAATTATTGATAGGTTATCGTTTTTGCCTATGGGTGGAGAACGCAAGGCCCGCACAGAGATTTTGCACAGATTGGAACTAAACAATGGACGGGTTCTGGAGGTTTCGATAGGGTCTGGTGGTAATCTTCCTTACCTGTTTGAGTCTCCAAAAGTGGGTGACATATATGGCCTGGACATCTCAGCAGCGCAGCTAACTAATTGTCGCAGGTTGGTCACAAGCCGAGGATGGCCAATAGACCTTTTCTTGGGGAAGGCAGAGGAGTTGCCTTTTAAATCAGACTCATTCGACAGTGTTTTTCACATTGGTGGGATCAACTTTTTTTCTGAAAAAAAGAAGGCCATTGATGAGATGATCCGTGTTGCCGGACCGGGAAGTAAAATAGTAATTGCCGATGAATCGGAACAAGTAGCCCGAACCGTGGCTCGTCTCCTCCGTTTGTCGCGTTCGACTCGGCATAATAAGGTAGACACCTCTGTTCCTGTTCATCTGGTTCCAGAAACAATGAAAGAGGTACTTGTAGACGGTATTTGGAAAATGCATGGTCGGTATCACGGGTATTGTCTGGAGTTCAGAAAACCGGGATGAGGAGATGGTCAGGTTAATTCTACTTGAGCAACTTAAACTCCGCCACGTCCACCAGGCCTAAATCGGTCAGTCTGAGCTCGGGAATCACGGGCAAGGCCAGGAAAGATAGGATGGCAAATGGAGCCGGAGGCAACTTCCCCAAGTCGGCAGCAGCTTTTTCTACTTTTTCATGCTGGGACACGACTACCTCCAGTGGCTCGGGAGAAAGCAGGCCGGCGATGGGCAAGGGTAAAGAAGCGAGAATTTCCAGGTCGGCGCAAACAACCAGCCCACCTTGCAGCCTGTTAATTTCCTCAATTGCCTTGAGGATGTCGAGGTCATTGGTACCAACCGCTATTATGTTGTGAGAGTCGTGCGCCACCGATGAGGCTAATGCCCCCTTCTTTAAGCTGAATCCCTTGACTAAGCCTACTCCAATATTGCCGCTAGCATTGTGCCGTTCCACCACCACCAGCTTCAGAATATCTCTCTCCAGATCGGACATAACTGTCCAATCCACAACTTTCATCTTTTCCACCGCCTTCTTGGTAACTATCTGTCCGGGGACAATTTCGATAACTGGATAGGTCTCGTCGACAGCGGCTATTCTCAGCGATTTCCCCATAGGAGGCTTGATGCGTACCGTGTCTTTTAGCTCCAGAGTAACAGGGGGCAAGGGGAACAAGGGCTTGCCTTGCCTTGCCACCAGCTTGCCCTGGTAGAACACCATGTCTATCTCTAATTTGGCCAGATCGGTGATGGTTATAAGATTGGCTATATAACCCGGGCCAATGCCCCCTCTGTCATGGAGCCTGAAATACTCGGCGGCGTTAATCGTTGCCATCTGAATTGCCCGAATTGGCTCCAGCCCTCTGTCAATAGCCTTTCGTACTACAGCGTCGATATCGCCTTCCCGAAGTAAATCAGAGCAACTAAGGTCATCCACCACAAAGAAGCATCTTTTATAAGTATTATCGGTAACCAGAGGCAGAAGGGCGTCCAGGTTCTTCTCTGAAGAGCCCTCTCGAATCATCAGGTGCATACCCCGGCGCAACTTCTCCTTTCCTTCTTCGAGGGTAGTGGATTCGTGGTCGGAGAGGATACCAGCGGACAAATAGGCATTCAGCTCCTTGCCGGCGAGTCCCGGAGCGTGCCCATCAATAACCCTGCCCTTAGAGGCGCTGATCTTCTTCAAAACCTCTTCATCCCCACTGACTACGCCGGGAAAGTTCATCATCTCTCCTAAGCCGATTATATTAGGGTGAGCTAGAATTTTCTTTACTTCCTTAGAGTTGATTCGGGCGCCTGATGTCTCCAGATGGGTTGCCGGCACGCATGAAGGGGCCATGAATAGCATATCCAGTGGGAGCTTTCGCGCCAAATCCGTGACGAACTTTATTCCTTCCGATCCACAAACGTTGGCGATTTCATGTAGGTCAGTGACCACGGCCAGAGTGCCTCTGGGAACCACGGCCTGAGCGTACCTTGCCGGGTGAAGCATAGAGCTTTCTATATGCGTATGTCCGTTAATCAGTCCGGGAGCTAAAAACCTGCCTTGTAAATCGATAATTTCCTTGGCTTCACCGTAGTCTCCTACTCCGGCAATCCTATCGCCGTAGATAGCCACGTCGGCTTGCTCTATTTCCCCAATAAAGGTATTTACTATCCGGGCATTTTTCAGGAGCAAATCAGCCGGTATTTCTCCTCTGGCCACAGAAATAAGCTCCTTTAAACTCATCTCCTAATCCTCCAGGACATATATGTCGGGTAAATTGCGGAACCTCTGATTGAGGTCCAGTCCATATCCCACGATAAATTTATTGGGCACGGTGAAGCCACGATAGTCAATGGATACCGGAACCCTGCGCCGAGACGGCTTGTCTGTTAGAGTACAGAGCTTCAGTGAAGCGGGCTGCTTTTTCTTCAAGTAATCGAGTAAAAAGGAGATGGTAATTCCAGTATCCACGATATCCTCAATCACCAGAACATCTCTGCCTTTTATAGGCGTCTTGACCCCCTGAACTACTCTCACTTTGCCCGAACTCTCCCTGGCAGCGCCGTAGCTGGAGAGCCTGATAAAATCGAGTTCCAGGGGCAAATCGAGCTGGCGAATAAGGTCAGCCATAAACATAAAAGACCCTTTAAGGACACCAATAAGCAAAGGCTGCTTCCCTTGATAATCCCTCTTGATTTCACGAGCCAGCCTGTCTATAGCTTCGGCTATCTCGTCACGGCTGATAAGAATCTTGAGTTGCGGCTGAAAGACCATTACATCGTTCCCAGACTAATTACTATGATAGCAGTTTAGCTTTTCCAAAATGGTATTCAGTTTTTGAGACGCGCTCCCTCTCGAAAATTAGGAATCTCTCCTCCTGAGATAAGGGGGGATAGGGGGTTATTTCCACTGGCATCATGTTGTTGCTTGCTCAGCAGCGGCTGCATTCTTTCTAAGACAGCGTCGCTTTCATTTTGTAGTTGGATCGTTATAAAGGTATTTATTGATAACTCCCCTTTCCCCCTCTTGTTCTTAAGAGGGGTGAATTTTGGAAGAACTTACATATTACCTACTATGATAGCATAATTGTGTCTGGTTATGGACAGCATCTCTTCTCAAACCTTCTACCGGCGGAAGCGAAGGTACGATCCTTATCAGCTGGAAAGTCTGGGAGACAGATCTTGCCGTCCTCAGAGAGTCCGCCAGCCCCCACCTACTCCACAGAGCTTGTTGTCGCTGTCCAGAGGCTGAGGGAGGAATACCCCGGACGGGGAAGATAAGCTGGCAGTGCTATTGCACCGGCAGGGGTTTTCTTGTTCTGCTTCCACAGCCGTTTCCGGGATGAGAAGAAGCTATGCACGTATGCCGGTTTAGTGCCATCTATCTATGTCTCGGGAGGCAAGGTCTTTCACGGCAGGATTACCAAGACGGGTAATAAGTGGCTGAGACGGGCATTCATTGAGGTGGTGCAACCGGCTATTAGTTGCGATGCCGACCTCTTTGCCTATTACCAGGGACTCAAGATGAAGAAAGGTGCTAATGCTGCGGCGCCCTCCTTTCTATACGCCGCTAATATTCTTCTTACATGACGTAGCGACAGACCTAACACCTCAGATGCCTCCCTTGGCGGTGGCCCTGCCCATCTCTAGCCCGTTCAACACCATTAACCTACTTTACTCCTTCTTGCCCAATGTCACCATCTCCTTCATGGGTGACATTTTCGCTTAACAGTTATATGGTGACAAAATCGTATAACATCAACACTGTTCTGCATTGCTGTTGCCTTGGTTAAGGCTTTTTGTTAACATAAGAATTTAGAAAAGCCTGCGAAAGAGCTGTGTCACAGTGAAAGTTTGGGCAGTGGCATGCCCCTGTAGCTCAGTGGATAGAGCAGCGGTTTCCTAAACCGCGTGTCGGGCGTTCGAGTCGCCCCAGGGGTATTTTTGATATAATTATGGTGTGCTTAAGGGGTGTAGCTCAGTCTGGCTAGAGCAGCGGTCTCCAAAACCGCAGGTCGTGGGTTCGAATCCTGCCGCCCCTGCCAGGCCGAGGTGGTGGAATCGGTAGACACGCCATCTTGAGGGGGTGGTGGGCGAAAGCCCGTGGGAGTTCAAATCTCCCCCTCGGCACCAAATCTGATTTGCTCGAACCAAAAAAAGGCGGTAAAATTAATTCAGAGCGGAAGTAGTTCAGCGGTAGAATACTTCCTTGCCAAGGAAGGGGTCGCGGGTTCGAATCCCGTCTTCCGCTCCAGGCAATTTGTTAGTTGCGGCGGCGTAGCCAAGAGGTTAAGGCAGGGGTCTGCAAAACCCCGATACGGCGGTTCAAGTCCGCCCGCCGCCTCTTTTTATTGAGCATGACCGGTGTTCAGTGTTGTGCTTCGCTTTCTTAGAATGTCTTTGCCCAATTTATTGGGCAAAGACTGATAGATCAGGCAACTACGGAAACCCGGGCCAGAAATCGGGATACTGCCTTTGACTTGACGGTCGGTGCAGTCTACAATAACAAAAGCGCCGAGGTGGCGGAATGGCAGACGCGGCGGACTTAAAATCCGCTTCCCGCAAGGGAGTGTGGGTTCGAGTCCCTCCCTCGGCAGTAAGCCTAACCCCGCAGAAATTCAAAGAGCTAAAGGTCACAAATCGAAGATAAGAAATCGGTATCTTTTCATTTTGCATTTTAATTTTTTATTTACTGTTGCTCCATAATTTTACATTTTTATAGTCAGTTGCAATAGTCTTTCTAATTCTCTCTCCTCGGCTGGAGAGCTTATACCTCACAAAATCTTTGAGTTGGCAGGCTGGAAGAGAGGGGAGAATTTCACCTTCACCCTTCGACAAGCTCAGGGCAGGCTCTGAATAGTGCTGCGAGAGCTAGCAGAAAGGCAAGACAATCTTACCCCTACGAAAGTTTGGTTCTGAAAGGTACTAATAGGTGATTTACAAAAGAGCGAACAAGTTTTAGACTATTCTCAAATAATGTTGGAGGTTGTTACGTATGCCTGTAAAATTGAATGGCCGAACTTATTATAGGACTGCTGAAGTTTGTCAGATTGTTGGCATAGGCAGGAGCACTCTGTTCCGCTGGCTCAGGCAAAATGTCGTGAAGGAAGCCCAATATAGAGACAGGAAAGGGTGGAGACTTTTCACGGAAGAGGACCTGCGTAGCCTTGCGGCGGAGAGCAGCAGAATTCAGAAAAATGGTGTGACCGAAACGTCACAAAGAATATCGACAAGGCAAATCTAAGGAGGTGCACTGTGGCGACTACGATGACTAAGAATCAGCAATCCAGAAAGGTGGTAAGCAAAGAGGAGAAACAAAAGGCCGAGTTTGTCCCGGAGGTATCTAAGGAGGATAAGGACCCTCTTAGTGAGCTAATGAACCAGTCTCAAGCCGCCTATACCTCCTATCTGCAGGCTCAGAGAAAGGTAGCGGCGGCGTATCAGGAACGCCAACGCCAAGGAGAGGGGGACTATAAAGAAATTGAAGAACAAAGCGCTAACATCTGTACGGAAACCATAGAAAAAGCTGCGCAAGCCATGGAAAAGGCTGAACGGGAAGCCGAGGAAGCCTATAGGGAAGCGAAAGTTAGAGCTAAGCAGGTTTACCAGGATAGCGTGAGTGAAGCGCTAAGAGTACGTAAGGAGACCGCCGAGCAAGCCTGGGAAGCAACCAAAGGAAATTCAGATAGAATCTGGAGTATCTTTCAGGGTGAAATGGAGAGATAGAAACATGACAGGCCATAATGAAATTGACATGGGACTGATGTGTTTCATTACTACCCTTGCCATTATTGAGTTCTAATATGAAAGGGGGGTGATATTATGAATATTAGCGGTAAGGATGGCGTCGTCACGCTGGGGGGGCGTGAGTTCAATCGAGTAAAAAATGGCTTGGATGAGGCGCAGATGAAATCTTTTATAGACGAGCTCGTCAAGGAGCGAGATGAACTGGCTCAGTCTCAACATCATACCGCGTCTCTTAAAAAACTTGCAGAGACAACCATCGTTGAAGCTGATAGATTAGCCAAGCAGATCAAGGCAGAAGCCTCAGAACAAGCTAAAGCTGAGAGTGCTGCCGTTATAGATAAGGCCGGAGAACAAGCTCAACAGATGGCGGAAAGGAAACAAGCTGAAATCCTGAAGATGGCTAATGAAAAGGCTGATGCCATCCAATCCCAAGCCGAAAAGAAAACAGCGCTGCTGCTAGAGAGCGAGAGAGAAAAAATTCGGGATGAACTACGCAACTTTTTAAATCAACAATTCAGCTATTTGCTGGAAAAACTGGAAAACCTTAAACAGCAGGCAACAGCAATACAGGCAGATTTTGACAATAAGTTATCTCAGGCTGGGGAAGAGAAGATTCCTGAAACCACGGAAATTGCCGGGGAGAAAGTTGCTGAAACCATAGAAATTGCCGGGGAGAAGGTTGCTGAAACCATGGAAATCACAGAAGAGAGAGATGCTGCAGCCATGAAGGAGGACAGGGTATCTGATGAATCTCCAGAGCCAATAAGGGATGTGCGCCAAACCGAAAAAGATTTCGACCTCGCTTCAATACTTAAGGGTGAAGACCGGGCAGAGTTGGGCGAGCCGCAATGGGAAGTAGAAATATTGCCTCCGGTTGAGATAACCAAGGTCATGGACGTAATGACCCACCTCGATCAATTGCACCAGGTTGCAAATACTGAGATGATTGTACCTCAGATTGACACGCCCTCAATCCTGGTCTTCCTTCGTGAAGAAATGGACTTTATTGATATGCTGCGAACAATCCCGGCAGTGGCTCATGTTGAAGAGGTCACAACTGACGGGGATGCCACCAACGGCAAACCAAGGAAAGCTCGCATAGGGCTCTCGGGGAACGCAATGCCGCAGGAAAAGAAATGACGAACACACATATGCCTGCGGCGCTGAACGACTCAACGGTCCCCGGGCAAGCGATTGG
>Ga0209991_10000668_pt1 | contig 15171 bp, 11 predicted proteins | sample ChitaG_FD_183167 | JGI IMG/M metagenome (GOLD analysis project Ga0209991, IMG submission 183167) | Deep subsurface microbial communities from South Pacific Ocean to uncover new lineages of life (NeLLi) - Chile_00310 metaG (SPAdes)... | ecosystem: Environmental > Aquatic > Marine > Oceanic >...
CAAACCCATCTAAATGGTCCATAACCAAAATCAAATATTTCCGGACCCATTATATCTTCAACATATGATGGGAAAATAAACCCATCTTTTTCATCTATCCCGTTTTTTGCTATCTCTCTAGCACCAGCATCATAGACGGCCTTCATAAAAGAATTGCCATAGTCAAAAAAATATGCTCCTCTATTAACGAGGATTTCTATTAATTCAAAATGGTGTCTTAAACTTTTATCCACAAGCTGTTTAAATTGGGCCCTGTCTGTTCTAAGCATGTGGGTTCTTTCTTCAAAACTAAGCCCTTGGGGGCAATATCCTCCACTATAGGGTGCATGGCAGGATGTCTGGTCAGAAAGTAATTCTGTCTTTATATTATTGTGTACTGCATATTCTAATAAATCCACAATATTGCCAAAATATCCAATTGAAAGAGGCTCTTTCTTCTCTAAATATTTATTTGCTATATCAAAGACTTCATGTAAGTCAGAAGATATCTTGCTTATCCAACCCTGTTCATGCCTTGTTTTTATTCTTGAAAAATCAACCTCGGCAAAAATACCTACGCCTCCCGCTATTTCAATAGCCTTTCCCTGTGCACCACTCATGCCGCCTAGACCAGATGATACAAACAGGTGGCCTCTTAGATCTTCTTTTAGACCTATTCCTAATTGTAATCTTCCTGCATTAAGAATGGTATTATAGGTTCCGTGCACAATGCCCTGAGGCCCGATATACATCCATCCTCCAGCAGTCATCTGGCCATAATTAGCAACACCCATTTCTTCTGCAATTTCCCAATCATCTTCATTGTCAAACATGCCAACCATTAAGGCATTCGTCAAAATTACTCTGGGGGCATCGGTTTTTGATTGAAACAGCCCGAGAGGATGGCCAGACTCCACAACCAGGGTTTGCAGATCTGTCATTATCTCGAGATATTTTTTTATTAATCTATATTGCATCCAGTTTTGGCAGACACTTCCTGTCTCTCCATATGTAATGAGTTCATAGGGATAAAGGGCAATATCAAAGTCAAGGTTATTATCTATTTGTACTTGAAAAGCCTTTCCTGCCATACAATTTCCCCTATACTCATAAATAGGTTTTGCTTTAATATGTCCTTCGGGTCGGTAACGGTATCCATAGACTCTCCCTCTGGCAAGTAGTTCATTTAAAAATTCAGGTGCCAATTTTTCATGTAATTCTTCTGGAATATAGCGGAGTGCATTTTTTAAGGCAATTTCAGTTTGTTTTGGAGTAAGCCTGAATCCTCTATCAGGAGCTCTTCTAATACCTTCCACAAATTTCGGCATTTCTGGGAGTTCTTTATCTAGTTTAATTGTCATAGCTTCTGAAATCTCAGTGTTATTATTCATTAATATGCAACTCCTTTCATTATTAAACACTTTTTAATTGGATGAAAAAATATACATTTGTCAAGTCTTTTTAATTGGTTTTTTAGTTTCAAATATATTTTCATATTGAACTAGACAGATTGTGGCATAAATAGCTACCTCACTCCAAATGCTGTTTGCTTTAGAGAGATGGGCTAGTATTATCTACTAACAAACAAAACAGACACTTGATTGCTTCTTAAGTTTACGCTTTCAACGATTAGGGAATAGGCAGGCTCCTCTTATGTAACCCATGACATTTCAGTATGGCTGGCTGAATGGGGAAAATACACATACATAATCTTCAACAGTGTCAATAGTGCATTGTCCAGCCGTAGATCAATTATATTTGTATTTCTAATAAGTTAGATGGAAAATAGAAGTTATCAATATCATTGTTCCCATAGAATTAAATTGATTGATTTATCTATTTCTTCCGATTAATCCACCTCCGGCAAAATAAATATCAATGGAAGCTATGTAATTTTCAAGAAATTTTGATTTTTTTCTTGACAAAGGGGATGTTTTTGTTTCAAAGTGTCATAAAGTGGTAAAAAGTGGGATAAATATATGGAAAATCCTGTAAATGACCTTTTTGAGGGTAGATCAAGACATTCACTTGATGAAAAGGGAAGATTGGCTATTCCAGCCCGGTTCAGAGAGATTTTGAAAAGAAAAGCTGATTCATCCCTTGTTGTTACGAATCTTAACAACTGTTTGGTAGCCTTTGCCAGGGATGATTGGCAGAAAATAAAAGAGAAGGCCGTAAATCTCCCTCTCTTTGATTCCGCGGCCAATATCTACATCCGGTATTTTATATCTGGTGCTATAGAGTGTCCCTTAAAACAGGGTAGGATTTTGATTCCTTCAAATCTGAGAGAGTTGGCCGGATTAAATAAAGAGGTAGTTCTGGTGGGCCATTTAACCAGATTTGAAATCTGGGATAAGACCAAGTGGGAGGAAGAGTTCGAAAGGGCTAAAAAATCTTTTCCAAGGATAAGTCAAACTCTTTCCAATATGGGAATCTGATAGGAGGAAAAGATGGTAATTTCTCATCAACCGGTAATGGTTGATGAGGTTATTAGTTATCTGATTACTATTCCTGAGGGGATATATGTTGATGGGACAGTGGGCACTGGTGGTCACAGTTTGGAGATTTGTAAACGTATAGCCCCAAAGGGAGAGTTGATCTGCTTGGATATTGATAGATCATCAATAAGGTTAGCAAAGGAAAGACTTTCTCCTTTTGGAGAGAGGGTCAAGATAATCAAGGAAAGCTACGTTGCTTTAGATAAAGTACTTAAAAGAATTGGAATTGATAAGGTAAACGGAATTTTATTAGATCTTGGTGTGTCATCCTATCAGCTTGAGTCGTCCGGCAGAGGTTTTAGTTTTATAAAGGATGAACCTTTGGATATGAGAATGGACGAAGACAGGGGTGCAACTGCCAGTGAATTAATTAACAATATTTCCATAAAGAAGCTGCAGGAGCTTCTATGGGTTTATGCTCAGGAAAGATGGGCCAAGTTGATCGCTCGGGCTATTGTTGAAGAGAGGCGAAAAGGGCCTATAGCTTCAAGCCGGCAATTAGCCATACTTATTGAAACTACTATTCCTGCTAGATATCGTCCTCGGAAAAGACATCCTGCCACCAAGACATTTCAGGCACTTAGGATAGCTGTTAATAGGGAGCTGCAAAATATAGCTGATTTTTTAGAGGAATGCCCTTCATTGCTTGTTAAAGGGGGAAGGGCAGTGGTGATATCTTATCATTCATTGGAGGACAGGCTTGTTAAACAGGCCTTTCACCAAAGGGGGAAAGATAACATATCTCCTCGTAAGCTCCCAGTCTTTCCTGACACTAGCCCTCCCCTTATGAAGGCCTTGAGAAAAAAGGGACTCAGGCCTAGCCAAGCTGAGATTAATGTCAACCCAAGAGCCAGGAGCGCTATAATGAGAGCAGCAGAAAGGACTTAAGGTGAAGAAGGGAAGAAAGGGATCTGTAAAATTATTCCATTTTTTTGCAATTATTCTTTTTTTACTTTTATTAGCAGGAATTTCTCATGTCTGGGTGAGTTTTGAAAGGACACATATTGGTTATTCATTGAGCCAATTAAAGAAGGAGATAGTACAAATTGAAGAATACAACCGAAAGCTGAAGTTAGAGATAGCTTCTTTGAAATCACCTGAGCGTTTGGAAAATAAGGCGGTTAAAGAATTTGATTTGAGATATCCCTTGCCTAAACAGATAGTTTTTTTGCCATGAATATAAAAAATAAAAGATGGATAAGAATCAGGATTTATATAACAGGGATCTGTTTTTTCCTTGTATTTTTACTCATTTTTTTAAGGGCATATCAATTACAGATCCTTGAAGGGAGCCAACTTTCATCTTTGGCTAAGAAGAGTTATACAGGAAAGCTTACTCTTACAAGCCAGAGAGGAACCATTTTTGATAGGAATGGCAAGGAATTAGCGCTCAGCATCGAGGTGGATTCACTATACTGTTATCCAAAAAAGATAAAAGATAAGAAGACAGCAGCGACCCTTATTGCTAGGGCCTTAGATATAGATAAAAGGGATGTGCTGAAAAAGTTACATAGTTCTCGTTCCTTTGCGTGGATTAAAAGGAAGGTAACCCCAGAACAGCTTAAAAAGATTAGAGAACTAAATATAACAGGAACAGGTTTTATCAAGGAGAGCAGGCGTTACTATCCATGCATGGAAACAGGAGCTCATGTTATAGGATTTGCAAGTCAAGATAATAGAGGTCTTGAGGGTATAGAGTTACAATATAATTGGTTTTTGGAGGGAAAAGAGACAAGGTTTAATAGGATTCATGATGCCCTTGGCAGGTCTATTGTTTTTGATGGACCAAGGATAGAGAAACAGGAGTCCTTTAATCTCATTTTAACGCTGGATAAGGATATTAGTTATAAGGCCCAGAAAGCACTCAGGAAGGCTGTATCAAGATCAAGAGCAAGAAGTGGTGTCTGTATAGTTATGAGGCCCCAGACAGGCGAGATCTTGGCTATGGCAGTGGTGCCAGAATTTAACCCAAATATCTTCTGGCATTCTAAACCATTTGAGTGGAGGAATAGGGCAATTACTGATTGCTTTGAGCCTGGATCTACTCAGAAGACATTTCTTTTAGCTGGTGCCTTAGAAGAAGGTGTAATTAGTCCAGAAACAGTTCTTAATTGTGAAAAGGGAGAGTATGCCATTGGCAACTTTATTATTCACGATAGCCGCCCTTATGGGATGTTAAAGGTGAGTGAGATAATTAAATTTTCCAGTAATATAGGGGCAATAAAGATAGGCCAGAGACTTGGAGCAGAGCGCTTCCATTATTATTTAAAAAGATTTGGTTTTGGTGAGCAAACAGGGATAGATTTTCCAGGTGAAAGGAAAGGGATTCTAAGACCTATCAGAAATACTAGCCTTATTGGGAAAAATACCCTCTGTTTTGGTCAGGGTATATCGGTCTCTCCCTTGCAATTAGCCATGGCCTTTGGGGCTATAGCCAATGGCGGGCATCTGATGAGGCCCTATTTAGTAAAATCAATCGTTGATCAGAAGGGGAAAGCAATAAGAAATTTTTACCCCTTCATTAGAAGAGATGTCATATCATCTGAAACAGCTAAGAAGGTAAGAGGTGTACTTGAGGGAGTAGTCAGGAAGGATGGAACAGCTCCTAAAGCCGAAATAAAGGGATATTCTGTGGCTGGCAAGACAGGAACCGCACAAAAGGTTGATCCGATTAAGAAAATCTATTCGAATACGAAATTTGTTGCCATCTTCGGTGGTTTTACTCCTTCAGATTCACCTGCTCTAGTGATTTTGGTTGCCCTTGATGAACCAAAAGGGATTCCATACGGAGGGATTGTAGCAGCTCCTGTTTTTAGCGATGTTGGTTACTGGACTCTTAACCACCTCAATGTAGTGCCATCATTCCCGCCTGCCAGATGGCGGGCAGGTCAGCAAGATCTTTCACATCCTATTGAAAGAAAAAAGAAAATAGTAGCCCTTAGTCCTGATTTGCCCGGTTCAATACCTAATTTAAAAGGTCTTGGGGTGAGAGATGTTTTAAAGAAAGCAAAACAATTGGGCTTGAGGGTGGTTGTTAAGGGAAGTGGGATGGTTGTGGAACAAGATCCAGAACCTGGTACACCCATAGAAAAAGACAGATTACTTACTGTCATATTTAGACCACCAGCATGACAATTTAAAATTGACAATTGAAAATTGATTATGAGGCTTGATTACCTATTGAATGGTCAACCTATCTTGGAGCAACATGGCAATGAAAATCTTGAGATCAAAGGGCTGACCAGCGATTCTCGAGCTGTCAAAAAAGGCTATCTATTTGTTGCTGTCAAAGGGAGTATGCAAGATGGCCATAGGTATCTGGCTCATGCCGTTCAGAAAGGTGCCTGTGCATTAGCAGTAGAAAATGTTGAAGATGTTTTTAAGGATGTAGCTATTGTCAGGTTACCTAATACAAGGGCTGCCCTTTCTGAGCTGGCTTCCAGGTTTTACAATTATCCTTCTAAGGGTATGAATTTAATAGGCATCACTGGTACTAACGGGAAGACAACAACAAGTTATCTTCTGGAGTCGATATTGAAGGAGGAAGGTAAGAATGTAGGAGTTATTGGGACTATCAGTTATAGGTTTAAGGGAAAATCTTTTAGGGCATCATTAACCACACCTGAACCCACTGATTTGATGAAGATCATGAGTGAAATGAAAGATGCTGGTGTAACCGATATTATAATAGAGGTTTCATCCCATTCTTTAGAGCAGGGAAGGATAAAGGGATTGAGTTGGTCAAGGGCACTATTTACAAATTTTTCCAGGGATCATCTTGATTACCACTCAACAATGGAAGAGTATTTTAAGGCAAAATCCCTACTCTTTTATTCCTTGGGAGAGGAAGAAGAAGGAGATCAAGTAAAGGCAATAATCAATATGGATGATCCAAAGGGCAGGGTGTTAGAAAAAATAACAAAGGCTTCGGTTGTGAGTTATGGCCTTGGAGATAATTGTTTATTGAGGGCTGCCGATATTAACTCCAGCGCAGAGGGATTACGTTTTAGATTGGCTACACCAGCTGGGGATGTATCTATCACATCATCACTTTTTGGCCAGATAAATGCCTATAACATACTGGCGGCTGCTGCAGTTGCCTTTAGCCTCGATATAGACCTGAAGATAATTTCAAGGGGCATAAGCAGGCTTACCCTTGTTCCTGGAAGACTTCAGCCTGTTAAAAACAAAAGAGGACTTTCTGTATTTGTTGATTATGCCCACAGCCCTGATGCCCTGGAAAAGGTGCTTCAAACATTAAGACAGCTTACTAAAGGAAGACTGATCACCGTTTTTGGATGTGGGGGTGACAGGGATAGGGGTAAAAGGCCAGATATGGGTAGGGTAGCAGGAAGCTGTAGTGATCTTGTAATAATTAGCTCAGACAACCCTAGGGGAGAGAACCAGGCAGAGATTGCCGATGATATTGAGCCCGGAGTAAAAGAATCAGGGTTAAGGAGGGTTGAGATGAGTCTACCATTGAAAGAAAAGGGCTATGAAATTATTTTGGACAGAAGAAAGGCTATCCATACTGCTGTCAATATAGCTAAAAAGGAAGATGGAGACATTGTTTTAATCGCTGGTAAGGGGCATGAAAATTATCAGGTTATTGGAAACAGAAAGAGATATTTTGATGATGTAGAGGAGGTAGCTCTGGCAACGAGTTCTTGATAGAGTAAATCAAATGGTCGCAAAGTGGGGTGAAATAGCTGTTAAGGAGGTAGCTTCAGCAATAAATGGAAGGCTGATATCTGGCTCGCCGGATGAATTCATTAAGGGTCTTTCAACTGATTCAAGAAGGATGGTCCCTGGCCACATTTTCTTGGCCATAAAGGGTGAGAGATACGACGGTCATAATTTTTTGACTGAGGCAATTAATGCCGGAGCTGCTGGCGTAATTGTGGAATCTGATACCACTATAGCTAAGGAGCTTTTAGATAACAATCTGGTTGTAATTAACGTCTCATCTACCCTCAATGCCCTGGGTGATCTGGCATTGTGGTGGCGGAAACAGTGGAGAGGCAAGGTAATAGCCATAACCGGAAGTAATGGCAAAAGCACAACAAAAGAGATGGCCGCCTCGATTCTCTCTCTAAAGGCAAATACAATGAAGAGCCCCGGTAATTTCAATAACCTCATTGGCTTACCTTTGACGATTTTATTGTTACAGGAACACCACAAGTTGGCTGTTTTAGAAATGGGTATGAATAGGGCTGGTGAGATTGCAAGACTAACACAGATTGCTGACCCTGATATAGGACTTATAACCAATGCAGCAAGAGCACATTTAGAGGGTTTAGGTGATTTAAATGAGGTAATTAAGGCCAAGGGTGAGCTGTTAAGAGTGATGTCTAAGGAATCCACAGCAATTCTGAACGGAGATGATGAATTATATGCACAGCTGGCTCCGACATTTCAAGGACAGATACTTACCTTTGGATTGGGTAAGATGAATCATATAAGGGCTGAAAATATAAAAAAAATCGGAGATTGTGCCCAGGCCTTCAATATCTATGTAAAGTCCGAGAGGATACCTGTCAAAATAAATCTTCCAGGTGTTCATAATGTCTTCAATGCATTGAGTGGAGCGGCTATCGCATTTTGTTTATCTACACCAAAAGAATTGATTGCCCAGGGTTTAGGGAATTTTAGGCCACTTAAAGGTCGTTTTCAGTTTATAGATTTGAATGATGGTATACGGATTATTGATGATACCTATAACGCCAATCCATCTTCACTCAGTGCTGCCCTTAAGACTATCAAGGACTTGGTAGGGAAGAAACAGGGTTTGGTAATAGGGCTTGGAGAGATGATGGAATTAGGAAAAGAGTCCTCAAGATACCATTTTGATGCAGGTCAGCTGATAGCTGGTATGGGAGCAAGATATTTAGTCGTCTTAGGTGAACATGGGCACAATGTTATCGAAGGAGCATGTAAAGGGGGTATGGATATAAAGCAGACCTACCTTGCAACCACTCATGCTGAGATGAGTGATGCAATAAAGGTAAATGTAAGGAAGGGTGACATTATTTTCATGAAGGGTTCAAGAAAAGTGGCCCTGGATGAGGTAGTTGAGGTCATCAAAGGGTATTTTGAGTTAAGCAGTTAGAGGATAGATTGAATGCTATATAAATTAATTTATATGTTTCATGCTGATTATTCCTTTTTGAATGTATTTAGATACATAACCTTCAGGACTATCTATGCAACCCTGACCGCCCTTTTTATTTCGTTACTTCTTGGGTACTGGATCATTCCAAGGTTAAGCAGACTCCAGATTGGTCAATATATTAGAGAGGATGGACCCCCAAACCATAAAAATAAGGTGGGGACACCCACTATGGGGGGATCCTTTATATTGATTTCAGTGCTTATATCTTCAATTCTTTGGATGGATCTAAAAAATATGTATGTCTGGCTGGTCTTAATTGTTACTTGTCTTTTTGGTGCTATTGGCTTTTTGGATGATTATCTTAAGTTAATAAGAAAGAGCAGTAAGGGGCTAAGAGGATGGTGCAAATTTTCCATGCAGGCCGGAATTGCCGCCCTTGTTGGAATAGTGCTGTACAATTACACTGGTTTTGATTCGAGGCTCAGCTTCCCCTTTTTTAAGAATTTTCTACCAAACATTGGGATGTTTTATATTATTCTGGTTATTTTGGTTGTTGTAGGTGCATCCAATGCAGTTAACCTAACCGATGGATTAGATGGTTTAGCTATAGGGCCTATTATTATCGCTTTCCTCAGTTATCTTGTATTTTCTTATCTTGCTGGACATATAAAGATTGCCCATTACCTACAGATTCCATATGTAAGCGGTGCAGGAGAACTTTCTGTGCTTTGCGGCGCTGTAGTGGGGGCAGGCATGGGGTTTTTATGGTACAACACCTATCCTGCTCAGATATTTATGGGAGATGCAGGCTCTCTTTCCATGGGGGCTGCCTTAGGGATGATAGCCATAATTAGCAAGCATGAAATAACCCTTATCCTGGTTGGTGGCCTTTTTGTGGTTGAAGCCCTATCAGTGATCTTACAAGTAAGCTTCTTTAAAATAACGGGTGGTAGGCGTGTATTCAGAATGGCTCCTATACATCATCATTTTGAACTCAAGGGATGGCCAGAGCCAAAGGTGACCATTAGGTTCTGGATTATTGCGATTATGCTTGCTCTGCTTTCAATGAGTACACTCAAGTTGAGGTAATCAATTGAATATTGAAAATAGAGTTCTTGTGGTAGGGCTTGGTGAGAGTGGCCTTGCAGCGGCCCGTTGGCTTGTTAGGCAAGGGTCTCAAGTAACTATTAGTGAAAAGAAAAAGAAGCCCGATTTTAATAAGGATGTCTTAGCTGATCTTTTACGATCAGGAGTTAAACTTGAGCTTGGTGGTCACAAGATAAAAACCTTTTTAGAGTCGGATTTAATTGTTGTTAGCCCTGGTGTCTCCCTTGATATCAAGCCACTTGCTCGGGCCAGGGAACAGGGAGTTCCAATAATAGGGGAGATAGAACTCGCCAGCAGATATTTACAAACACCATGTATAGCTGTAACCGGAACAAATGGTAAGTCAACAGTTGTAAATTTAATAGGTGATATGCTTCGTCAAGGTGGGAAAAACGTTTTTGTTGGCGGAAATATTGGTCGCCCACTTACTTATTACATTGGAGGAGAACAGAAAGCTGATTATGTGGTGCTAGAGATAAGCAGCTTTCAACTTGATACCACCCAAACCTTTTCCCCTCTTATGGCCCTGATTCTTAATGTAAGCCCTGATCATCTTGACAGATATGCAGATTACCACTCCTATGTAAGATCCAAAGAAAGGATTTTTGCAAACCAGGGTCCAGGGCAGATCTTAATTATAAATGATGATGATCCCTGGCTAAGAAAAATACAGCCCAGAAGTGGATCTACTGTATATAGGTATGGATTGAAAAGTAGACCTGATCGGCATGCAGTTTTAGATAATGGACACATAAAGGCCAAACTTCCAGGGGAGGAGATGATCGAATTTTATCTGGATAGGTTTACATTACCCGGAGACCATAATAAGGCAAATTTGATGGCCGTAATTCTAACATCTTTGGCCCTCAAGATTTCTCCCTCTGCTATACAGGAGGTAATAGATCATTTTAAGGGGTTGCTCCATAGGATTGAGCTTGTAGATACGGTGCAAGGCATAGCTTTTTATAATGACTCAAAGGCTACCAATATAGATGCGGCTATAAAATCTATTGCCAGTTTTTCTAAACCGGTTGTATTGATTGCCGGGGGCAGGCATAAAGGTAGTGATTATCATCCCCTTGTTGAGGCAGCGTCTGAAAAGGTAAAATGGGCTGTTTTCTTAGGGGAGGCGAGTAGCCTTTTATCAAAGACATTTGGCAATAAGATATCATGGAGTAAGGCAACCAATATGATTGATGCAGTATCTCTTGCATTTAATCAGGCCCAGGAAGGAGATGTGGTTCTCCTTGCTCCAGCATGCGCGAGTTTTGACATGTTTAAGGACTTTAAGCATAGGGGAATGGTTTTTAAAGAGGCGGTTAGGAGATTAAAAAAAGGTGTCTAAAAGAGGACCTTATTATAGCTATGATCCTGTTATCCTCATTGCTGTTCTCCTGTTGATTGGTATTGGATTGATTGCAGTTTTTAGTGCCAGTTCGATTCTTGCTGAAGAGAGATATGGAGATCACTATTACTATCTTAAAAGGCAGATGGTATTTTGTCTTTTTGGACTCTTTCTTATGATATTAGTAAAAAATATTAACTACCTTTTCTATAAAAGATTGGTCTACTTTTTTCTAGGATTGAGTTTAATTTTATTGATTTTACTGCTTGTACCAGGCCTTGGAGTTAAAGTGTCGGGTGCCCAGAGGTGGTTCAGGTTTGGCCTTATCTCAATCCAGCCATCAGAGGCAGCAAAGTTGTCTCTGGCATTTTTTCTGGCCTATAGCATGAGTAAAAACGTTGAGAATATGGGTTCTCTCTTTCACGGGCTTTTACCACACTTACTTGTGGTGGCAATTTTTATGATCCTTATTCTTCTTCAGCCAGATCTTGGAACAGCTGTAATTATAGGAATGTGGATGTTGATCCTTCTTTTTATAGGTGGAGTGAATTTAGGGCAGCTCCTTGTCCTGTTAGGTCTCCTAACCCCTATTGGTTTTTATCTGGTATCCCACACCGCTTATAGGCTTCATCGGTGGTGGGCATTTTTAGACCCATGGCAGGATCCTCAAGGATTTGGTTTTCAGATAATACACTCTTTTCTGGCCTTTGGTTCAGGTGGGCTTTCAGGAGTGGGACTTGGCAATAGCAAGCAGAAACTTTTTTATCTACCAGAACCCCATACCGACTTTATTCTGTCAATAATCGCTGAGGAAATAGGATTTATAGGGGTGAGTGTCTTATTGGTCCTGTTTGCTTTTGTTATAATCAGGGGAATCAGGATTGCCTTAAATGCGCCCGAGCTTTTTGGTACCTATCTTGCCCTGGGGATAAGTTGTATGTTGGCACTGCAGGTAATAGTTAATATGGGCGTGGTAATGGCCCTTTTGCCTACTAAGGGATTAACGCTTCCCTTTATAAGTTATGGCGGTTCTTCTCTTGTTGTTAATCTTATAGGTATGGGAATATTAATGAATATATCAAAAAGAACCCTGGATGGGCCTGGGGAATTGAAAAGGACATAATTTAACAGTATAGGAAATTCCTTTTGGACGCAGATGAACGCTGATTATAAAGATTTTAAATATTTTTAGAAAATAATTTTCTGCGGATATCTGCGAGAATCTGCGGCCTAATTAAACCAAATGAGTGGTGATGAAAGAGAGAGAGCTAAGGATAATAATTGCTTGTGGAGGAACAGGTGGTCATCTATTTCCAGGGATAGCAATTGCTCGGGAGATAAAAAAAAGATGTGAAGAGGCAAATATCCTTTTTATCGTTGGTAGAAGGAAAATGGAGAGAGAAATTATCTTTAAGGCTGGATTTGAGATGAGAACAATTGATGTTGAAGGTATGTTGGGTAAGGATTTGTTACAAGGGATAAGGGCTGTTTTTAAGGTACTTAAAGGCTCAGTCCAGTCACTTGCCATAATGAGAGAGTTCAAACCCCATCTGACAGTTGGTGTAGGTGGTTATACATCTGGACCTGTGTGCCTTATGGGGTGGTTTCTTGGAATACCCACAGCTATACATGAGCAGAATTCTATTCCGGGTCTAACAAACAGGATACTAGCACCCTTAGTTAAAAAGGTCTTTATATCCTTTGAAGAAAGCAAGATGTATTTCAAAAAGGGAAAACCCTTTTTAAGCGGAAATCCGATAAGGGATGAATTAAGGAATCTCGAACTATTTCCCAAAAGGGTTTCCAAATCCGCCGACGGCGCGATTAATCAGAGATTTGTCATACTTGTTATGGGTGGAAGCCAAGGGGCCAAGGCAATAAATAAGGCGGTTCTATCTGCTCTTAAGGAATTGAAAAAAGTGGGTTTTCTTCCTTTTGTAATACATCAAACAGGTAGCCAAGATTTAAAGGAGGTAATTAATGATTATCATGCCCTTGGACTTGATGGAGAGGTAACGGACTTTATAGAGGATATGGCCTCGGCTTATAAAAGGGCTGATCTGGTTATCTGTCGGGCAGGTGCAACTACTATTGCTGAATTGGCTGCCTTAGGTAAACCATCGATACTTATACCTTACCCCTATGCAACCCATAAACACCAGGACATTAATGCCAGGTCCTTAGCTGCCTATGGGGGGGCAGATATTGTTCTAGAAACGGATCTTAACAGCAACACCCTGGCCAGGAAGATTAGAATGTTTATGAAAAACCCGGATGTGCTTAAACAAATGTCATCTCTTGCCTTGAAGGCTGGCAGACCACGGGCAAAGGAAATCATTGTTGAACAATTGATGGAACTAATCAATTAGCAATGGTCAATGATCAATTAGCAATAGTCAACGGAAACAGACAGCGATCATAACTTTAGGCACTTAAGATGAAGATTTTTGGCAAGGTAAAACATATCCATTTAGTAGGTATTGGTGGGATTGGAATGAGCGGTATAGCAGAGCTCCTTCTTAATTTAGGCTATTTTATTAGTGGGTCTGATCTCAGAAAAACAGAGGTAACAGAGCATCTCTCAGATCTTGGCGGTAAGATATTCCTTGGACATGGACCTCAGAATGTAGATGGAGCAGATGTTGTAGTTTTCTCTTCGGCGGTAAAGGGCGATAACCCGGAAATAGTTGAAGCAAGGGAAAGATCTATTCCTGTAATACCAAGGGCTGAGATGCTGGCTGAATTGATGAGGCTTAAATTCGGAATTGCTGTGGCAGGGTCCCATGGAAAAACGACCACTACCAGTATGATCGCCTCGATATTGACCAAGGGTGGTTTTGATCCAACCGTTGTTATTGGAGGAAGATTGAATATATGGGGAGGCTCTAATGCGAGGTTAGGGCGAAGTGATTTTCTTGTGGCTGAGGCAGATGAGAGTGATGGATCCTTTCTTGCTCTCTCCCCAAGCATAGCTGTTATTTCCAATATAGATCATGAACATATAGATTTTTATCGTAGCATGAATAATCTCAGAAAGACATTTGTTGATTTTATCAACAAGATTCCTTTTTACGGTAGGGCCATTCTCTGCGTAGATGACAAAGAGGTTCAAGGGTTGATCCCTAAGCTTACAAAGAGTTATCTGACATATGGTCTAAATCCACAGTCAGATATAAGGGCCAGTGTGATATCAAAAGGAGGATTGAACACCACTTTTGATGTTACCTTTAAGAATAGGTTAGTTGGTAAAGTCACTATCTCCATTCCTGGGGAACATAATATTTTGAATGCCTTGGCAGCTGTAGGGGTAGGGCTGGAGCTGGATATTGATTTTAAATACATTAGAGAGGGGCTCAAGGATCTTGGAGGGCTTAAGAGGCGCTTTGAAATAAAAGATGAAAGGGATGGCATACTCTTCTTGGATGATTATGGCCACCATCCTACAGAGATAATAGCAACCCTCAGTGCAGCTAAGGAATGCTGGCCTGATCGGAGATTGGTGGTTGTTTTTCAACCTCATAGATTTACCAGAACAAGAGATTTATATGATAAATTTGTTATCTCTTTTAACCAGGCAGATTTTCTGATTATTACCCCTCTTTATGGGGCAGGCGAAGAGCCTATACCAGGTGTAGATAGTAGGGTTCTTTATCAGGGAATAAAAAATCATGGTCACAGGGCAGTTACTTTTTGCGATAGTATTGAGGATAGCATATCACTTCTTCTCAATCAGATTAAACCTGGTGATTTAGTGTTAACCCTCGGTGCTGGTGATATACACATTGTTGGAGAAGAATTATTGAAACGAATTTAGGAATTGAGGGATTTAGAAATTGAGGAATTAAGGAATTATGGAACTGAGGAAAGTAAGTAGTAATCAATAAGCAGCAGGCAGTAAAAACAGCAACGGTGAACGGATAACGGTGAACTTTTTTTAACCCTGGCCCAGACCCGCCTGCCGGATGGCGGGCAGGCCTGGCAAAACCTGACTTAGCAAAGGTAAACCAGGATTGGTGATACATCAGAAGCTAGCGTATAGTCAAAGCACGTCGCACCCCTGGCCCAGACCTGATTTTTAAGCCTGAGCTCCACGGAATCGGCTTCTGAAATATGGCAGCGACAATAGGATA
>Ga0209991_10000669_pt1 | contig 15168 bp, 14 predicted proteins | sample ChitaG_FD_183167 | JGI IMG/M metagenome (GOLD analysis project Ga0209991, IMG submission 183167) | Deep subsurface microbial communities from South Pacific Ocean to uncover new lineages of life (NeLLi) - Chile_00310 metaG (SPAdes)... | ecosystem: Environmental > Aquatic > Marine > Oceanic >...
CAAAAGGATAAACCAGTTGACCGAGCATATGGCGGCTAATCGGCATGATTACCATACCCAGCGTGGGCTGCTTAAGCTGGTGGGACAAAGGAAAAGGCTACTAGCCTACCTGCGCAGGGAGGATGTTGAGCGCTATCGCAGCCTAATTGCCAGGCTCGGGCTACGCAAGTAAAGCTTTAAGCGGAGGAGGGGTTATTGATAACATCTAATTCTTTTGACTGTGAGGTCGGCGGTAGAAAGCTCACTATAGACACTGGGAAGCTGGCAGGACAGGCGAGTGGAGCAGTAACCGCCCGCTATGGGGATACCGTAGTTCTGGTTACTGTTTGCACCAGCGATAAACCACGAGAAGGGATAGATTTTCTGCCACTAACCATTGACTATGAAGAAAGGCTATACGCTGCCGGTAAAATTCCGGGCGGTTTTATCCGAAGAGAGGGGCGCCCCAGCCAGGAGGCAACTCTAGCCAGCCGACTTACCGACCGCCCGCTACGTCCGCTTTTGCCCAAGGGATGGCGCAATGACATTCAGCTTATAATTACCGTCCTTTCCGCCGACCGGGAAAATGACCCTGATATCCTGGCGGTTATCGGTGGCTCAGCTGCCCTGTCAATCTCACCAATACCATTCGACGGTCCGGTGAGTGCGGTTCACGTGGGCTATATAAACGACGAGTTGATATTAAACCCAACCCTAGCCCAGCTGGAAAACAGCCAGCTTGACCTGGTTGTGGTCAGCACCAAGCAAGCAATAGTAATGTTAGAGGCAGGAGCTAACGAGGCTTCGGAAGACATCATTCTGAAGGCAATAGAATTTGGTCACCAGGCAAACCAGCCTATTATCCAACTCCAGGAGCAGCTTCAGCAGGCTTGGGGCAGACCCAAGGTAGAAGCTCCGGTAAGCAAGGTCAACCCTGAAGTAATCTCAGCACTCTCACCCACAGTTGATGATAGGCTTGCCCAGGCATTGAGCCAGACAGAAAAGTTACAGCGTGAACAAGAGCTCAGCAATCTAAAGAAAGAGCTTGTGGAAAGTTTAGGCGAGTCATTCCCTGAAGAAGATATCATCGCCGCTCTGGAGTCAAAGGTCAGAGCTGAAATAAGAGGCGACCTCCTTGATAAGGCAAAGCGTCTTGATGGACGCGGTCTGACCGATATCCGACCCATCAGTTGCGAAGTAGGACTTCTGCCTCGCACTCATGGTTCAGCCTTATTCACCAGGGGGCAGACCCAGGTTCTAGCCATTACCACCCTGGGCTCTATTGGCAAAGAGCAACCGCTTGATGGACTGGGCATAGAGGAGAGCAAACGCTTTATCCACCACTACAATTTTCCTCCCTTCTCCGGTGGCGAGGTGAAACGCATAGGGTCACCAGGGCGGCGTGAAATCGGGCATGGTGCCTTGGTGGAACGAGCTATTACCCCGGTGCTGCCGAAGGACGAGGACTTCCCTTACACCATCCGCCTGGTCTCAGAGGTTCTCAGCTCCAGTGGCAGCACCTCTATGGCTAGTGTTTGTGCCGCAAGCCTGTCCCTGATGGATGCCGGAATACCGACCACAGCAGCAGTAGCCGGGGTAGCTATGGGCTTGGTCACTGGTGAGGATGGGAAGTATGTTATTTTAACTGACATCGAGGGCATAGAGGATGCCTACGGAGATATGGACTTTAAGGTAGCCGGAACAGCCAAGGGCATCACTGCCATACAGATGGATACTAAGCTCAAAGGCATAAGCACCGAAATTCTGGGAAAGGCGCTACATCAAACCCGCCAGGCTCACCTGTCCATCCTAGAAACGATGCAGCAGACCATCAGCTCTAGCCGGCCTGAACTCAGCCGCTACGCACCAAGAATGTATAAAATAAGCATTGACCCGGATAAAATTGGCGCTGTCATCGGCACTGGAGGTAAAACCATCAGGTCAATTATTGACCAGACCAAGGCCAGTATTGATATTGACAATGATGGTACCGTGATTATCGGCTCACCTAATGAAGAATCAGCCCGCAGGGCTATCGAGATTATTGAAGGTCTAACTAAGGAGGTGGAAGTTGGCAGCACCTACACGGGAAAGGTGACCCGCCTGCTGAGCTTCGGAGCTATGGTGGAGATTATTCCGGGCAAGGAAGGTCTGGTTCACATCAGTGAACTGGCTGACTACCGGGTATCAAAGGTTGAGGATGTAGTTAAAGTTGGCGATGAGATAACGGTTAAAGCAATTGGCATCGATGACCTTGGCAGGATAAACCTGTCACGACGGGCAGTGTTTGAAAAGCTGCCTCAGGTGCCCGGAGCCAGGGTAAAGGACTCGCCATCCAAAGACTACCCATTCCGGAGACAGCGTGAGGTTCGCCCTCCCCAAAATAAAGGTGGCTACTATAATAGAGGACCGAGGCGGTGAGAGCAATAAGGGTAGCAGTTCATGGCGCATCGGGTAGAATGGGGCAAACAGTAGTCGATGCCCTATGCCGTGAGCCCGACATGCAAATAGTGGGTGCTGTAGACATAAAGGCTGCCGAGGATAACCTGCCTTTGCCCGATGGCTCGGGCACGGTGCCTTTTTCCTCAAACTTGGATTACATCCTCACCGCTTGCCAGCCAGAGGTATTGGTAGATTTCACCACCGCTCAAGCCACCATGCCGGCGGTACGCACCGCAGCCGAACGGGGGGTTAATCTGGTGATAGGGACTACCGGCCTAACCGCCGACGACGTTAAAGAAATTGACCGCCTGGCACAAGCTCACCGGGTGGGGGTAGTGGTAGCGTCAAACTTTGCTCTGGGCGCAGTGCTGATGATGCACCTGGCTAAGATAGCCGGCAAATACTTTGACTTCGCCGAGGTTATAGAGCTGCACCACCACCTGAAAGCTGACTCACCTTCAGGCACCGCCCTATCTACGGCTAAAGCCATGGCTCAAGCCAGAGGTAAACCATTTTCTACCCTGCCACAAGGCAAGACCTCGGCCAGCCGGGGAGAACAGGTTGAAGGTGTTACCATTCATAGTGTGCGCCTGCCCGGTCTGATGGCACATCAAGAGGTGCTCCTGGGAGGGGCGGGGCAAACACTAAGCATCCGGCACGATACTATCAGTGGTGAGTGCTATATGCCAGGCGTTATGCTAGCCATTAGGGAAGTGGTCAAGCATAAAGGGCTAATCTATGGTCTAGATACTTTGCTTGGTTTAGAGAAGGGGCAATGAAGGGATTCAAGGTAGCTATCGTTGGTGCCACCGGGCTGGTGGGACAGGAGTTCATTAAGGTGTTAGAGCAACGTGACTTCCCTATGCAGTCCATTGAACTTCTAGCCTCAGACCGCTCAGCAGGCAAGAAGCTGTTTGTCAGTCACCGCGAGATTGTGGTCAAGGAGACTGTTCCTACCTCATTTAAAGACATAGATATCGCCCTCTTCTCAGCGGGGGCTGAGACTAGTCGCTACTTCTCCCCCATAGCCGCCCAATCAGGAACGGTAGTTATTGATAACAGCTCAGCATTTAGAATGGACCCCAAAGTCCCCTTGGTGGTACCTGAGGTCAACCCTGAAGACATTGAATGGCATAAGGGGATTATTGCCAATCCAAACTGCTCCACCATTCAACTGGTAGTGGCGCTATACCCCCTGCATCAGGTTAATCCCATCAAGCGCATTATTGCTGTTACCTACCAGGCGGTATCAGGCACTGGCTCAGCAGCAGTAGAGGAGCTAACCGAACAAGCCAAACAGGTGTTGGAGGGACAGACTACCGTCCCCCACGTTTACCCCCACCAGATAGCGTTTAATATACTACCGGAGATAGATGTTTTCCTGGATAACGACTATACCAAAGAAGAATGGAAGATGGTGGAGGAAACGAGGAAGATAATGCATGCCCCTGATATCGCTATTTCGGCGGTCTGTGCTCGGGTGCCGGTATTCATCGGGCATAGCGAGGCGCTGCATATAGAATTCTCCCAGCCGATGTCTCCCGATGAGGCACAGCGTATCCTTGCCCAGGCTCCGGGGGTCAAGATATTAGATGACCCAGCTATCAGCCTTTATCCCCAGCCGTGGTCAGTGGCCGGTACCGACGAAGTCTTCGTTGGACGTATTCACCGAGATGCCTCTCACCCCTGTGGTTTAGTTATGTGGGTTGTCGCCGATAACCTGCGTAAGGGAGCTGCGCTAAATACCGTCCAGATTGCTGAAGAGGTGATTAAACGGGATTGGATACGTCCCAGGAGCTAGGGAAATGAGACAGCTAGGACGATTATTGACAGCAATGGTAACCCCCTTCGATAAAGAAGGGGCAGTGGATTATGAGCAGGCTAAAAAGTTAGCTTTAGCCCTGCTTGACTCGGGAAGCGATGGTCTGGTGCTGGCGGCTACTACCGGGGAGTCGCCGACGCTTGTCCGGGAGGAGGAAGCACGCCTGTTTACCGAGGTAAAATCGGCGGTGGGCGACCGGGGAACCATTATTGCCTACACCGGCAGCAACAGCACGGCTGAAGCTGTGGAAGCGACTAAAACGGCGGAAAGGATTGGGGTGGATGCCTGCCTGCTGGTAGTCCCCTACTATAACAAGCCTACTCAAGAAGGCTTATATCAGCACTTCAAGGCTATTGCCCAGAGTACCAATTTACCCTGTATCCTTTACAATGTACCGTCACGCACGGTAACCAGCCTTTCCGCTGATACCGTTATCAGACTAAGCCATATAGATAACATCATCGGGGTAAAGGAAGCCAGCGGCAATCTGGGTCAGATTTCCCAGATTATCAGCGAGGTAAGGAGGGATTTTCTTGTCTGGAGCGGCAATGATAGCGATACCTTTCACATACTAGCCCTCGGCGGCTATGGGGTCATTAGCGTTGCCTCGCACCTTGTGGGCAACCAAATCAAGGAGATGATTGATAACGTTACCTCGGGTAAGATGAATGAGGCAGCCAGCATACACCGCCGCCTGCTGCCGTTAATCGATGCCCTGTTTGTTATCTCCAACCCTATTCCGGTCAAATATGCCCTGAACTATATCGGCTTCTATGTAGGCAAGCCGCGTCTGCCCCTGGTTGAGCCCGATGAAAAATCAGCCGCCATCATCAAGGAGGCGCTCAAAAAATTCAAGATTGACCTGCCTGTATAGAGATTTATTAACCTCACCCCTCGAAGAGTCTTCGACCTGTATCCCCCTCTCCTAGAAGGAGAGGGGGAAAGTATTTATAGAAGAGGGGAGAGAGATTATAGAGGGGGGCTTCGCCCCTCTCTTACCTAGATTCCCCCTTCCCTTATTAAGGGAAGGGGGTCAGGGGGATAGGTTGATAAACAGCTCTATAAGATAGGCATCTTGTGGATGGTTTGCTCCCGCTCTGGTCCGACACAGATAAGGTTAACCGGGCAAGCAGTCAGTTCTTCTAATCTGGCTACATACTGGCGAGCCTGAAGGGGCAACTGGTCGTAATTCCGAATATCGGTGGTCGGAGCCTGCCACCCGGGCAGTTCCTCATAGACAGGTCGACATCGGGCCAGGGCAGCTACGCTGGCGGGGAAATAATTAATCGTCTGCCCATCAAGTTCATAGCCCACGCATATCTTCAGACGAGGCATGATATCAAGGATATCAAGGCGGGTAATTGCCGCCCCGGTAAAGCCGTTAATCCTGGTGCTAAAGCGAGCGGCAACAGCGTCAAACCAGCCACAGCGGCGTGGTCTGCCAGTGGTAGTGCCATACTCATGAGCCCTTTCCCGAATCAGGTCGCCGGTTTCATCCTTCAGTTCAGTGGGCATGGGACCGCCGCCCACCCTGGTGCAGTAAGCCTTGAACACACCTAGAATGCGGTCGAGCCTGGTAGGGCTCAGACCGGCACCCAGGCAACCTCCCCCCGCCAGCGGCGAGGATGAGGTGGTATAGGGATAAGTACCAAAATCAGGGTCGAGTAAAGTACCTTGAGCCCCCTCCAATAGAACCAGCTCCCCCCTGCCCAATGCCTCATCCATCATGGTGGTCGTCTCCCGAATATAAGGAGCCAGACGCTCTGCATACTGGCAATACTGAGCATAGACTTCATCTAGTGATAGCGGGCTAACCCCATAGATTTTGGTCAAAATGACATTCTTGTAGTCCAGCATAGAACGAAGTCGCTCCAGCAGCGCTTCTTTATCTAAGAGGTCGCCGGTTCTAATGCCCAGCCTGGCTGCCTTATCGGTAAAGGCAGGGCCTACCCCCTTGCGGGTTGTACCCAGTGCCCTGCCCCCTCGCGCCTCTTCCTCCAGACCATCAAGGAGGATATGATAGGGCATAATCAAGTGAGCCCGGTCACTGATAAACAACCTGGAGGTATCCACACCACGCTGGTCGAGCTGGTCTATCTCACCAATTAACACGCTGGGGTTAACTACCACCCCGTTACCGATGATGCAAACCACCTGAGGGGAAAAAATGCCAGAGGGGACAAGGTGCAATTTGAACTCACCGTAGGGGTTAACCACGGAATGGCCAGCATTATCACCACCGGAAAAACGGACTACCATCCTTGCTTGCTGAGCCAGCAGGTCAACCACCTTGCCCTTCCCCTCATCCCCCCATTGAGCTCCAATAATAGCAATAACTGGCATTATTTCCTCCATTAAGCTGATGTCAATGGCAAAGGCTATTCTTTCTCCATATAGCTCTTGCCCCAGCGGTAAAGTAAAAAGCCACCACCGACAATCTCAACCACGATTCCAATCAACACCACCGGTAACCATCCCATAATCCCCCCCCAAATCCCCAATCCTATCCACAGCACTACCAGCACCGTCAGTCCGATAAGGCTTAGCTCAAATAACCTGTCGCTCAACGAAATTCTCCTGCTTAAGTCTAGGATTCCCCGGTTAACTTATAACATAAACCGCACCTTAAATAAAAGGGCTACTAGCTACCCAGGGGTTCTTTGCTGCCAGACATAAACTAACCTCTGACCAACGGTGACAAAGCTGAATACCACAATAATAGCCAGGGCAATGATTAGGGCCGGGGCAAGGTGGCTTAGTAACAGGCCTAATGCCAGCACAACGACCCTTTCGGCCCGGGTAAATATTCCCACCCCACACTCCAGACCTTGTGCTTCCGCTCTGGCTCTGATATAGCTCACCAGTTGTGAACCAATCAGGGCAACACCAACAAGTAAAATCCCAGCCAATGACTGTTGGGCAGCATATAAGGCTAAAATAGCCAGTAGCAGCACCGCCTCAGATAAACGGTCGAGTGTAGCATCAATGACAGCACCAAAGGGAGTGACTTTTTCAATACGACGAGCTAGTGCCCCGTCCAGGATATCAAAAAAACCAGCAACGAGTACCACAAAGCCAGCGGCAAAGAGGTGTCCGGTGATAACCAGTGCCGCAGCACCCAGGGCGAGGATAAAACCAAACCAGGTTAAGGCGGTAGGGGTTACCGGTGTCCTGGCTAAAACCCGCACCACTGGTTCAGTAAGCCGATAGGCTATTGCGCTGCGAACTCGGGATAAATTTGCCTTTGACTGCGATTTTTGCGAAACGTTATTAACCGAACTACCCCCGCTTTTGCTTAAACCGAAATAGTTGTCGCTTTAGATTGGGAAAATTGTTTCCTCCACGGCGGCTCACCGAGCACCCTGACATAGTAATCGAAAACCTTTCGGGCAATTTGTTCCCAGCTATGTTCCAGGGCTTTAGCCCTCCCCTTAGCTCCCATCTCCTGGCGAAGTGATTGGTCACGCAGGAGAGAAATTAGAGCCCGGGCTAACCCTTCCTTATCTCTTGGCGGCACTAATAGCCCATCAACGCCATGGGTTACCACGCTGGCATAACCTTCTATATTTGAGGCGACAATCGGCTTACCCATAGCCATAGCCTCAAGCAAAATGATGCCGAAGCTCTCGGCACCGGTGGCTGGAGCACAAAAAACATCGGCTGTCTTGTAGTATCTGGATAATTCATCATAGGAGACAAAGCCAACAAAGATAACGTCCTTGAGACCACTCCTTGCCACTTGCTTCTCATATTTGCGCCGCAGCCTGGTGCCGGGACCAACAATAATAAGCCGGGAATCAGGAATTTCCTGTTTAACCTGCTTAAAAGCTTCAAGCAGGTAGTTTAAGCCTTTTCGCTTCTCCAGACGACCGACAAACAGGATATTTAGCTTGCCATCACAGAATTGGTCAATAGGAGATACATCAGGGGAAAAATGGTCTACATCCACACCATTAGGGATAATATTGTAGTATCCTGGGAAGTGCCCACGGGCAAACTCCATGGCTGGTTCGGATACCGCAATCTTACCATCAAGCTTGCGGAACCACCTCCTCAGAATCCACTTGCCAATGGGTCTGGCGAAATTATACGCAGGTCTACCCAGGAAACTGGCATGACAAGCATGAAAGGTTCCTATATTTGCTGTTTGCGACAAGCGGAGCACAGTGGTACATAACATTGGCATTAAGGGTTCATGGAGGTGGATAATGTCAAAGTTTTCCTCATCAAGCACCGCTTTTATTTTGGGGGATAACCACGGTGATATAGTAACTCGACAAATGGAACCGCTAGCCGGAACAGGTCTAGGTCTACCTATAGGTATGAACCTATCGCCAAAGCTGGAAACAGCCTTAGAGGCGGGGGCAATAACCTTAACCTCATGCCCCATCTTAGTAAAGTAGCGCTCAAGGTAGGAAATATGAAGGGTAACACCGCCGGGATAGGCGAAATCATACGGGGAAACCAATGCTATCTTCACCGGTAGCCGCCTAAAACCTCCGTGGAAACTCAGTCAAACGGGCGTGCTCGCTACTGGCTGAGTACTAGCAATAAACTCTTCCACCATTTGGCGAGCTTGGTCATCAGTATATTGAACTGGTGGTGATTTCATAAAATAAGCCGAAGGAGCCACCAAGGCTCCTTTAAGTCCACGGTCTAAGGCAAGTTTACAGCACCTTATAGCATCAATAACCACCCCTGCCGAGTTAGGGCTATCCCACACCTCAAGTTTCAGCTCCAGGTTGAGAGGAACATCGCCGAAGGTTCGCCCCTCCATCCTGATATGGCAGAACTTGCGGTCAAGCAGCCAGGGGACATAATCGCTGGGACCTACATGGATGTTATCAGGGTCAAGCTCATAATCTAGCTGAGAGGTGACAGCGGTGGTCTTTGATATCTTCTTAGATTCCAGTCGCGCCCTCTCCAGCATATTATAGAAGTCAGTGTTACCGCCAAAGTTCAATTGATAGGTTCGTTCCAGTTTAACGCCACGGTCCCGAAATAGGCGGGTAAGGACACGATGGACAATAGTAGCTCCCACCTGAGATTTTATATCATCGCCGATAACCGGCAGTTCTCTTTGCTCGAAACGCCGTTGCCAGTACTTCTCCCGGGCAATAAAAACCGGGATGCAATTGATAAAGCCACAGCCAGCGGTTAGCACCTGCTCAACGTACCACTTGGTGGCCTCTTCGCTACCCACAGGCAGGTAATTAATCACCACATCGGTCTGGGTCTCTTTCAAAATTTTAACTATATCAGCGGTTGGGCCCGGTGCCTTCTCTATTATTTGCGATAGATAAAAGCCTAAGCCATCATGGGTCATCCCCCGCTGAACCTTAACCCCAGTAGTCGGCACCTCACCGAATTTAAAGGTATTATTGGGCGAGGTAAAAATAGCCTGGGCTAAGTCCTTGCCTACCTTGTTCTTGTCGATATCAAAGGCAGCCACGAAGTTAATATCACCAATATGATACCCCCCAAGATCGACATGCATAAGTCCGGGCACAAATTCGTTCTCCTTCGCTTTCCTATAGTAGTAAATGCCCTGAACCAAGGAGGAGGCACAATTGCCCACCCCGATTATAGCTACATTTACCTTGCCCAAGGTTTAATTGCCCCTTTCTGACTTGTGCAACCCATAGAAGAAATTACAAGAGGCCTAACAATAAGCAAACCTTAACTTTGCAAGTCAACCGAGCATCTCGCTCCGGCTAAACTGCAATGTTTACGCTGGAAAAGATTTACTCACCCTGCCTCTAGCTGATGCGATTAGCCAAAGAGTTAATATGGTCAAAGGATTATTGGTTACTGGCCAATTCTAAATACTTTAGTCCCGCATGCAGGGCAAACCCCTTGTGTAGCTGGCCGCTTGTTCTTCAGGGTAACCCTCTGGGGATTCTTTATATCTACCTTCTTCCTACACTTAAAACAATAGGCTTGCAATCTAAATCACCTCCTTCTTTATATCGGTTGAACTATACCCTTATTATACGCAAGCTGTCAAGCCCCGTTAAATACTTATCCACCAAAAATGGCGGAAAAAACCTTCGCCGGTCGCCACTGCCCCTTTTCCCCATTAAAGATTAGCACCCCCAAGAAATGACCATCACGGGTATAGACACGGCAGCGATTGCCATAAGAAGAGCGGTGCCAGCTATCATCAGGCCCAGAAACCAAAGGGCGCCCATTCTTGATATCTTTTTCAGTGGCGTCACCGACCACCATAGCCGCCCAATCTAGAAGCACAATATCTATAGGATAGATAAAGTGTTGCCAGTAGCCATAGCGGAAGGCATCCTCAAGCTGAGGCAGTGAAACTGCGTCCTCAATATGAAAGCAGCCATATCTCAAGCGGGTCAAGCTCTTCAAATTAGCGCCACAACCCAGAAGCTGCCCTAAATCATGAGCTAATGAGCGGATATAGGTGCCCTTACCACACTCCACTTCTATAGTAGCTACCGGCGGTTGCCAGTGTATAAGCTCCAAATGATAAATCCGCGTCAGCCTGCGTTTCCTCTCCACCTCAATACCGGAGCGCGCCAACTGATAAAGGGGCTTGCCACCATGCTTCACCGCACTGTACATAGGAGGAGTCTGCCATATCAAACCACAAAAGGAGGCGAGTGCTGACAGCAATTGCTGTCGGCTGAGCCCAGAGGGGTCTCCCTTACTGGTGATGCTACCGGTGGCATCATAGGTGTCGGTAGCCACACCCAATTCAATCTGAGCCCGATAAGCCTTGGCGGCATCTAGCAAAAATGGGATAATACGCCTCCCCTGACCCAGGCAAACGGGTAAAACACCAGTAGCTGCCGGATCAAGGGTACCAGCATGTCCCACGCGCCGCTCTCCGCTCAGCCGCTTCACCAGGGAGACAATACTGAAGGAGGTCTTGCCCCACGGCTTATCGATATTTAGGATGCCATCCACAGTCAATCACTATGCCGTTCTGGAGTGCTATCGGCGCTAACCTCATCAATCAACTGCAACAGGTGAGCTCCCCGCTCAATAGAATCATCCCAGTGAAAGCTTAGCTCAGGGATATGGCGCAGTCTCAGACGTTTAGCCAGCCTACTACGGAAGAAACCGGAAGCAGCAGTCAGCCCACTTAGCGTCTCTCGCTTTTTCTCCTCGCTGCCCATACAACTTACGAATACTTTAGCCTGTCGCAGGTCAGGGGAAAGGGAAACCTCGGTCACAGCAACAAAATCGCCAAGTCGGGGGTCTTTGACTTGGTGCTGAAGCAATTCACTAATTTCGTGGCGAATAAGATTACTCACCCGCTCAATACGATGTGCCATAATCGGTGCCCCTTAGCTAGCCTTTTCTCTCCTGAAAAACTCCAGTGTATCACCAATCTCAAAGTCATCGAAGTCCTTGATACCCACCCCGCACTCATAGCCAGCGGTTACTTCAGTAACATCGTCCTTGAAACGCCTCAAGCTGTTAATCACAGACTCATACATTATTTGCTCCCCACGCCGTACCCTGGCTGAGGTACCACGGCCCACCTTACCCTCGGTAACATAGACACCAGCTACCTTTTCCCTCTTGCCTTTGGGAAAGATTGCCCTTACCTCAGCCCTGCCCTCAATAACCTCAACATAATGGGGCTCCAACATGCCTTTGAGTGCCTTATCCACGTCATCCACCAGATTGTAAATCACGTCATAGGAGCGGATATCAACACCCCCCACCTCAGCCAAGCGCCGTGCCCCGGCTTCAACGCCAGTGCCAAAGCCAATAATGAGCCCCTTAGAGGCAATAGCCAACATAACATCGCTCTCGGTAACATTGCCACTGCCACTGTGGATAATTCTGACCTGAACCTGCTCTGTTGCCAGCTGTTCCAGAGAACTTGTTATCGGCTCAATACTGCCTTGAACATCAGCCTTGAGAATAACATTGAGCTCCTTTACCTGGCCAGCGCTTATCTGCTCATAGAGATTGTCAAGGCTCACTGCTTTGGGCTGTTTCTCCTGTTGCTGCTTCTGTATTAGAGCCCGCGCCTGGTGTTCGCCAGCCACTGCGGCTAGGGTATCACCCGCCTGAGGCACGCTATCTAGACCCAGGATTTCCACCGGCATGGATGGTTCGGCTCTCCTCACCCGCTTACCCATATCATTAAACATAGCTCTTACCCTACCCCAGGTGCCACCAACTACCACGGTATCACCAACCTTTAAGGTGCCGGTTTGAATAAGCACCGTAGCCAATGGTCCCTTGCTCTTGTCCAGCTCAGCTTCGATAACCACCCCCACTGCCGGTCGAGACGGGTCTGCCCTAAGCTCTTCCATCTCAGCCACCACCAGAAGATTTTCCAGTAGCTCAGAGATGCCCTTCTTCTGCTTGGCTGAAATGGGAACACAGACCACGTCACCCCCCCACTCCTCGATAACCAAACCGGCATCAGCTAGCTGCTGCTTAACCAGCTCAGGGTTAGCCTCGGGTTTATCAATCTTATTAATTGCCACCATAATGGGCACTCCGGCAGCCTGGGTGTGGTCAATAGCTTCTAAAGTCTGCGGCATTACCCCGTCATCAGCAGCCACCACCAAAATGGTGATGTCGGTTACCTGGGCTCCACGAGCCCGCATAGCGGTAAAGGCCTCATGACCTGGGGTATCCAAGAAGGTGAGCTTTTGCCCATTGACCTCTACCTGATAGGCACCAATATGCTGGGTAATACCCCCAGCCTCGGTATCCATTACATTGGTTTGCCGGATAGCATCCAAAAGTCTGGTCTTGCCGTGATTGACATGCCCCATGATAGTAACTACCGGAGGGCGCAGTCGCAGACTACTGAGTTCCTCCTCCCGAGGCCGATACCTCCTACTCTCGCCGCTAACGGCTAATGGCTTCAGCTGGGCTTCATAGCCAAAGGCAGCTGCCACTGCAGCTGCCGCCTCATAGTCGATAACCTGGTTAATATTGGCAAAAATGCTATTTCTCATCAGTTGTTTGATAACGTCTATGGCACTAACCTGCAAAAGGTCAGCCAGTTGCCTCACCGTCACAGAGCGAGGAATCTCAATCAGGTTTGCCTTCGGTTCAGAAGGCTTGCTTGCCTTAGCCACTAAATCGCTCCCTCCCCCAACTCTTTGCCATATCCGATAAGCTGCTCCCGATTATCCTGGGTGAGAGTGGTGCGCAAGGTGTATTCCAGCCGACCCTTCTTCAACCCAATCTGCCAACAATCTGGTGCTGGACACAGATAGGCACCACGCCCTGCCCTCTTGCCACCAGGATCAACCTCCACACCCCCACCAAAAACTCGAACTAAACGGATTAACTCCCGCTTAGGTCTCACCTCACCACAAGCCACACAAGTCCGTTGGGGTATATGCCTAACCGAAGTAGGATTAATACTCCTCTTCTTCATCAAGGATTTCTGCCTTTTGGCGCCGTTTCCTGAGCTTAATGCCATCCTCAGCAGCCCGGTCACGAGCCTCCTTCTTTTTCTTCCTCGATTTAGCCACCGGCTTAGCTGGCCCAGGTTGTAAAACATCCTCAGCAAATCGAAGCTGAGGTGTCTTCAACTCTACCGGCGGCTTCAAAATGGTCTCCGGAGGAACCAGCTCAGTCTCAAGGGTTACCGGTTCAGCCGCTGCTTCTGCCGGAGCTAAGGCCGGCTCCTCAATAGCTGGTAATTCAGCGGGAAGCTCATCACCGACTATAGCCTCCTCAGCTACCTCAGGTAAAGGCTTAGTTTCAGCCAACCTTTCTGCCTCGGCAATTGAGGCGCTCTTAATGTCAATCCGCCACCCGGTGAGCTTGGCTGCCAATCTGGCATTCTGCCCCTCCTTACCAATGGCTAAGGAGAGTTGCCTATCAGGGACAACCACAGTAGCTATCCCCCCGTCCTCGTCCAGCTCCACATTTAATACCTGTGCCGGGCTGAGCGCATTGGCAATGAAGACTGAGGCATCCGGGCTCCATGAAACCACGTCTAGTTTTTCACTATTTAACTCTCTCATGATGTTTTGTATCCTGATACCCCTTAGACCAACACAGCAACCAACCGGGTCAATGCCATCCTGGCGTGCTGCCACCGCTATCTTACTCCGATAGCCAGCCTCGCGGGCGACCGCTTTCAACTCCACCATCCCATTAAGAACCTCGGGAACCTCCAGCTCAAAAAGACGACGAAGAAAATCTGGGTGAGAACGAGATACTACTACCTGGGGTCCTCTGGCAGCTCGAACCACCTCAAGGAGATAAACCTTAAGCCTCTGACCAATACGATACCTCTCATTGCGCACCTGCTCAACAGCGGGGAGTATTGCCTCCGTTCTACCCAAATCGATGAATATCTGCCTGGACTCAATGCGTTGCACCAACCCGTTGACAATGTCACCTTCCCTACCCGAATATTCCTCAAATATGGCGCTGTGCTCTGCCTCATGAAGACGCTGGAGAATAACCTGCTTTGCCGTTTGAGCGGCAATGCGTCCGGCGTTGCGCGGAGTAGCCTCCACCGTGATAGCCTCATCAATCTGGGCATCAGGTTTAATCTTGCTCGCCTCGGTTAGCGATATTTCACGACGCATATCTGAAGGTTGCTCGACTACAATTTTCTCCGCCCACACCCTAACCCTGCCAGTAGCGGGGTCAATCTTGACCGACATATTTTGGTTGGGGGCAAAATTATCCTTCCTATAAGCCGAGACTAGAGCTGTCTCTACCGCAGCAATAACCACCTCCTTAGGCAGGTTCTTCTCCGCCGCGAGCTGAGTTATAGCCAGCATAAATTCGCTCTTCATCCGAGATTATGACCTCCAACCCTATTATTCTGCCTCACAACAAAAAAGTGGGTTTCAGCCCCACTTAACAAGTTAATCTCTTTTCAATGAAAGTATACCATAATCAGGTCTGAGATGCAACACCTGTTTTAAACACCCCCCGACAAAAGCGGGAGATTG
>Ga0209991_10000670_pt1 | contig 15166 bp, 13 predicted proteins | sample ChitaG_FD_183167 | JGI IMG/M metagenome (GOLD analysis project Ga0209991, IMG submission 183167) | Deep subsurface microbial communities from South Pacific Ocean to uncover new lineages of life (NeLLi) - Chile_00310 metaG (SPAdes)... | ecosystem: Environmental > Aquatic > Marine > Oceanic >...
AAGTTCACCCATTGTTAATAGTTAGGAACTAACCGCTCCAATATCAATATAAGGAGGGTTAATAGAGTGGGCTACTTTGCAATACTGGCGGCTATACCTGGCTTCTTTTTGAGCTCTCTCATTACCATGCTTCTTTGGGGTGTTATTGCCCCGAACTTTGGGATGGAAAAGATAGGCTATCCCATGGCTATGTTGATAACCATCACCCTTTGGCTGGCGGTAGCACCTCTGGCGGCGGCCACTGGTCGAAGAGCAAAAAAGTAACTACCTATTTTGAGCAAAAGTGATTTTTACTACGGGAGGCAGGACAGATTAAGGAAACCTATGCCGCAGCCGGTGTCAATATTGATATTGCGGCTAAAGCAAAAGAGCTGATTGGGAAGCATGCTCGGTCTACCCTCCGCCCTGAAGTCTTGAGTGGCATTGGGTTCTTTGGAGGACTTTTTGAATTCAGGGGGTATCAACAACCGGTTCTGGTGTCCAGTGTTGATGGGGTAGGTACCAAACTGAAGATTGCTTGTGCTTTAGCCAAGCATAATACTATTGGCATTGATATAGTTAATCACTGTGTTAATGACATCCTTACCTGTGGCGCTGAGCCACTCTTCTTTTTGGACTACATTGCTATGGGCAAGCTGGTGCCACAACAGGTAGAGGCTATTGCTCAGGGGCTAGCTCAAGCTTGCCGTGAGGTTTGCTGCGCTCTTATCGGTGGTGAAACGGCGGAGATGCCCGGACTATATACCGGGGAGGATTATGACCTGGTCGGTTTTATTATTGGTGTTGTAGAGAAAGAGAAGATTATTATGGGGAAGAATATTTTGGTTGGTGATGCCATTATTGGCTTACCCTCCAGTGGTCTGCACACCAATGGCTATTCTCTGGTGCGCCAGATTTTCGGTGTTTCCCAACCTGTGTTACATACCTACTACCCCGAGTTAGGCCGAACCCTTGGTGAGGAGCTTCTTGAGCCCCACTGCTGTTACTACCATCAGTTGAAGCCATTACTGGCGTTTATTAAGGGTATGGCACATATTACCGGTGGTGGCTTAATTGATAATGTGCCCAGGATTCTACCTAAGGGGATGGCAGCTGAGTTTCATAGTCAGGCGTGGACAATACCTCCCATTTTCCAGCTTATTCAGCAGCGGGGCAATGTTGACCAAAACGAGATGTACCGTGTATTTAATATGGGTATCGGCATGGTGCTCATCTGCTCACCCGATAATGCTGACCAGCTAACTAAAGCCTTGCCAGAGGCTAAAGTTATTGGAGGGGTAGTAAAGCAGGTGGGGGAGGCAAGGGTAGTTATCAAGTAGTTATACGCCATATCCTAAATTAGGATGGATGGGAATGTGCTATGAGTAGCAGGCAATATTTTGGTGAAGTTGCCCATCAATGGGATAAAATGCGGGAAACCTTTTTCTCTGAGGCAGTGAGGGAAAAGGCTATGTCTATAGCAGGTGTGCAGCCAAGCAAGCTTGCCGTTGATATTGGAGCCGGGACTGGTTTTATCACCCAAGGGCTTATTCAAAGAGGTTTGAGGGTGATTGCTGTAGATCAGTCTGAAGCAATGCTCAAGGAGATGGGGACGAAGTTCCAAGGTATTGACACGATTGACTATCGCATAGGCGAAGCAGAAAACCTTCCAATTGAGGATAAGGTTGTTGACTATGTGTTCGCCAACATGTATTTGCACCATGTAGAAAATCCACCAGTTGCAATTAAGGAGATGGCGAGAATCTTAAAGCTTGGTGGCATACTCGTAATTACTGATCTGGATGAGCATAACTTTGAATTTTTGAAGACAGAGCAACATGACCGTTGGATGGGTTTCAAGAAGGAGGATGTCAATCGCTGGTTCGTCGAAGCGGGACTCAAAGAGGCAATGGTTGATTGTGTAGGGGAGAACTGTTGTGCTCAATCCAGTTGCGGAGACGAATATGCCAGTATTAGCATATTCGTGGCTTCGGGTGAGAAATGAATCAGCACATGTCGTCTGACTGTATTTACGGCTTACTTCACTCATCTAAGCCCTACCTGAGGTTGAGGTTATTGGTGAGGCAGTGGAGCAGGTAGGCAAAGCGAGGGTGATTATTAAATGAGAAAGGGTAAGTAGGGAGGTATCTATGCGGGCCATTATCAGCGTTTCCGATAAAACGGGCGTAGCTGATTTTGCTAAAGAATTAAGCCAGCTGGGTTTTGAGCTCTTTAGTACCGGCGGCACCAAGAAGGCGTTGGTGGAGGCTCAAGTGCCAGTCAAGAGTGTCTCTGAAATTACCGGCTTTCCTGAGATTCTTGATGGCAGGGTAAAGACCCTGCACCCGGCGGTTCACGGTGGCATTCTGGCTAAGCGCAACCTGCCCAGCCACATGGAAGAGTTAGCCAAGAATAACATTGAGGTAATTGACCTGGTAGCGATTAATCTCTACCCCTTCATCCAGACAGTCTCTAAGGAAGGGGTTACCATTGATGAGGCACTGGAGAACATTGACATTGGTGGACCAACCATGATTCGGGCGGCGGCTAAGAATTTCCCCAGCGTCATCGTGGTGGTTGACCCTGCTGACTACCCCCTGGTTTTGGAGAAATTGAAGCACAGAGGCCTGGACCTGGCTGAGCGCAAAAGGCTGGCACAGAAGGCTTTTCAGCATGTAGCTATCTATGATACGGCTATTTCCCAGTATCTGAGGCAAGATATGGAGGGCTTTCCTGAGGAGATGACCGTAGCCTTAAAGAAGCGCTACGGACTTCGTTATGGTGAGAATCCTCATCAGCCAGCTGCCTTTTATGCTGAGCAGACGGTAGGGGTAAGACAGGAGACTGGTATCACCTGGGCTGAGCAGCTGTGGGGCAAGGAGCTTTCTTTCAATAACATCTTGGATGCTGATGCTGCCTGGGGAGCGGCAACCGATTTTGCCGTGCCCTCAGTAGCTGTTGTCAAGCACACTAATCCCTGCGGTTTGGCCAGTCATGAGGATATTGCTGAGGCATACCGACGGGCTTTCAGTGGTGACCCGGTGGCTGCCTTCGGTGGCATCGTTGCTTCGAACCGGACGGTCACTCTAACCATGGCTGAGGAAATGAAATCAGTCTTCTATGAGATAGTTATCGCCCCGGAATATGAACCAGAGGCACTCGAACTATTAAAACGTAAGAAGGATTTACGTGTTCTTGTTGCCGAGTTGCCACCAGGCTATAGTAAGGCTCGGCTGGGTTACCTTGATTTCCGCCGGGTAAAGGGTGGATTTCTTGTCCAGACCTCAGATTCCTTACCTGAAGATAGCGTCAAATTGAGAACGGTAACCAAACGTGAGCCAACTCAAGCTGAGGTAGAAGACCTGCTCTTTGCTTGGCGGGCAGTTAAGCATGTAAAGTCTAACGCCATTATATTGGCTAAGGATAAAACACTTTTAGGCATGGGGGCCGGGCAGCCCAGTCGGATTGTCAGCGCTCAGATAGCTAAGGAAAAGGCTGGAGAGAAGAGTAAGGGTAGTGTTCTGGCTTCGGATGCTATGTTTCCCTTCCCTGATGTGGTGGAGGCAGCAGCAGGGGGAGGGGTGACTGCCATTATCCAGCCCGGCGGCTCGATAAGAGATGAAGACTCGATTAGGGCGGCTGATAAACACAATATAGCTATGGTCTTTACCGGTGTCAGGCATTTCAGGCATTAAGGACGATGAAGGTAACCAATCTAGGTATTACCAGTCTGAAGAAGATAGTAGATTCGCTGTCAACTAAGGAAAAGGCACTGTTTCAGCGGATATACGCCGTTTCTACGGCTGTAGGTGAACTACGCACTCCACAGAGCATGCAACCCTGGGTTAAGCAGCAGTTCGGTTCGGTGGAAGCCGTCACCAGGCAGAAGATTGTGAAAGTAACCAATATAATAACCTGCGAGGAGGCACTATTTAATAGGCTGCGAGATTCTCGCCCCTTTGAAGTTAAGGAAAACAGAAGCATCGATGCCCAGCTTGCCGAGGCCAGTAAAAGCGATTTATTTCGTAGTCCAAAGGACACTACTCCAGAGGACCTCTTTGGTCGGGTAGTGGGCAAGCACTGTGTTACTGCCAGCAATATTGCCAAGTATGATGGATTACATGGCATGGTTATTTTTAATGAATTTAATCCCCTTCGTTTTTCCCGGGAGCAAGTTATTGATTATATTGATGTTGCTTGGGAATGGGCAAAGAGGGCGCAGGCTGAGCATCCTCAAGCTAAGTATTTCTTTTTCTGTTGGAATTGTTTAGGGCGTGCTGGTGCCTCTATATACCATGGTCATGCTCAGGTGATGCTGACCAGTGGTAGACACTATGCTAAGATTGAGGGACTACGGCGAGCTGCACTGGGCTACAGGCGAGATTATGGCTCAAACTATTTTAGAGACCTATTCCAGGTTCACCACTCTGTAGGCTGTGCTGTGGAGAAGGGGGGGGTCAAAACCCTTGCCCATCTGACTCCATTCAAAGATAATGAGGTTATGCTTATGGCTGAGGGGCTAAACCTTCCTCTTAAAGAAAGAATTTACGAGGTGCTGGCCTGCCTTAGGGATAGGCTGGGTGTAACCTCTTTTAATCTTGGCTTGGTAACACCGCCATTGGCTGAAACCGAGGAGAGCTGGGAAGGTTTTCCAGTAATAGTTCGGGTAGTGGACCGAGGCGACTCCGGTAGCCAAGCCTCAGATATAGGTGGCTTAGAGATTTATGCCTCTAGTGTTGTCTCTAGCGACCCCTTTAAGCTAGCCCGGCAACTACGGCAGTGCTTAGACTAGAAGATGAGGAAGGCTATGGCTAATGCGGTTTTGGTGATAGATATGGTGAGGGGTTTCCTGGAGGAGGGTTATCCCCTCTATTGTGGAGCTCGAGCCCGCCGCATAATCCCCAATGTGCAACGGCTTCTGGAGCGGGAGCTTGCTCAGGGTTCCAGGGTATTTTTCATATGCGACCATCATACTCCTGATGACCCTGAGTTTAAGATGTTCCCTCCCCACTGCATTGAGGGTACGGTCGAGGCAGAGGTCGTTCCTGAATTAGCTGGGTATGAAGGTGAGTTAATACCTAAAACACGTTTCAGTGCTTTTTACGGCACCAGCCTTGAGGAGAGACTGCTCCAGCTCAAGCCTGACAAGATAATAATTGCTGGTGTTTGTACTGATATTTGTGTGTATCATACCACAGGTGATGCCCGAAACCGCGGTTATGAGGTGGAGGTTCCGGTTGACTGCGTGGCTTCGTTTGATGAAAAGGCGCACCATTTTGCCCTGGGGCATATGGAGAAAATCCTGGGAGCAAAATTGACCAGTGTTAAAGCTAGCCAGGTTAAGCCGGCTAAATTCGAACCCACCGAGGCTGTGTTATCTGGGGAGACGGCTGATATTTACTTTGCCCGCACTATAGATATATTGCGTCACGAGGCGCTTAACCCGGTAGCCACTATGGAGGTATTCTCCAGTCGAGCAGGAATACTCTGTGGCATGGAAGAGGTTAAAGCTCTGCTTGCTAGGGTCTTGCCTGAGGCTAACCGTGAGGTATGGGCTCTAGCTGAGGGTGAAGCCATGGGCAAGAAAGAGGTGGTGTTGCGCATAACCGCTCCCTATCAGAGCTATGGGCTATATGAGACGGCTATTTGTGGTATTTTAGCCCACTGCAGTGGTTGGGCGACGGCAGCCAGGGAGTGTGTAGAAGCAGCCAGGGGAATACCTATCATCAGCTTTGGTGCCCGTCATGTGCATCCTTCGGTAGCGGGGATAATGGATTACTCGGCTATTGTTGGTGGTTGCGCCGGTTGCTCCAGTGTCACTGGTGCCAGGCTGACTGGCATTAAAGCCTCAGGGACTATGCCCCATACCTTGATTATAATTATGAACGACATAATTAAAGCAACTTTAGCCTTTGATAAGTATATGCCGCCGGAAGTGCCCCGTATCTCCCTGGTTGATACCTTTAAGGATGAGGCTGAGGAATCTCTGCTGGCGGCTCAGGCATTGGGAGAAAGACTTAATAGTGTCAGGCTTGATACCCCCGGCGAAAGGGGTGGGGTTACTGCTGACTTGGTCAAGGAGGTGAGAGCCAGACTGGACTTGGCTGGCTTTAAACATGTGGAGATTTTTGTTAGTGGTGGGGTTGACTTGGAGCGCATTAAGCAATTTGTTGACGAGGGGGTGCCAGTTGATGGCTTTGGCGTGGGTAGCTATATCACCTCGGCTAAGCCGATAGATTTTACTGCTGACCTGCATGAGGTGGAGGGTAAACCAATCGCTAAAAGGGGCCGAATCCCCGGCATAACTCCTAACCCCAGGCTCAAGAATGTGATATAATGTTGCAGTAATCAAGGAGGTCTTGAAATGAAGGAGGAGGAAACAAGGAAGGTAGTCAGAGAGGGCTATGCTAAAGTAGCCAAAAAAGAGGCTTCTTGCTGTGCTCCGGTGAATTCCTGTTGTGGAAGTACTGACTTGGCACAGGATATCAGCAGGAAGATAGGATACACGAATGAAGAGCTCACATCTGTTCCTGAAGGGGCCAATCTGGGGCTTGGCTGTGGCAATCCTGTTGCTCTGGCATCTTTAGAAGAGGGAGAAACTGTTCTTGACCTTGGCGCTGGCGCCGGTTTCGATTGTTTCTTGGCGGCAAACAAGGTGGGCAAGAAAGGGAAAGTCATCGGTGTTGATATGACACCGGAAATGCTCGAGAAAGCTAGAGAAAATGCCCAAAAGGGTGACTACGAAAATGTGGAATTCAGGTTAGGCGAGATTGAAAATATACCGGCTGCGGATAATTCTGTTGGTGTAATCATTTCTAACTGTGTCATTAACCTTTCGCCTGACAAAAACCGAGTTTTTAATGAGGCGTTCCGGGTGCTAAAACCCGGTGGCAGGCTGATGATATCTGATATCGTCTTACTGAAAGAACTTCCAGATTCTATAAAGAATTCTGTTGCTGCTTATATTGGCTGCCTTTCGGGTGCCATGATGAAAGGCGACTATCTAGCAGTGATAAGAGAGGCTGGCTTTCAAGAAGTCGAGGTACTAGATGAGGCGCTTTTCCCTGTTGACTGCATGGTTAACGACCCAACTGCAAAGGCTGTTATTAACCAGTTGAATATAACAACAGAAGACTTGGGAGATATTGCAAATTCTGTTGCCAGCATAAAGGTCCAGGGGATAAAACCGAAGTAAGCTCAGCGCTGCTTAAATTCTAAACGCAAAACCTTTTTGGTATTATCGGTAACCTTTACTCTATCATCTATGCGCCAGCCGGCTACCCAAAGGATATGCTTGAGTGAGCAGACAATAGGGATGCGCTGACGCCAGGTATTAGGGATTTTGGCGTCAATCATGAACTCGTTTAACTTCTTGAGCTGGCTCATACCGAGTGGCTGAAATCGGTCACCAGCCTTACGACTTCGCACTACTAGTTTATCGCCAGTTTTATCAAGGTCAAGGTAGGCTTTAAAGTTACCGGCGTCATTTTTCATTGCTTCTCGGGCTATAATAGATGCCTCAATATGCCAGCCGGGTAGTAGCGTTTCGCCGGGGAGCTTTAGCTGAGTTTCATCCCTGAGAATAGGGAGTGGGGCTAGAGCCGCTGGGTCTGGACCTAGTAGGTATTTGTTGTAGTCTATGGAAAAGATTAGGCCCGCAGGCAAGCTTAGCCTTTTCCCCGCTGGCTTGGTTAAGGCAGCCATTATTTCCTCAATATGGCGTGTTTCAATATCCTTAAGGTTGCCTAACAATTTTTCTATGGACATTCGCAGCAGGTGTCGTTGTAGGGCAGGAGGTGACTCAAGGAACCTTTCCTTGTCTAAAATAATGGTGTTTCCTTGTTTTTGGGCAATTTTACTCCATAATCGGGTGCTCTCTTTATCAAGAAAGTCAAGGTCATCGCTAGCAATGCGGGCAGTTCGAAGCAAGGCTTCAGCTACCCGTGGGTTATAGCTCTGTAGCAGGGGCAAGAGTTGCTGACGGATTCTATTTCTTAGTGGTGATAGTGACAGGTTAGAGGCATCAATCCTGGGCATAAGCTTGTGGTTATCGCAATAGCCTGCTGTCTCTTCCCGGCTTACCTGTAGGAGAGGCCTTACAATAGTAAGGTTATTATCTGGAGATTGCCATTGGCTAATTGGTTGCAAGCCGCGAAGTCCTTTAGTTCCTGTTCCCCGAATTAGATGCATCAATACGGTCTCTATATGGTCATCAGAGGTATGTCCTACTGCCACCTGGTTAGCTCCGATAGAGTTTGCTGCTTGAGCCAGAAAGGCATAGCGCACCTCACGGGCTGCCTCTTCTAGTGAGATGCGTTTATGGGCTTGATAGCTTTTTACATCACGCTGTTCTATAGTAAATGGAATATGTAAGTGGTGGGCTAGGTTGGAAACATATTGAGCATCAGCCTCAGACTCAGCGCCTCGCAGTTGATGGTTAAGGTGAGCTATATGTAACCCTATCCCCAGCTCCTTTTGGAGTTTGACCAAGATATGGAGTAGGCAGACTGAATCTGGTCCACCGGATACCGCCACCAGTAGCTTCTGTCGGCTTGATATCAGGTGGTATTCCTGGATGAAGTGTAGCACCCTCTGCTCTAATGGTTCCTGATGTCTTTCTCTCGTAGTTGCCAATTTCCTCTCTTTACGAGATTATTTAGTAACCCATCCCCCTGACCCCCTTCCCTTATTAAGGGAATGTGGGTGAGAGAGGGGCTTCTCCCCTCTCCTTTTAAGGAGAGGGGGATTAAGGGGGTGAGGTTAACAAACAATCTTCCTCTTTATTTTTTGTTGACCAACTCATTTGGAGAATATTGGTCAGCTTGTCTTTAGGATAAGTTTGGTGCGGTGGATGGACTGTGGATGATGGGTAAAACCTAGGGCGGCAGTAACCTGCTCCGGTCTTCCTGAACCACTATTATCACAACGCAACCTCATGCCTATGGTGCAATATGGGTGATGCCAATCAATGAGCCACAGGTCACCAATTAAAGCCCGCAGGTCGTAGCTTCGCGTGCCAGTATCCCTCTGGTGTTGCCATGGCAGGTGCTTTATCGAGAGTAAGCTGGTAACTGCTGATTCTATATCCTTTTGCCCCTTTTCGGTTTCCACTTCAACCTTATACTCGGCATAGCGAAGCTGAGATTGTAATGATGGCTGACTCAAGGCTATTTGATACACCTGTAGTATTTCAGTGCCAGGCGGTAGTTGCTGGTTTACGGCGGAGGTGAACCAATGGGGGGAGACCAATTTGGTGCAAAGGATATCCATTAGCTCAGCTTCGCTGGTTACCCCTACGGCAAGGGGGGCAGCTAGTGAGATTTGGGGATGGGGGCTAAATCCTTCTGAATAGGCTAGTGGTATCCCGGCACGGTAAAATACTCTTTGCCATAGGCGCATAATATCCAGGTGGGAGATGAACTTTATTTCTTGTCCTCGGCAAAACCTAATGCGCAGACGCTGCATGTCCTTCCTTAGACTTTTCTTTAGTCAATAGAATTTCTTCGATTTTTACCCCCCGCATCTTGGTTATTACTATCTTTAAGCCTTTATACCTTAGCTGTTCGCCAGTTTTGGGTATGTGTCCTAAAAGGTTAAGGATGAAGCCGGCTACAGTTTCATAGTCGCCCTCGGGCAGTTCCAGTTCCATCTCCTCGTTGGCTTCCTCAATGCGCATACCGCCGTCGATTTGGAAGGTATACTCGTTGATGGCTTCGTACTCCTTTTCCACAGCGGCTAGCTCGTCCCCTACCGGGCCGACAATTTCCTCCACTAACCGACTGAGACTGGCTATGCCTGCGGTGCCACCATATTCATCTACCACCACTGCCATGCGGAAGTTCTTATCGCGCATCTCAACAAATAACTCACTGATTGGCTTGGTCTCAGGGGTAAAATAAGCCGGGCGAGTAAGGTCGTCAATGCTGCTATCGTTGGCGATGGCGCCTTTCGCTAGAGCCATGAGCACATCCTTTACCGAAAGGATGCCAACCACATTATCCATATTCTCCTGATATACTGGGAAGCGAGACAGCGGAGATTCAGTGTAGAGGGTAAGGAAATCGGCGACTGTAGAGCCTTGCTCTATGCAGACAACCTCTGGTCGCGGTACCATAACCTCACGAACCGGTCGGTCGCCAAAGTCAAAGACATTGTGCAGCATCTCAGCCTGTCCCTCCTCTACCGTTCCCTCCTTATGCCCCACGGATATCATAGTACGAATCTCCTCCTCACTGACTAAAGACCTGGGCACAGGGGCTCCTCCGGCGAGTTTGCTGAGCCCAGAGGCTATCCAGCTCAACACTATCACAAAGGGGGTGAATAGCCAGGATACTATCTGAATTGGTCGGGCAAAGAGCAGAGATAGTCTTTCTGCATGCTGAGTAGCTATTGTCTTGGGAGTAGTTTCGGCAAATACCAGTAAAAGTATGGTTACTATGATGGTAGCATAGAGGACGCCTTGCTCCACACCCCAGATAGAGATAGCTAGGGCAGTGCCTAGGGCAGCAGCTGCGGTGTTTACCAAGTTATTGCCCAACAGGATAGTAGACAGGAGCTTCTCTGGGCGCTGAAGCATCTTTGATACCCGCTTAGCACCGCTCACCTTAGTGCTGACCATATGCTCAATTCTTATCCTCTGTGAGGCAATAAAGGCCGTCTCTGAAGAGGAAAAGAAGGCTGATAATAATAGTAGACAAATAAAAAGAAACACTATCCATAGTGTTTCAGTACCAGACATATCGCATCACCCCACTCTTAATTAAACCCTGCTTATTCTCTTTTCTCCATCATAGCATTAGCTAATAGGTGTGTCAAAAGAAGAGATTATCTGGTAACCTATTCCCCGACTCTTCCCTTATTAACGGAAGGGGGAGTGTAGGTAAGAGGGGGGCGAAGCCTCTCTCTAAAATCTCTTCCCCCTCTCCTTAAAAGGAGGGTCAAAGGGAGGCTTCGCCTCCCTTATATAACTGATTCCCCTTCCCCTTGATAAGGGGAAGGGGATAAAGGGGATAGGGTTACCTAATAAAAATCTAAAGGGGGTGAGGTTAATAAATAATCTCCAAGGAGCAAGGTTATTTCACTAATGGTATCTATGCTATAATCCAGAGGTATGAAAGTCTTGGGTATTGAGACCTCTTGTGATGAAACTGCAGCGGCGGTGGTGGAGGACGGGGTTAGTATCCTGTCCAATCAGATTGCCTCTCAGGTGGAAATCCATGCCCGCTATGGAGGCATCGTCCCCGAGGTAGCTTCCCGCCAGCACATTCTGGCCATCATCCCTATACTAAAGCAGGCGATGGCTGAGGCTAAGGTTACCTGGAGCGATTTGGATGGCATTGCTGTCACCATCGGACCTGGTCTGGCTGGCTCATTACTGGTGGGAGCAAACGTGGCTAAGGCTATTTCTATCGCTCACCGGTTGCCTGTTACTGGTGTTAATCACTTGGAAGGCCATATCTACGCTAGCTGGCTGGTTGGCCGCAGTATTGATTTCCCGGTGGTGTGCCTCATTGTTTCTGGAGGGCATAGTGATTTGGTGTTGATGAGAGGGCACGGGGACTATGTGGTATTGGGACGGACACGGGATGACGCTTCCGGCGAAGCCTTTGATAAAGCAGCTAGGATATTGGGACTGGGCTATCCAGGTGGTCCAGCCATTGAGCAAGCAGCTAGAAAGGGCACTGCTTCTATTAAGTTACCTCGTGCCTGGCTGAAGGGGACTAATGACTTCAGCTTTAGCGGTGTTAAGACAGCCCTGTTGCGCTTGGTGGAAGGAGACAAGGTAGCACTATCAGCTAGCCAGAGTGGTGAGCTTCCTACCAGAGTTGATGCTGCTGCCAGCTTTCAGGAGGCAGTGATTGATGTCCTGGTTACCAAGACTGTGGCCGTAGCCAAAGAGTGTCGGGTGAAGCAGATTTTACTGGTGGGTGGGGTAGCATCAAATAAGTTGCTCCGTAAACGCTTGGTGGAAAATTCACCAATCCCGGTTTTAGTTCCTGAGCTAGTGTTATGCACTGATAACGCCGCTATGATAGCTGCCTGTGGCTACTACCACTTTCAGGCTGGCAAGGTGGATGGCATGGACCTGGATGTAGTCCCCGGCCTCAAGCTGGCTTAAGTCTCTCTTAAAGGGCAGCAGTTACACCTGCCTTGAGTGCATAAAGTATTATAGATGTGGACCAGTCCTTGTTGACGCCGGGCTGAGTTGACCAGGCGGCTGCTTAGTCCAAGCTGCTCTCTCATGTGCCTTTCTACTGAGTTTACTGCCAGCTTAGGGTAATTATAATAGAGGTTAAGGGCTTTTTTCGCCAATTCTGGCTGGGAGGTAAGTTGGCCCCAGGCAAAGGTGAAGGGCAGGAGTACATTGACGGCAATATCAGCTGCTCGCCTGCTACCCAGAAGGGTTTGGTTTCTTATCCTGCTGCCTAAACCAAAATCAAAGTGGCTTGCCCAATAACCATTGGTGGTAACCGTTAACCCCTTTTCTAGCCTGTGGTAGCCTTTGCTGACAGGTACCTCCTTGGCAATATTAACTAGCTCTTCAAATATTCCCTTTCTCTTATAGCGAAGTGTAAGATAACTCATCGCTACTAGGCGACGAATAGGGGAGTTGTTTGGTCTGACCTTAAATAAGTGCCAGGCGTTGGAGGACATTGTCTCGGTGTGTAGGGAAGAAGCCCATAGCCTTTCCAATTTGTCTATCCATTTGTCATCTAGTTTATTTTCCTGGTACCTACTTTGGCGTTGTGAGGGAAGTAGCCCAGCGGTACCTAATAGCAGAGCCTGCTGTTGGGCAAGGCATTCCTCATCTGATATTTTACCTCGGGTAATAGACTCGAGAATCCGAATTGGTAACCTGCGGGCTAGCTCCAGGAAAGGGAGCTTATTCTTAGAGTAACCCAAAGCGCCCATTATTCCCTGGTAGAGGGATTGACTTGCCTCCATTTGGGCTAGGTCGGCTTGAAACCTGGCTGCCTTGGCTAAAAATCGTTCCTCCCCGGTATTATCTAGAAGTTCTGCTATAACACCTGTAGCCAGGTGTTCCGCAGCTTTACGGCAGGGTATATTTAGGGTAGGTAGGGACTCCACCCCATCGGGCCATTGGCTAATCGTGCCTTTTATATATTTATATAGGGCGAGAACAGGAACATCTCTTCCGTCCTGAAGATTGGTAGCTGCCTTAGCGTTGTGCCACATCACCACATGCAGGATTACCTGGTTATAGACTTGGTCGTGGTGGTGTCGGTGAGCTTGCCAATCACTAGATTTAACATGAATTTCTATATCCCCCTTTGTTAGTCCTCTGCTGGTAGCAATAACTGCATCCCGAAAATCGGCACCTTGGTCATCATTCATCCTCCCCGGATAGATTATCTTTATCTGTTCACCCTCCTCAGTGGCCAGTTCTGTTCTATCCAGTAACTGGTGCTGCCAGATTTTAACGATTTGCCTCTCTGAGAGATTACTTATCAACCTCGTCCCCTTCAAGTTTTTTTGCTTTGTCTAACACGATATCGTGTATAAATAGCTTAATAAAAGCGGTTCCTTTAGCTGAACCGCACTATTTTAATCGATTCTGGTAATAAAGTTTTAGTTATTATACACGCTTCCGTGTATTTTGTCAAGGCTTTTTTGGTCTCTCCTTGGAGGGAATGGCCTGATAGTCAAATTTGGCTCGTTCAGCAATAATAGAAAGGAGGGTGGATGAGGCACCGCGGGGTCTGTACATCCCGATTTCCCATTCGCTTATTGTTTGCTGGCGTGTACCTAGTCTGTCTGCCAGCTCACGCTGGGTTAGACCTAAATGATTCCTCAAGGCTTGGATGTGCTCGCTGTCCCATTGCGGCCGGTTCTCTTTATGCCGATTGCTCATAGTTGGATTTTACACGATTCAGCGTAAACTGTCAAAATGGGTATTCCTAGGAAAATCGAAGGCATTTCTGGTGTTTAAGGGACTAAATGATTTTGGAGTAAGCATGTGATATAGAGCAAAATTGAGATATAGAGAGAATAAATGGCTAATTTAAGCATTAGAATACCTGCCAGCTAGCGACACTGACTATCAATGAGTATTTGTTGAGTTGTGAGATATGTCTATCTGCGCTATGATATAGTTTTAGCAGTCTCAAGGGGAGAGTGCTAATAAATCGAGCCGGGAGGTTAATCCAAAATTAAGAAGGAGGACTGGAATGGCAGAAAAGCTTAAACCGTTAGCTGACCGGGTAGTGGTCAGACCTATTGAACAGGAGGAGGTGACTAAGGGGGGGATTGTTCTACCTGATACAGCTAAGGAGAAACCCCAGGAGGGCGAGGTTATTGCTGTTGGTCCGGGCAGGTTATCTGAGGGCGGAAAACGAATGCCTATGGATGTTAAGGTGGGCGATATAGTAATTTATGCTAAGTATGGAGGCACCGAGATTAAGATTGAGGATGAGGAGTTAATGATTCTGCGTGAGGGTGATATTTTGGCTAAGAAAACTAAATAACAAATCGGGTTAGTCTATAAGGAGGAGAAAATTGGCAAAACAGATTACATTTGATGAGGAAACTAGACATTCTTTAAAGAAGGGCATAGATGCTTTGGCTGATGCGGTTAAAGTAACCTTGGGGCCCAAGGGGCATTGTGTGGCGCTGGATAAGAAGTGGGGCGCCCCGTTAGTAATTGATGATGGGGTGACTATCGCCAAGGATATTGAGCTTCCTGACCCCTTTGAAAATATGGGGGCGCAGTTAGTTAAGGAAGCTGCCACTAAGACTAATGATGCCTGTGGCGATGGTACTACTACATCAACTCTTTTGGCTCACGCTATTATTATCGAGGGTTTTAAGAATGTAGCTGCTGGAGCCGAAGCTATGGAGCTAAAGAAGGGTATTGAAAAGGCAACCAGCGCTATTGTTGATGAGCTTAAGAAAGTATCCACTGGGGTAAAGGGTAAAGAGCAGATTGCTCAGGTGGCTAATATAACCGCCGTTGACACAAAAATTGGTGATTTAATTGCTGAGGTGATGGAGAAGGTAGGTAAGGATGGGGTTATCACCGTTGAGGAGTCCAAGGGTCTACAGTATGAGACCGAGTATGTGGAGGGAATGCAATTTGACCGGGGTTACATTAGCCCTTATTTCATCACGAATGCCGAGAAGATGGAAACGGTGGTAGAAGACCCCTATATCCTTATTACCGATAAGA
>Ga0209991_10000671_pt1 | contig 15165 bp, 13 predicted proteins | sample ChitaG_FD_183167 | JGI IMG/M metagenome (GOLD analysis project Ga0209991, IMG submission 183167) | Deep subsurface microbial communities from South Pacific Ocean to uncover new lineages of life (NeLLi) - Chile_00310 metaG (SPAdes)... | ecosystem: Environmental > Aquatic > Marine > Oceanic >...
AAATTAAAAATTATTAAGAAGAAAGATGTGTTAAACTTTTTAGATGTCTTAAAGAAAGAATACAATATTCTTGTTCCCATGCAGGAGAATGGAGATATTCGTTTCTCTGAATTTGATTCTAGCCAGGATATCCCCTGGGATTATCGAAATACAAAAATCTCACCTAAGGAGATATTTTTTCCTCAAACAGAAGCCCTATTTTCTTTCGGAGTAGAGGCCGGAGAAGGGGCTTCAGCCCCGTTTAACAGGAGTAGGGCGTTTACGCCCGTAAACAAGCCTAAAGGCTCTACTCCTAGAACAACGAACTATTTAATCTTTGGCATCCGACCTTGTGATGCTCAGGCTTTTTCTCTATTGGATAAACTCTTTGGAGGAGATGATTTCCAGGACCCTTACTACCTAGAAAGGAAAAAACAGACAACCATTGTCTCCCTGGCCTGTATCAGACCGCAGATTACCTGTTTTTGCACTTCCTTGAAAGGGAAACCAGACAATGAAGAAGGATCGGATATTATTTTGTTTGATTTGGAGGAGAATATTCTTGCCAAGCTAATAACTGAGAGAGGCGAGAAATTTACTGAAAATTTAAGCAATTGGTTTAAGGAAGCTAAGAAATCCGATGTGGAGAAGAAAAATAAACTCATGGATCTAAGTTTGAAGAAAATTCGTTCTCAGGTCAATGTTCAAAATATAAAAGAAAAATTAGACCAAGCTTTTGATATTTCTTTATGGAATGAAATTCATCAGAAATGTCTAGGTTGTGGTATTTGTACTTATCTTTGTCCTACTTGCTACTGTTTCGACATCACTGATGAAGTGCGAGAAGGTCGAGGGAAAAGAGTGCGCTGTTGGGATTCCTGTATGTTTCCCTTATTCACCTTACATACCTCTGGACATAATCCACGGCCAACTTATAAAGAAAGAATGCGACAGAGAATTATGCACAAATTCAATTATTGTCCAGAAAACTTTAAGGAAATATTCTGTGTAGGCTGCGGTCGTTGCATTAGAAATTGTCCGGTGAATCTTGATTTGAGAGAAATGTTAAAGGTAGCCCATGGATAATCCGTATTTACCTATACCAGTAACAATAAAAAAGATTACTATGGAAAATGAAGCCAGGGATCTTAAAACGTTTGATTTGGTATTCAATGATAAGAAAGACGCTGAGAAGTTTAGGTATACTTGTGGACAGTTTGCAGAGCTCTCTGTGTTAGGTGCCGGCGAGGCTCCCATTGGGATTGCTTCATCACCTATGGATGAAAACCTCGTGCAGTTTACTGTGAAAAAATATTCCACAGGTGTAGTTACTACTGCTCTACATAATCTTTGCCCAGGAGATAAGATTGGGATAAGAGGTCCTTATGGGAATGGATTTCCTATGAAAGATTTTGAAGGAAGCAATCTCGTAATTATAGGTGGTGGATTTGCTCTTACCACTTTAAGATCACTCACTAAATACATACTTCATGAAAAAAACAGAGCCCGTTTTAAGGATATCACTGTACTCTATGGTGCCCGCAGCCCTGGCGAACTTATTTATAAATCGGAATTGAAGCAGTGGGAGGAAAGAGACGACATCCATATGCACCTCACGGTGGACAAGGGAGACGAAAGCTGGAAAGGTCGAGTTGGATTGGTACCAAACGTGTTAAGGGAGGTGGCGCCGAGCTCTGAAAATGGCATTGCTCTGGTCTGTGGTCCTCTTATCATGGTAAAGTACACCATGCTACCACTACTAGACTTAGGCTTTAGTCCGGAGAAAATCTTTACTTCTCTAGAGATGCGTATGAAATGTGGGATTGGTAAATGTGGAAGATGCAATATTGGCCCTAAATATGTGTGTAAAGATGGACCTGTATTCACTTACGAAGAATTACAAGGATTACCTAATGAATACTGAGAATTTGAAAAATGACAAAAAGGTTGGTGCAGCAATGGTCGTTGGTGGAGGCATCGGTGGCATGCAGGCTGCACTTGATCTTGCTGAGTCCGGGATAAAGGTATATTTGGTAGAGACAAAACCGTGCATTGGTGGAGTGATGTCCCAGCTGGATAAGACCTTTCCCACCAATGATTGTGCTATGTGTACTATGGCTCCCCGATTAGTTGAGGTTGGCCGTCACAAAGATATTGAAATAATTACCTTAGCTGATGTAGAAGATATCAAAGGTCAACCGGGTAATTTTACTGTAACTTTGGAAAAAAGAGCACGTTATATTGACGAGGAAAAATGTACTGGCTGTGCATTATGTGTTAATAATTGTCCTGTGAGAAACATAATTTATACTGAGCCAGAAAAAGAAGAAATAAAACTTTCTAATGAAGATTTACAAAAAGTAAGAAAAATAATCTCCAACTATAAAGAAAAAGAAGGAACATTGGTGCCAGTGCTACAAGATATCAATGCTGAATTCAGATATCTACCTGCTGAAATATTAAGATATATCGCTGATGAACTTGGATGCCCATTGAGTCAAGTGTACAGATTAGCAACATTTTATAATGCATTTAGCTTGAAACCCCGAGGAAAATATGTAATAACTGTCTGTTCGGGTACTGCCTGTCATGTCAAAGGTGGTGCGAGGCTTGTCAATGTATTAGAAAGAAAATTAGGTATAAAACCAGGTGAAACTACCGAAGATATGAGTTTTACTTTAGAGACAGTACGTTGTCTTGGGTGTTGTGGTCTATCACCAGTGATGAAAATTAACGAAGATTTACATGGCAAAGTGACACAGAAAAAAGTTCCAGGGATACTTAAGGAGTATAGAGCTGAGACATAATAGCTAAAAATTTTGTATTACAAAATTTAAGGAGAATGTGTCAAAAATGTCAAGAATAAAAATTGAAGATTTGGATAAAATAAGCGAAAAAGTAAAAAGAACAACTCTTTTACGTGAAGGAACTGGCAGGGCAAAAATTACTGTCCATATGGGCACCTGTGGTATATCAGCAGGTGCAAGGCAGATAATGAGTGCGTTGTTAAGCGAGATAGAAGAAAAGAATATTAAAGATATCATATTGACCACATCTGGTTGTGCTGGTCTATGCAGCAAAGAACCCATGGCAACAGTTGAATTAAAGGGAGAAGCTCCAGTTAAATATATCGAACTCACACCAGGGAAGATTAAAAAAATATTTACTGAACATGTGCTTGGTGGTAAAATAGTTAAAGAGTACGCATTGGCAATAGGTAGTGAAAGGGTGTTTTGATTATGAATAATCAAACTATACAACCGGTAAACCCACAAATTAGCAAACAGTATAGAATGCATCTAATGCTTTGTGCAGGTACAGGTTGTGTATCTAATAAATCATTCGAAATAAAAGAAGTTTTAGAAAAAGAACTAAAAAAACAAAATTTACAAAATGAAGTGCTTGTTGTTATGACAGGTTGCAATGGTTTCTGTGCTGTAGGACCTATTATGGTGGTTAGACCGGACGGAATTTTTTACCAGCAGTTACAAGAAGATGATATACCTTATCTAGTAGAGGAACATTTCTTAAAAGGCAGACCTGTGAAAAGATTAATGTATACTCCACTTGAAGAAAAAGAGCCGATTCCAAAAATGATGGAAATAGGGTTCTTTGCTCGTCAGAGGTTGATTGTTCTTAAGAATAGAGGGTTAATTGACCCGGAGAATATTGATGAATATATTGCACGTGATGGATATAAAGCATTAGCAAAAGTATTAACTCAAATGACACCTGAAGAAGTAATTGAAGAGGTAAAAAAGTCAGGACTGCGCGGTAGAGGCGGTGCCGGATTCCCAACAGGCCTTAAATGGGAGTTTTGCAAAAAGGCAAAACCGAAAAACAAAAAACAAAATACAAAATACATTGTATGCAATGCTGATGAAGGTGACCCTGGGGCATTCATGGATAGAAGCATAATCGAATCAGACCCACATGGAGTATTAGAAGGTATGATAATCGGTGCTTATGCTATCGGTGTAAACCATGGTTACATATATATCCGAAACGAGTACCCACTTGCTATGAAAAGATTAGAAATAGCAATCGAACAAGCTAAAGAATACGGTTTACTTGGTGAAAATATATTCGATACGGGTTTCAGTTTTGATGTAAAGATTCAAAGAGGAGCTGGCGCTTTTGTCTGTGGTGAAGAAACCTCTTTAATGGCTTCAATTGAAGGTAAGCCCGCTGAACCAAGACAAAGACCACCATTCCCGGCACAATCAGGAGTTTGGGGACTGCCAACTAATATTAATAATGTAGAAACCTGGGCTACTGTACCCAATATAATAAATAGAGGTGCTGAATGGTTTGCATCAATCGGGACTGAGAAAAGTAAAGGCACAAAAGTTTTCTCTTTAGTTGGAAAAATAAATAATACTGGTTTGGTTGAAGTTCCTATGGGTATAACTTTAAAGGAGATAATTTATGATGTCGGTGCTGGGATTCCCTACGGGAAAAAGTTTAAAGCTGTACAAACAGGTGGCCCTTCAGGAGGATGCATCCCTAAAGAATTGCTTAATTTACCGATAGATTATGAGCGATTAGCAGAAGTGGGTTCTATTATGGGTTCAGGCGGGATGATTGTACTTGATGAAGACAGCTGTATGGTTGATATCGCGAAATATTTCTTGCAGTTTACCAATGATGAGTCCTGTGGAAAATGTAATTCTTGTCGTGAAGGAAGTGAAGCCCTTCTTGAAATCTTAAATAAAATATCAAATGGCGAAGCTGAAGAAGGGGATATAGTATTTCTTGAAGAGTTAGGAGAGGCAATAAAGGATGCTTCCCTTTGTGGACTTGGTCAAACACTTCCCAATCCTGTTCTTTCTACATTAAGACATTTTAGAGATGAATATGAACAACACATAAAATATAAAAGATGTCCAGCAGCAGTATGTAAGGGAATAATCTCATCTGCCTGTCAGCATACCTGCCCCTTAGGACAGGATGTTCCCTGTTATATTGGCCTTATTGTTCAAGGAAAGTTTGAAGAGGCGATAAGGATAATTAGAAAAGAGAATCCCCTACCTTCTATCTGTGGACGTGTTTGCCACCATTCCTGTGAGGATAAATGTCGATCCGGAGAAAGTGGCGGCGAGCCCATTGCTATTCGGGCATTGAAACGTTTCCTTGCTGATTATGAACTGGAACAAGGTATTGGTGTTGAAGAAAAACCAAAACAAACAAAAGATGAGGGGGTTGCCGTGATTGGCTCTGGGCCAGCGGGTCTAACCTGTGCATATTATCTTGCACTCGAGGGATACAAAGTTACCATTTTCGAGCGCTTACCCCTACCTGGCGGTATGCTCAGTGTAGGTATTCCAGAATATAGATTACCTAAAGATATCCTTAAATTTGAGATAGAAAATATTAAGAAATTAGGTGTAGAAATTAAAACAAACACTACCATTGGCAAAGATATACAAATTTCTGAGTTAAAGAATGAATATAAAGCAATATTTCTCGCCACCGGTGCTCATAAAGGTTTAAAATTGGGAATTCCAAATGAAGAAATAGAAGGAGTCGTAGATGCGGTAGAATTTTTGCGCAAAGTTAATCTTGGACAAGAGGTTAAAATTGGAGAAAAAGTAATCGTTGTTGGTGGTGGTAATGCTGCAGTAGACGCAGCAAGAGTGGCCAAACGGTTAGGTAAAAATGTAGGGGTTATTTACAGAAGAACAAGAAGAGAAATGCCCGCGGCTAAAGAAGAAGTTGAACAAGTAACTAATGAAGGGATTGGTATACAATTCCTTACTACGCCAGTTAAAGTTATCTCTGATAATGGAAAAGTAACTGCTGTAGAATGTATCAAGATGAGACTGGGTGATATTGACAAAACTGGCAGGAGAAGACCAATACCAATCGAGGGTTCTGAGTTTAGAATTGAATTAGATACTTTAATTCCCGCCATAGGCCAACAGCCAGACATTTCTTTGTTGACAAATGGCCATGCTCTAAAAATTTCAAAATGGAACACCATCGATGTTAATCCTGAGACGCTTTATACAAATGAAGAAGGAATCTTTGCTGGAGGTGATGTGGTGACAGGACCAAAGACTGTAACCGAGGCAATGGCCCATGGTAAGATTGCAGCCCGGATGATAGCCAAATATATAAGAGGAGAAGAAATTAAAAGAGAATATAAAGTAACAACACCAACAATACATGTTGAAGCAGTAGAGTTAACTGATGAAGAAATAGAACAGTTAAAAAAACCTCAAATACCAAAGTTGTCCATAAAAGAAAGAAAAGAAAATTTTAAAGAAGTAGAACTTGGATTTGCAAAAGAGATGGCTATAATGGAAGCAAAAAGGTGTCTGAGGTGTGACCTTGAGGAAAAGGAAGAATGATTCTTGAAAAGATAAAGGAGATACTTAAAGCAGAGGTAATTGCTGGGGCCAAGGACTTGCAGATGGAAATAAAAATGGGTTGTGGTTGTGACCTGATGAGCGATGTTTTGGCCTTTATCAAACCAAGTTCTCTTCTTCTAACAGGACTGACAAATCCCCAAGTTATCCGCACAGCAGAGATGGCTGATATAAAAACAATATGTTTTGTCAGAAAAAAAAAGCCAGATAAGGAAACTGTTGAACTGGCAAAAAGTAAAAATATCCCTTTACTTTTGACAGATCTACCCTTGTTTGAAGCATGTGGAAAATTATACAAAGAGGGACTGGCTGGCTGCTCTGAAATAAATGAATAGAGAAATCACCAAGGTTCAGGAACTTACTTATGAGTTAAAGGTTGAACAGGCAATGACAAAGGATATGGTTAAAGTTCATCCTAAAAACCGTATGGGTGAATTAAGAGAGATATTGAGAGTCAATCGTATCTCAGGAACACCGGTTGTGGACGCAGATAAATTAGTTGGTATTGTGAGTATTGAGGATTTTATTAAATGTCTGGCAGATGGAGAAATAGATGCCTTTGTAGAAGATAAGATGACAAGGAAGGTAGAAACTTTGTACGCAGATGAACCACTTATTCATGCTGTTAACAAATTTAATAGGTACGGTTTTGGTCGCTTTCCAGTAATTGACCGCAATAATAGAGAGTTAGTAGGCGTTATTGCCAAGGGTGATATTATAAAGGCATTGCTCAAAAAACTTGAGATTAGTTATCATGAAGAGGAAATTCATCGCTACCGTGCTTCACATATATTTAAAGATATAGTTGCTGATAAAACTACTCTTATTTTGGAGTACAATATTGCTGGTCAGGATTTTAAGCGTGCAGGAGAATCTGCCAGTGGACTTAAAAAAAGTTTAACCAGACTAGGTATACATCCGCAAATTCTTCGTCGGGTAGCTATTGCAACATATGAAGCAGAGATGAATATTGTCATCTTCACTTCTGGCGGCCACATTACAGCTTATGTCAAACCAGATGAAATCAGGGTTGAGGCAATAGACTCTGGCCCTGGTATCCCGGATGTTGAACAGGCAATGCAGCCAGGTTTTTCCACTGCCTCATCTTTGGTTCAGGAACTGGGCTTTGGGGCTGGAATGGGTCTTCCGAATATCAAAAAGTGTGCGGATAAGATGAATATTAACTCTGTAGTTGGGAAAGGAACAAAATTAGAAGTAATTATCTGTACCCAGGGAGAAAAAAATGAAACTTCACCAGATAGTTAAAGAGTTGGGGCTTGAAGTCAAATCTAAGGTTTCCAATTTGGATAAAGAGGTAAGTGGTGGTTATGCGAGTGATTTGTTAAGTGATGTTATAGCAAACGCAAAAAAGGACAATATCTGGATTACTTTGCAAATTCATCAGAATATTGTTGGAGTAGGCACATTAAAAGAACTAATTGGAATTATAATAGTTAATGGAAGAGAACCTGAGAAGGAAACCTTAAAAAAAGCAGAGGAAGAAAATATACCAATTATGGTAACCGAACTTCCTGCTTTTGAAATAATCGGAAAATTATACAGAATGTTAGGTGGATGTTAAGAAAATTTAAGGCAGATTTACATATTCATACCTGTCTTTCACCCTGTGCAGGCGAGGAGATGTTTCCACAAAGAATAATTAAACAGGCAAAAATGAATAATTTAGATATAGTGGGAATCTGTGACCACAACTCAGCAGAAAATGTGATGGCAACCCAAAAAATAGGACAGCGGGAAAAGATAGCAGTTATTGGTGGGATTGAGGCTGCATCACAGGAGGAGGTTCATGTCCTTGCCCTTTTTGATAATGTCAAAGAGTTGTTTGAGTGTCAAGAAATTATTTATGAGAAATTATCAGGTTTTAATGATGAGAAAGTTTTTGGAAAACAACTTATAATTAATGAAAATAATGAAGTTACAGGTTCCAACGACAGACTTTTGATTGGAGCAACTTCATTATCTTTACAGAAGATTGTGCAAACAATCTGTTCTCTGGGAGGGCTGACGATTGCCTCCCATATTGATAGAGGGAGTTTTAGCATTATCGCTCAATTAGGATTTATCCCAGAAGGATTACTATTGGATGCTCTGGAACTATCTCTAAACTATAAACACCGAACGACCTGCTTTGCTGGCAGAGGGGCAAATCCAGAACTTTATGGTTTTCCCTTGGTCACTTTTTCTGATGCCCATTTTTTGAAAGATATCGGTAAAAGTTTTACCATCTTTCTTATGGAAGAAGCAAGCATAGGGGAGATTAAGAAAGCTTTATCTGGAGAAGATGGAAGAAAGGTAATAATTTAGTCAAATGGAGGATTTATCTTTGCACATTTTGGATATCGTAGAAAACTCAATTACAGCTTGTGCAAAAAAGATTGAGATAAAAATTATAGAGGAGAAAAAAAAGGATTTACTTACTATTGAAATAATTGATGATGGTAAAGGTATGGATGAGGAGGCATTAAAAAATGTATTAGACCCATTTTTTACAACAAGAAAGACAAGAAAAGTTGGGCTGGGTCTTCCCCTTCTTGCCCAGTCAGCAGAGGAAAGCAGAGGAAGTATTAAAATAGAATCAAAACCAGGTCAAGGAACAAAGGTCAAAGCCACATTCGGCTACAGCCATATCGACCGCAAACCTCTCGGTGATATTTATGAGTCGTTGAAAGTTTTAATTGTCGCAAATCCTGATATAAATTTTATTTATGAATATCAAAAAAATGATGTAAATTATCATCTAGATACAAAAGGAATCAAAAAATGATATCATTGACTATAAATGATAAAAAAATCGAAGTAGAGGAAGGATTAACTGTTCTTAAAGTTGCTGAGAAAGTAGGAATAAAAATACCAACTCTATGTTCACACAAGGCACTTTCACCCTACGGTGCCTGCCGACTTTGTCTTGTGGAGATAAGTCAAAATGGTGATTCTATAATTCAGGCATCCTGCACCTATCCAGCACTGGAGGGTCTGGTGGTTCAGACTGATTCAGAAAGAGTTATAAAAACAAGAAAAATAATGATAGAATTATTATTAGCTCGGTGTCCGGATTCAGAAGAAATTAAGAATCTTGCCAAAGAATTAGGTGTTGAAAAGACAAGAATTAAGCCTAAGAATAAAGACTGTAGTCTTTGCGGCCTTTGTGTCAGAATGTGTCAGGAAAGAATGGGAAGAGCAGCAATAAGTTTTTCAGGTCGTGGGCCGAGACGAGAAGTAACCTCGCCTTTTGGCAGACCTTCTGAGGTATGTCAGGCTTGCGGTGCCTGTGATTTTATCTGTCCGACAGGAAAAATTAGACTTCCTGAAGTGAGCAAAAACGAACCTTGTCCTATCCCTTCTGAATATAATATGGGTTTAAATTCCAGACCAGCAGTATATATTTCCTATCCCCAGGCAATACCCAACAAGGCTGCTATTGATGGGCGATATTGTGTCCACATACTTCGTGATAAATGTGAAGTATGTAAGGAATTTTGTGAAGCAGAGGCGATTGATTATGATCAAAAAGAAGAAAAGCTTGATTTAAAAGTTGGTTCAATAATTTTTTCTCCGGGTTACGATCTTTTTGATGCAGGGACAAAATTAGAATACGGTTACTTAAACTATTCTAATGTTGTTACTGCACTCGAATTTGAAAGAATTCTAAGTGCTTCCGGTCCGTACGAAGGTAAAGTCTTGAGACCTTCGGATAAGCTTGCACCGAAAAGAATTGCTTTTATTCAATGCTTTGGCTCACGGGATACAGAAAGAGATTATTGTTCTTCAATATGTTGTATGTATGCCACTAAAGAAGCGATTATTGCTAAAGAGCATGCTGGCGAGGAATTAGAATGTCAAATTTTCTTTCTCGATCTACGTGCTTTCGGTAAAGGGTTTGATGCTTTTTATGAAAGAGCAAAAGAACTGGGAGTAAAATATATAAGATGTCTTCCCTCATCTATAGAAGAAATACCGGACACAAAAAGCCTTAAGATTAATTATGTAACTGATGATGGGAAGATGTTAACCGAACAATATGATTTAGTAGTTTTATCCAGTGGCCTACAGCCACCAGAATTGGCCAGAAAGCTGAATAGTAATTTTGGAATTAAACTTAATGAGCATGGTTTTTGCTGGACCGATCCTTTCAGACCAGTCGAATCTAGCAAAGAAGGAATATTTGTTTGTGGGCCATTTACTGAACCAAAAGATATACCGGAAACAGTAACTCAAGCAAGTGGGGCGGCATCTAAGGTTTTATCTCTCCTTTCTGAGGTGCGAGGAACTTTAATTAAGCCTAAAGAATATCCTCCAGAAAAAGATGTTACTGGACAGGCTCCGCGCATTGGCATATTTATCTGCCATTGCGGGACGAACATTGCCGGCGTAGTGAATGTTCCCCAGGTAGTGGAATATGCAAAGACCTTACCCGATGTAGTTTATACTGAGAATAATCTTTATACCTGTTCCAATGATACTCAGGAGAAGATTAAAGATTTGATTGAGGAACATAATCTCAACCGGGTGATCGTTGCTTCCTGTACTCCCAGAACACATGAACCCCTGTTTCGGAACACAGTCCGCGAGGCAGGACTCAATCCTTACTTATTTGAAATGGCTAATATTCGTGACCAATGTTCCTGGGTGCATATGCATGAGCCAGAAAAGGCTACCCGAAAAGCAAAAGATCTGGTGCGGATGGCAGTGGCTAAGGTACGTTTATTAGAGCCATTACAGAGGAGGAAAGTCGCTGTAAATCATAGCGCTCTGGTTATTGGTGGGGGGCTAAGTGGCATGAGTGCGGCCTTAGAGATCGCAGAGCAGGGTTATGAAGTGCATCTGGTAGAAAAAGAGAAACAACTAGGTGGGAATCTACAGCGTATACATTTTCTATTCAACGGAGGAAGACCGCAGGAACAGCTGGATTCTTTAATTGAACGTGTTAAAGGAAATGATAAGATTCATCTTTATACTGATACAAAGGTATCAAATATCGAAGGGTTTTTTGGTAATTTTAAAACAACAATAGAGACAGGCAATGGGCAACCCGACAAACCCAACGAAAATAACGAACCCAACGAAATTAACCATGGAGTGATAATTGTTGCTACCGGTGCTCAAGAATACAAACCAACTGAATATTTCTATGGTCAAGATGAAAAAGTAATAACTCAACTCGAACTGGAAAATAAGTTAGCTAATGGAAACTTTAATGCCAAGACAGTGGTTATGATTCAGTGTGTTGGCTCAAGAGATGATGAGCGGCCTTATTGTAGTCGAGTATGCTGTTCTGAGGCAGTGAAGAACGCTTTGAAAATAAAAGAGATTAACCCAAAGACAAATGTATTTGTTCTCTATCGAGACATGAGAACCTATGGATTTAGAGAAAGCTATTACTCCAAAGCGCGCCAGATGGGAGTAATTTTCATTCGATATGAGGACGATAAAAAACCACAGGTAGTAAAACAAAATGGTGTGTTAAAAGTTTCTTTAGTTGATCCAATCCTTAATAGGCCGGTTACTATCAATGCCGACCTTTTAGTCTTGTCTGCGGCAACTATTCCTCATCCAGAAAACAAAGACCTTGCTCAAATGTTAAAGGTACCATTAGATCAAGACAATTTCTTTTTGGAGGCACATATGAAGCTTCGTCCGGTTGATTTTGCTACGGAAGGGGTCTTTCTATGTGGTCTTGCTCATTCAGCAAAATCAATTGAAGAAAGTATCGCTCAGGCTTGTGGTGCAGCAGCACGAGCGAGCACTATACTTTCTAAAGATACCATAGAATTAGAGGCAAATATATCCGAGGTGATAGATGAAAATTGTGATGGTTGTGCATACTGTATAGACCCATGCCCATATGAAGCTGTAACCTTAATTGAGTATATGAGGGATGGAGCAATAAAGAAAACTGTTGAAGTAGATGAAACTGCTTGCAAAGGATGCGGTGTTTGTCAAGCTACCTGTCCGAAAAAAGGTATATTTGTTAGAGGATTTAGACTTGAACAAATATCAGCTATGGTTAATGCTGCATTAGAAACGAGTAGTTAGTATTTTGTATTTAGTATTTTGCTATGGAAAAGAAATTCGATTTTGAAAAATTGAATGTTTATCAGAAAGCAATAGAATTTGTAAGTATTTGTTTTGAACTGAGTAACAATTTAGGACAAAGGTCCAATTTTCTCTCGGAGATCAATTAAGAAGAGCAGCTCTTTCCATCATTACTAATATTGCGGAAGGAAGTGGTAGGAGACATGTAAAAGAGAAGAAACAATTTTATCAGACTTCACTTTCTTCCTGTTTTGAATGTATAGCAATTATAACCATTTGCTTATCTGGCAAACAAATTACTCAAGACGAATTTAATTCGTTGTATACACAGTGTCTTACTTTATCAAAAATGCTTTCAGGATTAATAAAGTCTGTAAACGAGTTATCAAAAACAAAAAACTAAATACAAAATGCAAAATACTGATTTTGAACCATTGATTATTGGATTCTGTTGCAACTGGTGTTCTTACGCCGGAGCTGATTTAGCTGGGACATCGAGAATGCAATATCCACCGAATATTCGTATAATACGGGTAATGTGCTCAGGCATGGTTCACCCTAATCTGGTTATGGATGCCTTTACTAAAGGAGCAGATGGAGTACTGATCTGTGGTTGTCATCCCGGTGACTGTCATTATGAGGAAGGGAATTTGAAAGCAGAAAAAAGAGCGGAAGCAATCGAACTTATGCTGCAGGATTTTGGATTGGAAGAAGAGAGATTCAGGTTAGAATGGGTGTCTGCTTCAGAAGGGCCGAAATTTGCTCAAGTGGTTAAGGAGTTGACTGAAACGATTAGAAAACTGGGACCCAGTCCTTATAAGGTGTAAAATTAAAAATGGAAAATGTGAAAACAATAGACAGTAAGAAGTTTATGTGGGATGGCCAGACTTATGATAGCAAGGTAAAGGCACAAGAGGTTATATCCAATTATGAAAAAGATAAATTTGAAGCACGGCTGATTAAAGAGGAAGATAAGTACTTTGTATATACTCGACGGGTTGTTACTGAAGTTGTTGTCGAGGGCCCGCCGCCTGAGGGGGGATAGGGCTGGCGAGAGGAGACGAGATACGAACAACGAGATACGAAAAAAAATAGGAGGTGGTAAAGATGGCTGTCAAGATTGCTGAGGAATGGTTAGCAACTTGTGGGGGTTGTGAGATTACAATTTTAGACATTGGTGAACCCTTACTAGATTTGCTGGCCAAGTTGGAATTTGTCCATATGCCAGTAATAATGGATCATAAGTATTATGGGCAAAAGGGAGAAAAAGGAGAGTTGGAAATTCCCGAAGCAGATGTGGGATTAATTTCGGGAGGAATTCGCACCGAAGAGAATAGGCGTATTGCTGAAGAAATGCGGAAAAAGTGTAAGACAATCGTTGCCGTAGGTTCCTGCGCTAATTTTGGCGGAATTCCTGCCTTGGGGAATCTTTGTGTAACCGAGGAAATCCTGGAAAAGGTCTATCGAAAATCAAAAAGTACAGTACCCGGCGATAACCCCAGTGAAGATATTCCTTCCCTTACCGATCGGGTTTATTCAGTGGCAGAAACTATTAAGGTAGATGTTGCTCTGCCTGGATGTCCGACTACTCCAGAATTAGTGGCACAGGCGTTGACTGCTTTGCTTGAGGGGAAACCTTTCAAACTTGAAGAACGGAGTGTATGTGATGATTGTCCTGTTAAACGAGAAAAGAAAGCAGTGGCAAAGCTGAAAAGGCCATTGCAATCGGTTGAGTTTGAAGTCGGGCAAAAGTGGGAAGAGATTCGTTGTTACATGGAACAAGGTTATCTCTGTCAGGGGCCGGCAACCAGGTCAGGATGTGGTGGAACAGAGAAGATTCCGCGGTGTATTAAGGCTTACATGACTTGTCGAGGCTGTTTTGGTCCAATTCGGGAAGGTGCAAACCCCATGGTTGATATGATGGGTGCCCTTTCTACTGTTGGACTTAACCTTAGAGAAATTGCTGATAGGGCTGCAACCTTTAATCGATTTATTGGTGTTGTAGGGCGGTTAAGACCATTACCAAAACGGAGGTAAGAAAAATGGGCAAAGAAATTGTTATTCAACCAGTAACCAGGATTGAGGGACACGCAAAGATTACTATATATTTAGATGATGCTGGCAATGTCGCCGATACAAGAGTGAATGTTGTAGAATTGCGTGGGTTTGAAAGATTTTGTATTGGTCGGCCGGTGGAGGAATTGCCACGAATAGTTTGTCGAATCTGTGGGGTTTGTCCCTGGGCACATCATTTAGCAAGTGCAAAAGCTACCGATGCTGTCTTCGGTGTAGACATACCACCAGCAGCAAAGAAAATCAGAGAGCTTGCTTATATGGGCCATTTCATTCACAGTCATGTCTTACATTTCTTTATCTTGTCTGGACCTGATTTTGTGATGGGACCTGGTGCAGATTATTCGGTACGTAACATAATTGGTATTATTGGTAAGGTGCCGGATATAGCAAAGAAAGTGGTAAAGGCTCGATATACAGCTCAAATGATAACCCAGTTGCTCGGTGGAAAGGCAATCCATCCGGACGTGGCTGTACCTGGAGGTTGGAGTAAACCGGTTACTGAGGAGGAACGCGGGAAAGCTAAAGAGATGGCTAAAGAATGCTTAGATTTTGCTACCTTTGCTATCGATTTTGCTAAAAAGGAAATTTTCCCCAAATATCTTGATGCAGTCAAAACATTAGCCGTAATTAATACGGGATTTCTGGGAACAGTTAAAGAAGATGGGGCATTAAATCTTTATGATGG
>Ga0209991_10000672_pt1 | contig 15154 bp, 12 predicted proteins | sample ChitaG_FD_183167 | JGI IMG/M metagenome (GOLD analysis project Ga0209991, IMG submission 183167) | Deep subsurface microbial communities from South Pacific Ocean to uncover new lineages of life (NeLLi) - Chile_00310 metaG (SPAdes)... | ecosystem: Environmental > Aquatic > Marine > Oceanic >...
AACATCGGCATACTCAAGACAATTCCAGGATAAGATTCCAATAACTTCTCCCTTCTTAACTCCCATTGCCTGCAAGGCATGTATTAGGCTATTCACTCTAGCGTTAAACTGAGCGAAGGTTATCCTCGTATCTCCATACACGAAGGCTTCTTGGTTTGGATACAGGAGCGCATTTCTATAGATTATGTCTGCGTACGTGCCAATACTATACCGAGATAGTTCCTTCAATAAAAGGCTTTTTGACAAACCCCGTTACCTCCTACAGTAATAATCCTGCGGGAAGCCACAAAAGCATTGCGTGTTCTTGTTAAGAATTGATGATATAGGCAAAACCACGAGTCTGTCCCGTTTTCTACTTTTTTTATATTTCTGATATCCAAGTAAGTGGTTTTTCAAAAATCGCCCGTCTATCATCGACGGAGAGCGAATATCTTTCAGATACCCTGTCAATAAGTCTGATCCTCAATTTACGAGTAAGGTCTACTAGCCTTCAAATTTATCATTACTCAGGCAGGGATTTCACTTCATCCTCAGCCACAGTAGCATTATTCAAGCTTGCCATGACAAACTCTAGACCAGCCGGAGTTACTTCAACATTAACAGTCCTTCGATCCCTCCCATTACGACGTCTTCTCACCAATCCATCTTTCTCAAGACCATCAATTAGCTTCGTCACACTGTAGTTGGAACGAAGCATAATGCTAGCAAGCTGACTCGGAGTCAGATTACCCCCTCGTGTAATCATGAAAAGCATGGCACTTGTTCGCAGCCAACTGATCTTGTTCCTCAGTACTATATTGGTGTACCGGTTTACAACGTCAGCGAACACAACAAAACGGGGAAAGTTCATGGCTGCAATCTGCCTGTCTATTTTTTGAATCTCCCTCTTCACCGTCATTTAAAGGTCCTTTATTTATCTTGTGCAGGTTTGAAGTAATCCAGTTTAACCCAATTATAAAGTACAACAATAAAGAATACAACTGTTATAATATACAAAAAGATGTATTTAATAATAGACAAATATACACTATCTATTTATACTAAAGGCATTTCCTAATAGTGTAACATTACTTCTGGTGAAACCGCCTTATTGGGGATGCGTCTATCATAGGGCGTGGTAGGGGGAACTCCAAACATACGGGAGAAAGGAGAATTGCATGGCAAATAAGGCTAATGATTTGGTGTTGTATGCCGTTGGCGATGTGGCTCCCTACAGGGAAGACCCAGGCTCAATATTTCAGCGTGTCGCAGTCATTCTCAGACAAGCTGACATAGCCTTCTGTCAGCTTGAAATCAATCTATCTCACAAAGGGACTCCTCTGCCACAAGCTAGGCTTGCCATGCGTGCTGATCCCAAAACAGCCCAGGCAATTAAAGAGGCTGGTTTCAGCATCGTCTCTTTCGCTAGCAATCACTGTATGGACTGGGGGCGTGAAGCCTTTTTTGATACTATACATGCCCTTAAGAAACAGGGGCTCTTGGTCATAGGTGTGGGCAGGAATATTGAAGAGGCTCGAAAGCCAGCAATTGTTGAATGTAAGGGAACCCGAATAGCCTTTTTAGCCTACAATTCAATCTTACCGCAAGGGTATTGGGCTGAGACCAATCGTCCGGGTTGTGCTCCCATGAGGGGTCTCACCTTATATGAGCAGATTGAGCATGATCAGCCAGGCACGCCATGCCGAATACACACCTTTCCCCACAGGGATGACCTGCAGGCGACGGCGGATGATATCAGGAAAGCAAAGTCTCAAGCTGACTTGGTAATCCTGTCCATGCACTGGGGAATTCATTTCATCCCTGCCGTGATAGCCGAATATCAAAAAGAGATCGCTCGTGTAGCGATTGATTCTGGAGCCGACCTGATACTGGGTCATCACGCCCACATACTCAAGGGCATTGAGGTTTATTCAGGTAAAGTGGTCTTTTATAGCCTCTGTAATTTTGCGTTAGACCTGTCTCCAACCAAGGAATTGCTGGAAAGTCCAGGGCATAAAGAAATACAGGTGCTTAATCCTACCTGGCAGCCAGACCCCGAGTATCCCACTTATTTTTTACCCCCTGATTCGAGGAAAACAATTATTGTTAAATGTGTTATCTCCAATGGAGAGATAAGGAGTGTTTTCTTTCTGCCTACCTATATTAATAAACAATCTCAGCCAGAGGTCTTGAGTTCAAAAGATGAGCGGTTTGGTGAAGTGGTCAGGTACATGGAGGAGATTACCCGAGACCAAGGTTTTGATACCAAATACGTTATTGAAAGAGATGAAGTCCTAATTCGGAAAGACTAGCCACGAAGGGTTTTAGTTGGGGCAGAGTATTATGGCTGTGTAGCAGAGGGGCAAGGAGGCGTCATGGGAACGAGTTGGGAAGTGCCTGGTAAATATCGTGTCAGCCATTATAACTATGCAGGGGAGGTGCGGGCAGGTTATCCTGACTTACCACAGAGGGTTACCATACGCGATGTTACCTTAGCTGAGGGTCAGCACCAATCGGGCGTACACTATACTTTAGAAGGGATGCTCAAGATATCATATGCCCTGTATGAAGCTGGTATACAAATGGTAAAGCAGCATGTCGGCGATTTTCAGCATCTTGAATGTCAAGATACTGCAATTCTTAAGAACGAAAACGTAATAACTTAGCAGGCTGGGCTGTAGTTAAGGTTAGTATTCGACGAGCCGAAAAATATTACAATACACCTATCCGCTTTTGTCCGCAAGGTGGTTATCAGCGTTTTTGCTCTTGGCTAACCGGGGGTAAATAGAGATAGATGGTAGCACATACAACCTAGAGATACACTAAAATCTCTCCAATGTTCTTGACATCTTCCAAGTGCGAAATTAGTTCTATTAGTTTGTTGAGGTTTTCCCTTGGGATTTGTTTCACCGAATGTCCGGCGCAATCTATGAACTTTCTGACAAGCGATTCCTTGCTTATCGGGTTATTGGGATGCCCATAGGCGAACTCCGGTGTTTTTAAGCGGGCTACTCCGTGTTTTGTTTTTAACTCTACTAAGCCCTCCTTAGCCTCCAGTTTGCTATCTAACTCATAGGTAACCTTCTGGGCGACCTCAAGTACCTCAGGGTCTCTTAGGGCTTGTGGAGTGAAGTGATTCAGAGTAACCCCCCTGTGAACTAAAGCTACAGCAACAACAAAGGGTATGCTAAATTTGGCATCTATAGCCGTTCTTGGGTTCCGTTTTGTCTCCAGAGGTTCGCAGAGCGCTCTATTGAGTGGACTGGGACTTATGATCAATTTAATATCTTCGATATCAGCGGGCTTTATACCGTGAGTGTTCACAATTTGAAGGGTCGTTTCTATAAAGGAATGAGTGCCGCGACAACTCGGCCACGGCTTAAAGCTGACATTAGTACCCTCAAAGATTTCACCGAGTCCATCCCTTAGCACCGTAAGGTCATAGTCTTCCCTTGCATATAGCCGGAAAAGCCCCGCTTTACCTTCTATCGGCTGCTCAAAACCAGTAACGCCCCTTTCGGCCAACAGTGCTGATAATACACCTGTTTTTGCTGAGAAAGCATCCCGTATAGCTCTGACGACTGAATAGGGGCTATGTGTTAGTTCCGCACTACATGTTGCCTGACAAAGGGTTAGAGAAAAGGCATCCAGTATCTGCTCTGGACTCAAGTTCAGTAACTTGCAAGCCGCTGCTGTGGCACCGAAAGCTCCCAGGATTGGAGGCATATACCAACCATACCTAATAGGGTCCTCATTTAGAGCAAGACCCAACCTAGAAACTATATCACTTCCCAGAGCGAGAGCAGTGATAAACTGCTTCCCGCTTACATTCCCGATAGATTCAGCGACTGCAAGAGCAGCCGGTATCGCCGCCGCGTTAGGATGCACAAGCGCTTCGTCATGAGTATCTTCAAAATCAAGCGCATGTGACATCGAACCATTGGCGAACGCAGCCATGCATGCCGGCACTTTGGTATCAAAACCAATGATTGTGCTTTCTTTTTTCCCGCCCCCTGCTATAGCCAGGCTGACAAACTGCTGGCACCCTTCACCCATGGCGCCAGCAGCTAGTATCACGCCTAATCCGTCAAGAAGGCTCTTTTTCGTCATATCTACGGCAGTGCCAGGTAGGTCATCATAACGAGTGCTAGCTATGTGTTCCGCCAGTGTTAGGGATTCCTTCATTGATTTGCCCCCTTATCTGTTAGGCACTAGCCCATCATTATACCTGGCAGAAACAGCACAATTGCCGGGACAAACAGCAACAGAGCTATGTGGAAGAAGTCGGCTATCACAAAGGGGATAATGCCCTTGAATATGGTTTGCATGGGTACATCTGGGGCTACTCCGGCGATGACGTAAACGTTCATACCTATCGGGGGGGTAATCATGGCTATCTCTGCCATCCTCACAAACAGGATGCCGAACCACACCGGGTTGAATCCCAGACTGATAATCAGCGGGAAGAAGATGGGTATGGTGAGCACAGTCATGGCGGCGACGTCTAGAAAGCAGCCGAGGAAGAAGAATACCATCAGCACCATCACCAAGATTGCCATTGGGGGCAAGGGTAAGCCGCTTACGGTTTCAGCGATGACGTAGGGAATGGTGGTGGGGGCCAGGAAGTAGTTGAAGATGAAGGCGCCAATCAGGATGCCATAAATCATCCCCGTGGTCTTCAGGGTCTCCAGGATGGCGGTCTTCATCTTCTCCCAATTGAGCCTTTTCCTTAACAGGGCGAAGATGATTGCCCCGAAGGCGCCGACGGCACCAGCTTCCGTGGGCGTAAACCAGCCCACGATGATGCCGGTGAGCACAAGGCCGGCAAGCGCGATTACCTCACCACAACTGCCAAAGGCTACTATCTTTTCCCTGAAGGTGGTCTTCTCGGCGCGAGGGCCAAGGCTGGGCCGCCAAGTGCATAGGATGTATATGGTAATCATGTAGAAGAGAGCCTCTAGTATGCCGGGGATAAGGCCGGCGGCGAACAGCTTGCCGATGGATGTCTCGGTAAGTATGCCGTAGATGATAAGCGCCCCGCTCGGGGGGATGAGAACGCCCAGGCTACCCCCGGCGGCGACGGAACCGGTGGCTAGGGCCGGGTCGTACTTCAGGCGCTTCATCTCGGGTATGGCCACCAGCCCCATGGTAGCTGCCGTGGCTATACTTGAGGCGCTGACGGCGGCAAAGCCGGCACAGCCGGCGACGGCGGCCTGAGCCACCCCGCCCGGCCGGTGCCCTAGCCATTTGGCTGCCAGGTTGAACAGGTCCTTGCCCATTCCGGTGACAAAGACCACATGGGCCATGAGCAGGAAGAGCGGCAGCACCGCCAGGGCGTAGTCCGTTGCCACCTGGAAGGGCACGAGAGCCAGCTTGGTAAAGGCAGCCACGTCAGAAGTAATAAACCACACTCCGGCAAAGCCCACCAGAGCCATGCCGGCACCGATGGGCATACCAAGAGCCAGAAGCGAGAATAGGACCACGAAGCCGATAAGACCAATAGTTACCGGGTCCATTTGCCTCGCACCTTCTTGAGTTCCTCAAAGATGTCCGAAATGTAGCTCAGCGAGAACAATAACAGACCCAATATAAACACAACCCGGAAAGGGAGGTAGGGCACCTCCAGCGTTTCGCTTACCTCCCTCAGCCCCTTCTCATAGACAAACTGTGCTGTCGCCCAGCTCATCAGACCCCATATCGCCAGGCTAAGGAAGGAGACCGCTATGCCGACGATGGCTCCGATCCTGGTGGGGAATCGAGAGGTGATAATCTTGACCACAACGTGCCCCTTCCGCAGGGCGGTATAGACCAGGGCAAAGGCGATGGTAACCGCTATCATCAGTTGCATCAGTTCGTAGCTGCCGACAATAGCTATGTTGAAGAAGCGGACGATGACGCCGGTCACCACAAGCAACATGGCGCCCACCAGGAAGATCCCAGCCGCCACCGTACCCACTTTGGTTACACGTTGGACTATACTGGCAAAAATCTCCATAGCTCTCTTTGGGGGGTGCTGAGAGCAGCACCCCCCAAACTTATGACAACCTAATCTCGCCGGTCAAAGGCTTGTGGACAGAGTCCACTGCTGCTGGACACTAACCGCCGTACTCCTCGATAAGGCGGAGCATCTCCTCGTAGACCTCGGTCCCAGGAAGACCCTTGGCGTCAAGGTCAGCCATCTCCGCTCGTATAACGGCATCAGCCGCTGCGTAGACCGTGGCCAGATCCGCCGCTGATAGCGTGATGAACTCTACCCCATGTTCCTCAGCCAGGGCGACGCCCTCCGCATTCTTAGCAAAGGCCAACTCCTCTACCTTCAAGCCAAACCACACTATATTGTCCTCAAACACCTGCTGGATGTCCGGTGGCAGGCTGTTCCAGGTGTCCATGCACATGCCCCAGTGCCCGGCGGGGGCGGAGGCAATGTAAAGCCTCGTGCAGTAATCTATCACCTCAGCGAACAGGAACGATGCCAGCGTCTCGTCCGTGACAAAACCGCCATCAATGGTGCCCTTCTGCAGGGCGATATAGGTGTCGCCCATGCCTATGGTCATCCCCTCAGCGCCGAGGGCAGCAGCCAACTTGCCAATATCGCCGGTCGTCTTTAACATCAGGCCCTGGAAATCATCCACCGTGCGCACTGGGTCGTCCACGGTAATCAGGTGGTAGGGCGGGACGGAAGCGTATGCCATGACCTTGATATTGGCATCGGTGAACTCGGCTTCAAGCTCGGGGTACTTGGCACCCACCTCATCATATACCTTCCGGGCGAGGACTCTATCGTCAACACCCCAGAATACCATACGAAACGACTTCTCGAAGTCAAATCCCGCTGGGGCATAAGCACCGGAGAAGTCGCCGATGTCAGCTACTCCCTTGCCCAGCTCGGTAGCGGAATCCCTGGGGCCGTAGAGGGCGCCAGCCCAGAAGGGAAAGATTACCACTCGCCCGTCGGTCTCCTCCTCTATCTTCTCAATCCAGGCTTGAGTGGCCAGGGAGAAGGGGTGGGTCGGGGGATACAGACCGCCAAAGGTCAACTTTATAACCTCTGGTGGTGGAGGCGGTGGCGGTGCAGGTGCAGGTGCTGGACAGCCGGTAGCAACTAAGCTGATGGCTAACAACAACGCCAGCGGGATTAACAATATTTTCTTTTTCACTTGAATTCCTCCGGATAAGATTTTTAGTCGGCTTGAATCCTAAGTATCTACCGCATATATCACCCCCTTTTGATTCTGTATTGCGTATTAGAGATCATCTCTTCAGCTTCCGCCGTACTCATGCCAGCTGGTACTCCATCCGCCCGATGATCTCATCTTGTATTACTTTGCCCAGCTGCACAAAGTAGGCACTATAACCAGCTACTCTTATAACTAGGTCACGGTAGTTCTCCGGGTGTCTTTGAGCCTCCAGTAATGTCTCCTTACTAACGACATTAAATTGAATGTGCTTTCCACCCAGGCTGAAGTAGGTCCTGATCAGGTCTGATAGTTTCCTCATGTCTTCTGTAGTCCGTAACGCCGATGGATGGAACTTCATGTTCAGCAGTGTAGCCTGATAGGGCACTTGGTCTATCTTTGCCGCACTTTTAATTACTGCGGTAGGCCCATGAGTATCCCTGCCTCGCATAGGTGACATTGTTCCATCAGCCAGACACTCACCGGCATACCTGCCATCGGGTGTAGCGCCGGTTAGTGCTCCCCCTGGCCACTGTGCCGAAATTGAGATGCCTGTCGGTTTATGTTTCCCCCCAAAGATGGTATCAAATGTAACAGCCGTATCCGCCCAGAACTGGTAGAGGTCTTTGGCTATTGAGTCCACATAATTGTCATCATTTCCATATTTAGGCGCCGACAGGCACATCTTTCGGATTTCTTCGTATCTATCTCCTTGCCAGTTTGCCTCAAGAGCCGCCTTCAACTCTTTCATGGTAACCTTCTTTTCATCGAAGACAAGCTTCTTTATTGCTGCTAGCGAGTCGGCTACATTTATCATGCCAACAGCGTTAAGTACTGCTGCATTCTCAAATGGTAAAGTGCGATCAAGAATGTCCTTGCCTTCCTCAATAGCATCAATCATCAATGAGGAACGAACTGGGTCTGGGAATAATTCAGCGTTTACTCGCAGGTGAATATTATTACATTCTGCAGACAGACTCATGAAATGGGCAAGCTGCTCCTTAAACGCTCTCACGAAATCATCAAATGACTCAAAGCTTTCAAGGTCGCCGGTCTTGATGCCAACTTGTTTACCGGTATTCTGATCAACACCGTTGTGCATGAAAATGTAAAAAACTAGTGGAACAATGAACATATCATAGGATGCAATACGAGACTGTCCTACTATATTTACATCAAGACATCCTGTCATTATGTAATCTCGTGCCACCTTAAGGGGTACGCCTTGGCTAAGCAGGTATTCGATGTAGGACTTATCTCCGACGAATGCTGGCATACCAATTCCAGTCTTCACCACTTCCAGAGCTTTTAGCATAAGGGCTTCAGGTGTCCCCTCGTGAACCCTTACTGTTATGGTATGATGAGGACTTTGACACCTCTTCGCCGCTTCCAAAATAAGGTAGGAAAGTTCGTTAGTGGCGTCTTCACCCTCGGGCGTTTGACCACCAATAGTCCAATTGTGCCATTTGGCCATCCCCGCGTTCTTCTGTCGGTTAATTTTACCTGAAGTCCGGTTTATCTGCATGTCCTTAATCCGTAGACACTCTAACAATTCTAAGACTTCTTCGTCGTTAATTCTTCCCTCTTCTTTGTCCTTCTTGTAAAAGGGGTACATATACTGGTCAAACCTACCTGCTGCCGCAGTGGTCGATGGGTTTATCATCAAGAATGTAAACCAGAAGGACTGCATAGCTTCATAGAAAGTTCTTGCTGGATTAGCTGGTACCCATCGGCATGTTTCCGCTATCCGTTTTAACTCTTTTTTTCGTGTTAGGTCTTTTTCCTTTGCCGCCATTTCTGTTGCCAGGTCAGCGAACCCATTGGCAAAGCGAATAATAGCTTTAAGAGATATGATCACTGCCTTCAGAAAATCCACTTTTTTGACTGAATCAGCACTCGTAAATCTTACATTCTTTAACTCTTCCTCTGCCTCTTCTATTATCTTGTTAAAACCGTCATTAAGCACCTTTGCAAAGTCTACACCAAATAAATAAAAGCCTGGACCTAAGCCCATGCCACCCTGGGCATATCCTCCTCCACTCCCCTCTTCTCTGCTTTTCCATGGTGGAAGGGCCACCCCCGATTGCTTGAATGGCCACAGCCTTTCGTCATCAAATATTTCTCCAGATCTACCTACAAGAGTTCTTGCCTTCCAATACTCGTTCATCGATATTATCTCTGATTCGTCCTCGTCAGAAATTGTATACCCCTCTTCCCTAAGCCAGTCTATTTCTTCTCGAGACCATATTCCATAATCGTAATCAATTTCAACCCCCATCGGTTCACTTGCAGCGTTGCCAACAATAAGCTCACCATCTTCAATAAAAATTGTTATCTTATCCAAAATGTTGGCAAGAGCCTTAGCTCTTCTTATGATTTGCGGTTCGCCCTCCGTCTGCTTAAATGACTCTGTGAATAGTCGAGCCTTTTCGGAGGAGATTGAATATTTGTCTACATGAAGCCCTTCTCTTAGTTTCGCTATTCTCTGGTTCATCATTACCTCCGAAGCAGAATCATATAAACTTGCTCTGCTCTGGTCATCACACCATTTGACAAGCACAGCTCCTTTCAGCTCTTGTTACTGCTGCTTAATGGCACAAATAAGAGATAGCAGAATGATAACAACACAGTTCTTTGTCTCGCTAAACTCATTTTCAGATAGCTTCTCACGCCACTTCAATTTTACACTAAAGCTCGGTTTTGTTGAACCAAGCACCTTGGATTAGTTGGGATTCTTCAAAGCATCTTGCCCTGCTCTTTATCCAGTCCTGAAAGATACTAATTTCGGTTGAAGAACGTTCCGATAATGATACCAACATCTGTTGTTTATTGTATCACATTGCCAAACACTGTCAAACCCTATGCAGAATGTAGTTGTGTTAATTGGTTGGGGGAAAAGCTCACCCTAGTAACAATGCCAAACACAAAAGACCGGTCTCTTGACAATTCATATGTACTTGATAATATAGTATATTATAGAGAAGTATACGATATCGCTCACAATAACTGCGCTGATAGTGAATTATCTCAAGTACTATACTATAAGCTTTTCAAAAGGGGCGGCAGATGGGGTGCTCTAAGTAAATGTAGGGCGACCAAGGTAAACTAAGTTTACCACGATTGTAGCTAGGAGATAACGATGAACCAAAGAGTAAAGAAATTAAAAGAACGTCTTCAGGTGGGAAAATACCCAATTTGTGTGGAGAAAGCTCGTCTGGTTATGGAGTCATATAGACAGACGGAGGGTGAGCCGCAGATTCTGAGAAGGGCGAAAGCGACTGCGAATTACCTGGATAACAAAACGATATTCATTGAAGATGATGAATTCATTGCTGGCAACGTGGCAAGTAAACCAATGGGGCTTGAGGCTGGCTCCCTGGGTCCGACATGGCCCAAAGAAGATATGGAGGAATTGAGAAGAGGAGGACTTGTCATTTCTGATGAGGATGAGGCCCTGTTAAGGTCAATGGATGACTATTGGAGAGGTAAAGGTAGGACTCTTGAAGAGAGACAGGGACAATTCTATGATGATGAAAGGTTGTGGCCGTTCATTCAATCGGGGATCCTTCTCCCACCGTGGAAGACGAAAGACGAAGGGCGTGGGTTTGGAGCAGCCGGGGTTGGCTGGGGTTTAGGCTTGGGCCAGAGTCTCATTGTTGTAGACTATGCGAAGGGGCTCAATGAAGGTCTTAACAAGATAATAGAAGAAGCAGAGGAGGAGTTAAGGAATTTAAGGTTTACAAGCACCGATGCGATCAAAAAGGCAGATTTTCTAAAGTCAGTAATCATAGCCCTGCCGGCTATTGTTCGCCTTGCCAAGAGATTCGGCGACTTGGCAGCAGAAATGGCCTCAAAGGAAACAGACTTAACACGAAAGAAAGAGCTGGAGAGGATAGCGGGAACGTGTCGCTGGGTGCCGGGTAACCCGGCAAGAACCTTCTATGAAGCTATGCAGTCCTTCTGGTTTATTTGGGTGATGATTGCTAGTGGGACAGCGCCAGGAGGCAGGTTTGACCAATTCATGTACCCTTTCTACAAGAAAGACAAGGAAGAGGCCAGAATCACCGATGATGAAGTGCTGGAATTGCTGGAATGTCTTCGGATTAAGGTTATGCAACTAAACTTTGTCGGGGGCGGTAGGACTCAGCGAGAGAAGTGGGCGGGAATGGCCAGGTGGCACAATTGGGTTATCGGTGGGGTAACACCTGATGGCGAAGATGCCACCAACGAACTGTCCTACCTTATTCTGGAAGCGGCGAAGGACTGTCAGACTCCTCATTACACCATAACATTGAGGGTTCATGATAAAACGCCCGAAGACCTTATGCTCAAAGCTCTCGAAGTGGTGAAGACCGGGATTGGTATGCCAGCATTCGTCGGGGACAAGTCCTACATCGAGTACTTGGTTAACCAGGGGGTGCCTCTTCGAGATGCGCGGGATTACGCATTAGCCGGGTGTCTTGATGTCAACATACCAGGTAAATCACGCATTAATGCTTTTGGCATGTTCATTGTACCGCTGGTCTTTGAGATTACCATGAACAATGGCATTGAACCGCGGACCGGCAGACAGCTTGGTCCCAGAACCGGAGACTTTGAAAGCTTTGAGACATTTGATGACTTCATGAAAGCATTCAAGGAACAGCTTGCCTATTTCATGAGTTTGGCCGCAGAGGAGCACAACATTCTCTTACGAGCGCAGACTGAACTCTTCCCTGACCCTGTTCATTCTTCGCTGATGACTGACGCGATGAAGGAAGGTAAAGATGCTCTTGACCGCACGCTGCCGTTTGAGAATGGCTCAGCGCTGAACCTTGTTGGCATGATAAACGTCGCTGACTCAATGGCGGCAGTGAAGAAGCTTGTCTTTGACGAAAAGAAAGTCACTAAGAAAGAATTGAAGGCGGCTCTAGCCGCAAACTGGCAGGGAGATGGATACGCAGAAATGCGAAAGATGTGCCTGGCAGCGCCCAAATATGGAAATGGTGACTACTATGTCGACTCGATAGCCAAAGAACTCTACCAGTTGTGGGCTGATACGGCAGTTACATTTCCTACTGCTTGGGGGGGGACAATGAAACCAACGGGGATCTCGATTACGGCGCATGCGCCAGGTGGAGCGTTAACCGGTACTACGCCTGACGGCAGATATGCCGGTGAAACTCTGGCTGATGGAACAATGTCGGCGGCGCAAGGCAGGGATACTCATGGGCCTACAGCGCTCATTAGAAGTGCCATGACAATAAACCAGGTGCCCTTCCAGTCAACATTGCTGAACATGAAGTTCCATCCATCAGCCTTAAAGAGCACAGAAGACCTGAGGAAACTATCAGACCTGATAAAGACCTACTTCAGCTTTGATGGAAAGCATGTTCAATTTAATGTTGTAAATAAGGACACACTACTGGACGCCCAAAAACATCCAGAAAGACATCGTGATCTAATTGTAAGGGTGGCTGGTTACAGTGCCTACTTTGTTAATCTGGGCAAAGCGGTACAAGATGAGATCATCGCGCGGACGGAACACCAGCTGGCATGAGTACGGCGGAAGCTGAAGAGATGATCTCTAATACGCAACACTACTTCGTTAACCAAATCACTAGATTGTGTTCTCTCGGTCTCTTAGTTTATTAGCCATTCGCATTGTATTGCCAACTGAAGGAGCGGTTACCAAGCTGACTATACCGGCGATAGCCACACCGGTAAAGGCAAACCATGCACCTTGGTAACTACCGAAACTGTCAAATACCCACCCAGCCAGAGGTGGGCCTACTATGGCGCCTAGCGTTGCTACGCCCATGGCAAAGCCAAGGATAGTGCCCAACCTAACCCTACCAAAATATTCCCGCAGCAAAGCAGGTATCATAGGAACAGGCCCCCCCCACCCGATGCCAAAAAGGATAATGAATGGTACAAGCAGCCATGTCCCTACAGTAGCAACATAGCCAAAAAATAACATACTTAAACTGGTTAGGGCAAGGCCTACGGCTGTTACCCGCCTCTTATCAAATCTATCCCCAAGCCAACCAAAGCTGAGGCGGCCCAAAATGCTTGTTAATGCTATGGTGCTAACCACCAGGCTAGAGGTCGACCTGGCAATGCCAATGGTGCTCAGATAAGGCATTACATGGGTTATCACTGCATGTACCACCAGAACATGACACATTAGTCCTAATGCTATGTGCCAAAAGACACTGCTCTTTAAGGCTTGCCTAACTCCGATGTCCACCTCAGTGCTTTGTGCTGAGGTCAGACCTTCGCTAGAAACTAGCTTTCTGCTCACATCACCGTCAGGCAAATAGCCGTATTGCTCAGGCTTGTGCCGAACTAGAAGCGACAGCGGCAAAAGGATAACCCACGCACCTAAGCCAAGGATTACCATTGCCGCTCGCCACTCGAATATATCAATGATTCGAGTTACTAGCGGAAGTAAGAGACCCCCAAGGGCGGCACCGCTAACTACAATGCCAGTAGCGGTAGACACTTTTCTCCGAAACCAGTTTCCCACCACCGTCATCGGTACAACACCGCTACAGGTGCTTATGCCTGCGGCTATCAGGATGAAGGCTCCATAGAACGTCACGAGGGAGGTAATACGGCTCAAAAGCAATAAGCCGAGACCAGTGATAGTAGCTCCTGCGAAAATCAGCCTTCTTGGACCCAAACGGTCAATAAGCAATCCTACAAGTGGGGCGAGAAGGCCCATTTCCAGGCCGCGTATTGAAGCTGCAAAAGAGACCTGTGCATAGCTCCAGTCAAACTCGTTAGCTATCGGCTCAAAAAAAGCGCTGAAACCGAAGGAGATAACTCCAGAGACATATGCCGAAATCAAGAAAACAGCACCGACAATCCACCACCCATAGAACACTTTACAGTTTTTCAGATCCATATGTTTCACAAAGCAAGCTCCCTCTAAGTAAGCTAATCTGCACGATCTTCGGTAAGAGAACCTTGAAAACAAAGGCAACTCGAACGGCAGTAATCATGGTTGTATATTGTGCTTCTGATCCACAGCGTCGTTTACAAGTTTAATACACCAACCATTATCGAGTAAATTACCACCCTCTTTATCAGGTTGAATGAACACTCTGGGTACACTGCTGAGCATAGTATCACACAGTCACTACATTCTCTGCAACGTCCTTATCAGGGATAAGTAGAACCCTGGAGCTTCTGTCGGTCAGGTTAATGACATGATGTCAACTGATGAGACGATCGAGAGCGCTCTCGGCTACAACTTGATTTGAGAGAAAGGGAAATAGAGCGGATTCGAACTTTACTTACAATAAACATTCAGCTAATTTGTGCAACGTGGTGGGCGGCGTGTCTGCAAGGGCTTGTTAGATGCCGGGAAGCCATTGCCAGGGCGGAATCGGAGATTGCAAGACTTCGTGATCAAATGGCAAACAGGAGTCTCAGCGCCATCGAGGCTGAGCTGCTGCGGCAGGAATTGAAGGCCCTCCGTGACCAAAATCTGCGGGAGCCGACTTTCGAAGAGAGGGCCGACTTGGTTGCTAAGCTCGGAATCAAGATTCTACCGTCAGAGGACTTAAAGTCTAGGAAAATATTTTGCCGGTTAAACCTCACCGAAATAAATGAAGAGAGGGAGCAGGCCGGTTTTGCAAAAGTCTTCTTTGGTGGAGCTGGGGGGACTCGAACCCCCGACCTCCTCCGTGCAAGGGAGGCGCTCTCCCAGCTAAGCTACAGCCCCATTTACCAAAACATTATAGCAAACAAAGGCTCTTATTAGCAATTTGCCCAAACCGGGCTGTTTTGGTTTTATACCAGAGGAGGAGTGCCACAGTGGCAGGAAGCACTCCTTAGGCTTTATAATGACATTAAATGGAAAGTATTGGGAGGATAGTCAATGGATGAGGAGAAAATAGAAAGAGAAGGCTGGAGGCAGGCTTCAATTACTGGGGGTCAGCATCTAGAGAGAACGGTGGAAATGTATAAGGAACTAGGCTTTGATGTCTACCTAGAGGAGGTAAAACCGGAAG
>Ga0209991_10000674_pt1 | contig 15124 bp, 11 predicted proteins | sample ChitaG_FD_183167 | JGI IMG/M metagenome (GOLD analysis project Ga0209991, IMG submission 183167) | Deep subsurface microbial communities from South Pacific Ocean to uncover new lineages of life (NeLLi) - Chile_00310 metaG (SPAdes)... | ecosystem: Environmental > Aquatic > Marine > Oceanic >...
ACGGCCAGTACCCTGTCGGCGCATATCCCGCGCCTGGTTCCGAGCAGAGCTCGAAGCGTTCCCTGGCCGTCATCGGGGGTGTCGTCGGTGTACTCGCCGCCGTCATCGTCGTCGTGGTCCTGTTGCTCGGCTTCTGGAAACCGGGTTTCTTCGTGACCACCAAGCTGGATGTCAACGCCGCGCAATCAGGTGTCCAGAAGATTCTGACCAATGAGACCAACGGTTACGGCGCCAAGAACGTCAGCGGCGTCAAGTGCAACGACGGTGTGAGCCCCACGGTGAAAAAAGGGGACACCTTCAACTGCGAGGTCAGTATCGACGGCACCAAACGCCAGGTGACCGTGACGTTCCAGGACAACAAGGGAACCTATGAGGTCGGCCGCCCGAAATAGTGGCAGTCCTACAGCCGAGATCAGCCGGGTAGATCGTCGAGCGACTTCTGCAGCCGCCTGATCGATGACGACACGCCGTAGCGTTGCGCGAGTTCAGCGACTTCGCGCGGCTGCGCGGCGACCAGGGGAAGCGCGTCGGTCTCGGTGGACATCGTGACGTCGGCGTTGGTGGCGACCCGCACCACGGGTTCTGCTTTCTCGATGTAGTCAGCGGCGGTGAGCAGCTTGGAGCGATGAGCCTTCGAGAGCGTGGAGTCCGGATCTCGGCTGGCGATGAGGATCTGTTCGAGGGATCCATGCCGTGCCAACAGCGTCGCCGCGGTCTTCTCCCCGATCCCGGGCACGCCGGGCAGCCCGTCGGAGGGGTCTCCGCGCAGCAGCGCCAGTTCTGCGTACGCTGGCCCGGCACGTTCGACGGACACCCCGTAAGTCTCAGCGACCTCGCCAGGTCCGTAGGCCGTCGCCTTGGCTAGGCCGCGGCCGAGATACAACACGCGCACCGGCACCGGCTCGTCGCGCACAACCTGGAAGAGGTCGCGGTCACCGCTGACGACCACGACGGGGTCGCGACGTTCCCGATCCGCGAGTGTGCCCAACACATCGTCGGCCTCGGCGTCCGGTGCCCCTGCTGTGGCGATCCCGAATGCGGCAAGGAGCTCGAAGATCATGTCGACCTGCGGGGTCAGATCGTCAGGGACCTCCTCTAATTCAGATTCCTCTCCGGGGTTCGCTTGGTCGGCGGGAGTGGCGACACGCTGTGCTTTGTAGGACGGGATCAGATCGACGCGCCACTGCGGGCGCCAGTCGTCGTCACGGCACACCACCAGACGGTGCGGTCTCTCGCGCGCAATCAGAGTCGCGACGGCGTCCAGGAAGCCACGAAGTGCATTGACTGGCCGGCCGTCGGGTGCGGTGATCGAGGACGGAACCCCGAAGTAGGAGCGGAACCACATGCTGGCGCCGTCGAGGAGCAGCAAGGGGGCCTCACTCATTCGGGATCCTTCGGTCCTCGCTGTAGGTCATGCGCGCCATCCTGCCAGGCCAGATTCTCGGCCCTAGTACCCCCGAACTCGCGGGCATTCGAGGGCGGTTTCTACGACGTTGCGTCTGCTCGCGAAGGGGCCGGTTGTCAACTGGATTGCCGCCCTGGAAAGAATCCGCGGATCGACGCCGATGTCGGCGTCACCGGACACACGACCGCGGTGCTCAGCATTGATATTCTCCACCGCTTGAAAGCGGTGGAGCTAGAGGATTGGCTGCCGCTCTGAGCCCCATTCTCGACCGCCGCAGTGCAGCTGAGGTCATGCCTATTGCGCCGACGTCGCATCTGCTTGGCGAAGCGGTGCTCGCCGAGACCCGGGATTAGCCTGGACCGTATGACGCAAGATCGATTCGGCACCGATGTGTACGCCCGGCGGCTGGCCGCTGCGGCCCGCGCTGCCGCCAACGCTGGGCTCGGAGGTCTGATCGTCACGCCCGGCTATGATCTGCGCTACCTCGTCGGGTCGCGGGCGCAGACCTTCGAACGGCTGACCGCGTTGGTGCTGCCTGCCGGCGGCGAACCGACGATCGTGCTGCCACGCCTGGAACTCGCGTCGCTCGAGGAGTCCGCATTGCCCGGGCTCGGTGTCACGGTGCGTGACTGGGTGGACGGTGAGGACCCCTACCGCTTGGTGATCGACGCGCTCGGGGGCGCGGACGTCGCAGTCGCCGTCACCGACTCGATGCCGGCCCTGCACCTGCTGCCGTTTGCCGACCTCCTCAGCGAGGTACCGGTGCTGGCTACCGACGTACTGCGCACGTTGCGGATGATCAAGGATCCAGCGGAGGTCGAGGCACTGCGCAAGGCCGGGGCGGCCATCGACCGGGTGCACGCGCGAGTGCCGGGGTTCCTGGCGCCCGGGCGCACCGAATCCCGGGTGGCCGCCGACATCGCTGAAGCGATTGTCGCCGAAGGACATTCGGAGGCGGCATTCATCATCGTCGGTTCGGGTCCCCACGGCGCGGACCCGCATCACGAGTGCTCAGATCGTGAACTGCAGGCCGGCGACGTCGTCGTGATTGATATCGGGGGACCCTGCGAACCGGGCTACAACTCAGACTGCACCCGCACCTACAGCCTCGGCGAACCCGATGCTGAGGTCGCCCGGCGGTATGCGGTGTTGCAGCGGGCACAGTGCGCGGCGGTCGACGCAGTGAGGCCGGGGGTGACCGCCGAAGAGGTCGACACCGCCGCACGCGATGTGCTCGCCGCCGAGGGTCTGGCGGAGGCATTCGTGCACCGCACCGGACACGGTATAGGTCTGTCAGTACATGAGGAGCCCTACATCGTGGCCGGTAACTCGCTGCCGCTGCAGGAGGGGATGGCGTTCTCGGTGGAGCCAGGCATCTACTTCCCCGGGCAGTGGGGCGCGCGCATCGAGGACATCGTGATCGTCACCGCCGACGGCGCACTATCGGTGAACAGTCGTCCGCGCGACCTCGTCGTGATACCGGTGCCCTGATCAGGCCTAGTCGCTTCCGCGGTCCAGCAGATCCAACGACCCCAGCACCCGCTCGATGAGCACTTCTATCACCACGCGTTTGGGGTTGGGGCGCGGAGTGCGGTAGCGCTGCGCGTAGCGCAGTTCGGCGTCGCGGACGGGCTCTAGGTCAGTTTGGACGCTGGCCTTGCCCTCCAGGGACAGCCAGCGAGCACCGTCGACCTGGCTGAGTACCGCTACGCCGCGCTGGTCGGCATTGACTGCCTTCTGGGAGCCGCCCGAGGTGATGACCCGGGCGATGTGTGTCGTGGGATCGAAGGTGAAACCGACCGCGACTACGTGCGGAGACTGGTCCGACCGCAGCGTGGTGAGCATGGCCAGATGGCGTTCGGTCAGAAACGCCAGCGCGTCGTTGGTCAGCCGCGTAGTTGTGTTCGCCATTGGTGCCCACGCTAGCGCAGGACATAATCACAATCGTGAAGGACACGGACGGCGGTAGCGGTCGATTGGACGCGGACGGCGGTAGCGGTCGATTGGACCGCGAAGGCGAGCTTCTCGTTGTCTTCGGTGGTCGCAGTGAGATCGGGCTGCAAGTCGCACAGCGGCTGGCGTCCGGTGCGACCGTAGTGTTGGCAGCCCGCAGACCCGATGACCTCAACGCGCAGATCGCTCTTCTTGAGAATTCCGGCGCCGCATCCGTGCACACCGAGCGTTTCGATGCAGACGACCTGGCCTCGCACCGAGGTGTCGTAGACGCCATCACAGCCCAGTACGGCCCGATAGGGACTGCGGTGCTGGCGTTCGGCATCCTTGGCGATCAAGCTCGAGCCGAGAAGGACTCAGCGCATGCTGCAGCGATTGCGCACACCGACTATGTGGCACAGGTCGCTCTGCTGACAGTGCTATCCGACACGATGCGCTCGGCGGGTCACGGGACGCTGGTGGTGTTCTCCTCGGTGGCTGGTGTTCGGGTGCGTCGGGCGAACTACGTCTACGGGTCGGCCAAGGCGGGTCTGGACGGATTCTGCAGCGGCCTGGGCGACGCCTTGCACGGCTCTAACGTGCGGTTGATACTGGTGCGGCCGGGCTTCGTCATCGGGCGGATGACTCAGGGCATGTCACCTGCGCCGTTTTCCAGCAGCCCCGAGCAGGTGGCGGAGGCGACGGTGCGGGCATTGCGCAGGGCCGGTTGCCGCACCGTCTGGGTGCCGTGGGTCCTCAAGCCGCTTTTTGCCGGGATGAAGATGATGCCGCAATGGATGTGGCGCAGGATGCCTCGGTGAATGCGCGCGCGAACATCGTTGTCGTGGGCATTGGCGCCGACGGCGTCGCGGGGTTGGCGCCCACGTCTCGAGCGGAACTGGCCCGGGCGACGGTGCTCTATGGTTCGCAACGGCAGCTGCAGTTGGTGGACGCCAGCATATCGCCAGAAAGACGTCCGTGGCCTTCGCCGATGTTGCCTGCGCTGCGCACGATGCTCGACGACGCCGGCGGCGACATTCACGTGCTGGCCAGCGGGGACCCGCTGTTGCACGGGGTCGGCAATACGCTCATCCGCCTGTATGGCCCAGCTCGGATCACGGTGCTGCCGCACGTTTCATCGGTGACGTTGGCGTGCTCGCGTCTGGGCTGGTCGGTTCAGGAGACCGAAGTGATCAGCCTAGTTGCCGCCGAACCTCATAGCGCGGTTCGTCGTGGGGGACAGGCCATTGTGTTGTCTCGCGACCGTTCGAGTCCTGCGGAGCTGTCACGATTGCTCACCGACACCGGGCGCGGTGACTCTGAGCTGACTGTGCTCGAACAGCTTGGCGGGGCAAGGGAGTTGCGGCGCTCGTCCACCGCACGCGAGTGGGTCACCCGTCCGCCGGGCAAGCTGGACGACCTCAACGTGATGGCCGTGCGGTACCTTCCGGACGAGCGCAGGTTTGCGACGCTGCCCGACGACTCGTTTGCCCATGATGGGCAGATCACGAAACAGGCAATGCGCGCGGTCACGCTGGCGACGCTCGCGCCGCGACCGGGCGAGCTACTGTGGGATGTCGGGGCGGGCTCGGGCAGTATCGCCATCGAGTGGTGCCGTAGCGGAATCGGTTGTCGTGCTATCGCATTCGAGCGCAGCGAGGCCCGTCGGGCGCGGATCGTCGAGAACGCCCGCGCCTTCGGCCTGCACGTCGACGTGACGGGCGCCGCGCCGGAGTCGTTCGGCTTGTCCGCTTCGCCGGCGGCGATTTTCGTCGGTGGCGGAGTCAGTCAGCCTGGGCTGGTGGAGGCCTGCTGGGAGAAGCTGCCGGCCAGCGGTCGTCTCATCGTCAACGCAGTGACAGTGGAGTCTGAAGCCGTTCTAGCGCAATGGGTTTCCCGTGTCGGCGGGGAGTTGCAGCGGTTTCAACATTATCGCGGTGAACCGGTCGGCGGGTTCACTGGCTGGCGACCTGCGATGCCCGTCACGCAGTGGTCAGTGGTTAAGCCGGCGCATATCAATCCTGGGGGTAGCGGCGCGGCGTGAACACGCGATCCTGGCGGCCGTCGCCACCTGTGTACCACTGTGTCTGAGAGGATCCGACGATGAGCAGGCACCGCATGTCGACATCGTCTTGATCCAGGTCAGCCAGTCGGACCACCTTGAGGCTCTCGGCCGGGCCCGAGACATCACGGCCGATGATCACCGGTGTGCCGGCGTCGCGGTGTTCCAGTAGAAGGTCACGCATCGCGGCGACCTGCCAAGTGCGGGTCTTGGATGCCGGGTTGTAGATGGCCAGCACCATATCGGCCTGTGCCGCCGCATTCAGCCGCTGAGCGATGATCTCCCATGGCTTGAGGCGGTCGGAGAGTGAGATCACCGAGTAATCGTGGCCCAGTGGAGCGCCGACTCGGCTCGCCACGGCTTGGGCGGCGGTCATGGCGGGGATGACGCGCACTGCGACGCTCGGCCATTGCTTTGCTTCCTCGAGCACCGCGGTACCCATCGCGAAAACCCCCGGATCTCCAGACGAGACGACCGCAACGGTGCGGCCCTGCTCGGCCAGCATGCACGCCAATCGTGCCCGCGCGGGCTCGTCAGTGTTGTCACTGGGATGTCTGTTCTGTCCATCGCGGACGTCGACGCGGTCCAAGTAGGGGCCGTACCCGATGAGGTCGGTGGCAGTTGCCAGTTCCCGCCGACTTTGGGGGGTCATCCAATCGACGTCACCTGGGCCTAGGCCGACGACCGACACTGTTCCGTTCGCACCTGGCGGGGTTCCGTTCGCACCTGGGGGGCGTTGGCGGCCGGTGAGCATCGCCAGCGCGAAGTAAGGCACCGATCCGTCCTCGACGTCCTCAGCGGAAAGTATCCGTTGCTCCGGGGTGCTGGCCCGCTCGACATAGAACGTCTCAGCCAATCGTCCGGATGCTGAAAGCGCTTCCCGTACATCGGGGTATGAGCGTCCAAGTTTCAGGATCACCGCAGCGTCGGTATCTGCGAGCCGACGCCGGAGCTCATCGGCCGGTAGCGTCCCGGGCAGAATGGTCAGCACCTGGTCACCCTGCACGAGGGGAGTGGCCACCGCCGCAGACGCGGCGCTGACCGATGTCACCCCTGGCACGATGACAGCGTCGAATCGTTGGGTGAGCCGGGTGTGCATGTGCATGTAGGAGCTGTAGAAGAGAGGATCCCCCTCTGCCAGCAGAGCGACATCGCGGCCCGCGGTCAGGTGTGCCGCGATGCGCTCGGCAGATTCGCGGTAGAAGTCCTCCATGGCGCCCTGGTAACCACCGGGGTGATCGGAGGCTTCGGTGGTCACCGGGTAGACGAGGTGTTCCTCGATCTGGCCGTCGCGCAGGTAGGGCTCGGCGATCGACCGCGCGATGCTGCGTCCGTGCCGCGCGCTGTGATAGGCAACGACATCGGCGGACCCGATTACTCTGGTCGCCTTGACTGTCACCAGCTCGGGGTCACCCGGCCCAAGGCCGACGCCCCAGAGGGTTCCTGATCGCTCGCTCATTCGCCCTGGGCCGCAATCGCGTTGACGGCCGCGGCTGCCATCGCGCTGCCGCCGCGCCGCCCCGTCACTACCAGATAGGACATGCCGCGCGGGCTGTCGATCAGCTCCTGCTTCGATTGTGCCGAGCCGACGAATCCGACGGGGCCGCCGAGTACGGCCGCCGGTGCTGGGGCGCCCCCATCGATGAGCTCGAGCAGCCGGAACAGCGCGGTTGGCGCATTTCCGATGGCTATGACCGCGCCGCCGAGTCGGTCGGCCCAGAGGTCGACCGCGGCTGCGCTGCGGGTTGTGTTCAGTCGGACGGCCAGTGGGCGTGCCCTGGAGTCGGCGACGAGGGACACCACCTCGTTGTCGGCCGGGAGCCGCGCTCGGGTGATCCCGGCCGCGACCATCGAGGAGTCACACAGTATTGGGGCGCCTGCGGCCAGGGCGGTGTGTGCTCGCTTGACGACGTCCCCAGTGAACGCCACGTGTTCTGTCACGTCGAGCTGACCGCAGGTATGGATCAGCCGCACGACCACCTGCGCGACGTCGTCGGGGAACCGGGAAAGGTCGGCCCCGGCGCGGATCATCGCGAACGACTGGCGGTAGATCTCCGCGGCGTCGCGGATGTAGTCGAGCACCTGCTCACCCTACGGGTGGGTGCTCCGCGGTCTGTAGCCGTCTGGGGTCGCCACCAGGACCTGTCCGTTGCCGGGGCTACCGCACGCCCGTTCGCAACCCACGAAGTGCCGATGCCCCGTCGCTGCCTCGGTCACGGCCGCCGCAGCGTCGGCACGCACGTCGGCCGCCGAGCGTTCACAGCCCGGGCTTCCCGTGCAGGCCGACAGCGACAGCCACGGTGAGTTGTCGTCGAACACCAGGCCTCGGGGGGCGAGGACCCGAAGTGCTGCGTCGGCGGTGCCCTCGTCGAGGTCGAAGAGCAGCACCGAACGCCACGGCGTGATGGCCATCGGAACGTCGACCGCCGCCAGGTAGCGCGCCGACTGAGCATCGAGGACCCCCAAAGGAACGGCGGCGCCCAGCGTGACGCGCCCGTCGGTTTGCGCGATCCAGCCGACCGGCGGACGCGTCGACGGGGGCCACGTCCTGCCGGCCGACGCCGCAGGTGTGAGCCCTCCGAGCACCATCAGAGGGTCATCGAGCTCGGCGACACGCCATGATTTTCCGCGCAGCTGGGTGAATCGCCTAGCTACCGCGACGAGGCTGGCGACCACCTCGCTGACGTTCAGCCGTACGCCGGTGTCGTGGCCGGCCAGCAGGAGGGCCGCGGTGGATTCGTCGATCGCGTGGATGCCTGCATCGGTGCCGAGGCCGGAGATATCGCCGCGGCCGTCGTCAAGGCCGAACAGGAACCGGCCTGGCAGCTGGCTGAGCTCGGGGTCGCGCTGCAGCGCCGAGTCCAGGGCGACTACAAGGCCGCGGACATCGCAGCGGCCACCATGGCGTCCCGACAACGGTGAGGCCACGATGTTGCGGACCCGCTCGTGGGTGATCGATGGCAGCAACCCTGCCTCGCAGAGAAGTCCGGCGACGGAGCCGGTGTCGCGCAACGCGCGGATCTGCAGGTTGCCCCGTGAGGTCAGTTCGATCGCCGAGGATCCGAAATCGCTGGCTGCGCGTGTCACCACTTCTAGTTGCGCGGCGGTGATCATCCCGCCTGGCAACCGGATCCGGGCTAGCTCGCCGTCCGCGGCTAGGTGGGTTTGTAGCGTGCCTGGGCAGGCGTCAGCATCGGTTGCCCTGTCCATCCATCCACGGTACCCGGCTGATGAGGTCGGCTATCGGCGCAATGGGGCCGGTTCCGGGCAACGGTGCGGGCAACGTTCGTGTTCGTCCAAAAAAGCCGCCAGTCAATGACATTGCGGTCCGGTGCTCCACGTATTCGTTTCTGTCCGATCCCGATTGGTCTCACTCGCTACGCCAACAGGGCCAAAGATGATGCTCCCACCTGGGCGCCACGCACGATGGGGTACGAATGGTGCGTGCCTGAATCGCCGAGTTCTCCGACTGTTCTGTTGCTGTCGACCTCGGACACCGACCTCATCGCAGCCCGGGCCAGTGGTGCTACATATCGCTGGGCAAATCCGTCACGGCTGGTCGACGGGGAGCTGGCCCAGTTGCTCGATGGCGCACAGGCGGTGGTGGTCCGGATCCTCGGCGGATACCGCGCCTGGGAGGACGGCATCGATCAGGTGGCGGCGGCGGGCCTGCCCGCAGTGGTGATCAGCGGTGAGCAGGCCCCCGACGCGGACCTGATGCGCCATTCGACGGTGCCGGCCGGGGTCGCGCTCGAAGCGCACGTGTACTTGGCGCAGGGCGGTGTGGAGAATTTGCGTCAATTGCATGCGTTCCTGTCCGACACCCTGCTGATGACCGGTTTCGGGTTCGCCCGCCCGGTGGCCACCCCAACCTGGGGGCTGCTGGAACGCACAGAGGCCTCAAGTGCTGGGCCCGCGCCCGCAGGGCAGGGGACGGCCGGGCAATCGGCCGAGGTCATCGCGGCCCGACCGCTGATCGCGGTGCTGTACTACCGCGCACAGCACCTGGCAGGTAACACGAAGTACGTCGAGGCGCTGTGCGAGGCGATCCACGGTGCGGGAGGAACGCCGTTGCCGGTGTTCTGCGCATCGCTGCGCACCGCGGATCCCGAACTGCTCGAGCTGCTCGCAACTGCGGACGCGTTGGTGACCACGGTGTTGGCGGCCGGGGGGGCCAACTCGGGTTTGGTCGGCGCGGGCGGGGTCGATGACCAGTGGAACGTCGCTCACCTTGCTGCGTTGAACGTGCCCATCCTGCAGGGCCTGTGCCTGACGTCATCGCGGAGCGCCTGGCATTCCAATGACGACGGGATGTCCCCGCTCGACGTCGCCACCCAGGTCGCCGTTCCGGAGTTCGACGGTCGCATCGTCACGGTTCCGTTCTCGTTCAAGGAGATCGACGGTGAGGGGCTGATTTCCTACGTTCCAGACCCTGAACGGTGTGCGCGGGTCGCCGGGCTGGCGGTGCGGCATGCCCGGCTTAGCCGTATCGCGACGGCCGACAAGCGGGTGGCGTTGGTGTTCTCCGCCTACCCAACCAAGCATGCACGCATCGGGAACGCAGTCGGATTGGATACTCCGGCAAGTGCGGTCGCGCTGTTGCGCGCAATGCGGGCGGCCGGTTACGACATCGGTGACGGCGAGGCACCCGAGGACCTACCGGCGATTGTCGCCTCTGGCGACGGTGATGCATTGGTGCACGCACTGATAGAACGAGGCGGGCAGGACAAAGACTGGCTGAGCGACGCCCAGCTAGTCGGTAACCCGATCCGGCTGTCGGCCAAGGAGTATCGGGAGTGGTTCGCGACACTACCGGCCGAGCTGACCGACGCGATGGTCCAACACTGGGGTCCGCCACCGGGTGAGCTGTTCGTCGACCGCAGCCAGGATCCCGACGGCGAAATCGTCATCGCGGCGATGCGGTCGGGCAACGTCGTGGTTCTCGTTCAGCCGCCGCGTGGGTTCGGCGAGAACCCCGTAGCGATCTACCATGACCCCGATCTGCCGCCCAGCCACCACTATCTTGCGGCGTATCGATGGCTGGACAAGGGTTTTGGCGCGGACGCCGTGGTGCATTTGGGTAAGCACGGCAACCTCGAATGGTTGCCCGGCAAGACCCTGGGCATGTCCGCTGCGTGCGGATCCGATGCCGCCCTCGGCGATCTGCCGTTGATCTACCCATTCTTGGTCAACGATCCCGGTGAAGGCACGCAGGCCAAACGTCGTGCTCATGCGGTCCTGGTGGACCACCTCATCCCGCCGATGGCCAGGGCTGAGACCTACGGCGATATTGCCCGACTCGAGCAGCTGCTCGACGAACACTCGAACATCGCCGCGCTCGACCCAGGCAAGCTACCCGCGATCCGCCAGCAGATCTGGACGCTGATGCGGGCCGCGAAGATGGATCACGACCTGGGGTTGGCCGATCGTCCCGGCGAGGACGTATTCGACGACATGTTGCTGCATGTCGACGGCTGGTTATGCGAGATCAAGGATGTCCAAATTCGGGACGGACTACACGTGCTCGGCCAGGCACCCGTCGGTTCTGTCGAGCTGGACCTGGTGCTATCCATCCTGCGTGCGCGCCAGTTGTTCGGCGGTGAGCAGTCGGTGCCCGGCCTGCGTCAAGCGCTCGGCTTGGCCGAGGACGGCTCGGATACGCGTGGCTCTGTTGACGTCGCTGAGGAGAAGGCGCGCGATCTGGTGGCCGCACTTCAGGCGAGCGGCTGGGATGCGACAGCCGTCGACCAGATTGCCGACGACGCCGACGTCGCCGGGGTACTGCGCTTTGCCGCCGAGGAAGTCGTCCCGCGACTACGTCAGACCGAAGGCGAGATCACCCAGATCCTGCGGGCGCTTGACGGTGGTTTTATCGCTGCGGGGCCGTCGGGCTCACCCTTGCGCGGCCTGGTCAATGTGCTGCCCACCGGGCGGAACTTCTACTCCGTCGACCCCAAGGCGGTGCCATCCCGGCTTGCCTGGGAAACCGGCGTAGCGTTGGCGGAGTCGCTCCTTGAGCGCTACCTGGCAGACCACGGCGAGTGGCCGCAGTCCGTCGGGCTATCGGTATGGGGTACTTCGGCGATGCGCACCGCCGGCGATGATATTGCCGAAGTACTTGCATTGCTTGGGGTTCGGCCGATGTGGGACGAGGCATCGCGCCGCGTCGTTGACCTCGAGGTCATCTCGCTGGCCGAGTTGGGGCGGCCACGCATCGACGTCGCCGTCCGAATTTCGGGTTTCTTCCGCGATGCCTTCCCGCATGTTGTCACGATGCTCGATGACGCTGTCCAATTGGCCGCGGATCTCGACGAGCCTGCTGAACAGAATTACGTCCGCGCACACAGCGAAGCTGACCTCGCAGAGCATGGCGACCAACGTCGTTCCACGACAAGGATCTTCGGCTCCAAGCCTGGCACGTACGGAGCGGGTCTCCTTCAGCTGATCGACAGCCGCAACTGGCGCGACGATGCTGACCTCGCCCAGGTGTATACCGCATGGGGTGGGTTCGCCTACGGCCGCAACCTGGACGGTGCTCCAGCTACTGACGAGATGAACAGGGCTTATCGTCGGATTGCGGTGGCGGCCAAGAACACCGACACCCGCGAGCATGACATTGCCGATTCCGATGACTATTTCCAGTACCACGGTGGCATGATCGCGACGGTGCGGGCGCTGACGGGCAAGGACCCGGCCGCATACATCGGAGACAACACCCGCCCCGAGACGGTGCGTACGAGGACGCTGTCAGAGGAGACCACGCGTGTCTTCCGCGCCCGTGTGGTCAACCCGCGATGGATCAACGCGATGCGCAGGCATGGGTATAAGGGTGCATTCGAAATGGCCGCCACTGTCGACTACCTCTTTGGATACGACGCCACCGCAGGAGTAATGGCCGATTGGATGTACGAGCGACTGGCCGCCGAATACGTGCTCGACGACGACAATCGAAAATTCATGGCCGAATCGAACCCTTGGGCATTGCATGGAATGGCCGAGCGGCTCCTGGAGGCCTCGAGTAGGGGCATGTGGGAGCAACCCGAGCCGGCCACGCTCAACGGCCTACGGCAGGTGCTGCTGGAGACCGAGGGAGACCTTGAGGGCTGAGGCTGCGTCGGTGGTGGCCTGTCGACGGGATCCATCGTTCCCGGGCTGCGGCTACATGAGCGATGGCTGCGGCTACATTAGCGATATGGTCGCCTCTTTCTCCGACATCGCCGGATCCGAATACATCCTGCTCACCACCTTCACCAAGGACGGCAGGCCCAAGCCGACGGCCATCTGGGCCATCGCCGAAGGCGGTCGCCTGATCGCCATCACCGGGGAGCAGTCCTGGAAGGTCAAGCGCATCCGTAACACCCCCAGGGTCACCATCGCCGAGTGCGATCGCAGCGGCAAGCCCAAGGGCGAGGCTGTCGGGGCCACGGCCGCGATCCTCGACAAGGCGGTCAACGGCCACACCTATGACGCGATCAGTAGGCGCTACGGACTGCTCGGTAAGACCTTCAGCCTCTTCTCCAAGCTGCGCGGCGGCATGGAAAAGAACGTCACGATCGAACTGAGAGCGGCGAGCTGATCTTCTGGCGCACACATTTCTTCTGGCGCACACATTCAAAGACCTCTGATGTTTAGGAACCCACGGCCTCGCCCGTACGTTGGCTGAACATGGCGATGAGGGCGTTCGTGATCTATGTGATGGTCGAGCTGGCGGTCCTGATGGCGCTGGTGTCGACGATCGGGTTCGGCTGGACTGTGTTGCTGGTGGCAGGCACGTTCCTGGCCGGCTTCGCGCTGGCAGGTTCCCAGCTGCGTCGCCATCTCCAGCGGCTTCAGTCCGGGTTGACCGCGGCCAACGCTCAAGGGGCGGCCACCGACAGTGTGCTCGTTGCCCTGGGCACCGTGCTTGTCGTGATGCCCGGCCTGGCCAGCTCTGTTCTGGGAGCGCTGCTACTGCTGCCGCCCACCCGCGCAGTCGGCCGCCCGTTGGTCACCGCGATGGCGGCCAGACGTGCCCCCCTGATCGTCGGCGTCAGCACCTTCGGCAGCGCTGCAGCGGGCGCCCGGTCTGGCTATTCACCGGGGTCTGGCTATTCACCGGGGTCAGGTCGTGGCGACTATATCGATGGCGAGGTCATCGACGTGACCGATATGACGGATGTCGAGCCGCTCCGACTGCCTGAGTGACCGCCACCACACTGCTGCTCAATGGGCGCGTGCACAGCCCGTCCATGCCTGACGCGACAGCCATGGCGGTGCGCGACGGTGTCGTCGCCTGGCTTGGCAGCGACAACGTCGGGCGCACGCAGTTCCCCGAAGCCGAGGTGACCGATCTCGCCGGCGCCTTCGTTGCCCCGGCTTTCGTGGACAGCCACGCCCACATCACGGCGACCGGGCTGGTGCTCACCGGTCTCGATCTGCGGCAGGCGACATCGCTGCGGCATTGCCTCGACCTGTTGGCTGCGTACGCGCGGTCCCACCCCGAGGGCATTATCTGGGCGTACGGATGGGACGAATCGGGGTGGCCAGAGCGCGCCGGACCGAGTACTGCCGACGTGGACGCCGCTGTCGGCGATCGGCCTGCTTATCTGGCGCGAGTCGACGCCCACTCGGCGGCAGTTTCGACGGCACTATCGCGACGGGTACCCGGACTTGCCGGGGCCTCCGGCATGCACGACCAGGCGCCGCTGACGGCCGACGCACACCACCTGGTACGCCGGGCAGCCCGCGATGGCTTCACCGCACAACAGCGTGCAGCTGCGCAGCGGGCGGCACTCGACACGGCCGCAGCCATGGGCATCGCGGCGGTCCACGAGTGTGGGGGACCGGAGGTGAGCGGCCTCGACGACTGGCACGGACTGCGCGCCCTCGAACATGGCGTCGAGATCGTCGGCTACTGGGGTGAACCCGTCACAAACGCCGCCCAGGCCCGTGAGCTTATCGAAGCAACGCAGGCCCGCGGGCTGGCCGGCGACCTGTTCGTCGACGGCGCGCTGGGCTCGCGTACCGCGTGGCTGCACGAGCCTTACAGCGACATAGCCGAGTGCTGCCCGACGCCGACCGGAAGAAGCTACCTTGACCCCGACGCAATCACCGCACATCTGTGCGCCTGCACCGAAGCGGGCGTCACGGCCGGATTCCACGTAATCGGGGATGCAGCCGCCTCGGCCGTCGTGGCCGCGCTGGAAACCGTGGTGGACCGGTTCGGCCAGGTTGCCGTGGCGCGGCTGGGGCACCGCCTGGAACACCTCGAGATGGTCAGCGATGAGCAGGCCGCCAAGCTCGGAAGCTGGGGCGCGATCGCCAGCGTGCAGCCCGGCTTTGATGCGTTGTGGGGCGGCGGGACGGGCATGTATGCCCAGCGTCTCGGCGTAGACCGAGCCCTTCGGCTCAACCCGCTCGCGCTGTTAGCATCCCAAGGCGTGCCCCTTGCCTTTGGCTCCGACACGCCTGTGACTGACATGAACCCCTGGGCTGCCATCCGCGCGGCCACGACCCATCAGACTCCCGGGAGCGCCATTTCGGCGCGGGCAGCCTTTGCGGCTGCCACCCGCGGCGGGTGGCGGGCCGGCGGTGTCAGAGACGGGGTGACCGGCATCCTCGTACCCGGCGCACCAGCCTCCTATGCGATCTGGGAAGCCGACGAGTTCGACGTCAGTGCGCCCGCCGACGCTGTGCAGCGCTGGTCCACCGATCCCCGCTCCCTGGTTCCGGTGCTGCCGCGCCTG
>Ga0209991_10000675_pt1 | contig 15114 bp, 18 predicted proteins | sample ChitaG_FD_183167 | JGI IMG/M metagenome (GOLD analysis project Ga0209991, IMG submission 183167) | Deep subsurface microbial communities from South Pacific Ocean to uncover new lineages of life (NeLLi) - Chile_00310 metaG (SPAdes)... | ecosystem: Environmental > Aquatic > Marine > Oceanic >...
ACTCTCGCAAACCCCCCGGAAGGTGCGCTCGTGCATCTGTGGGGAGCAGGAAGCTACCACCACCCGGTTGAGCCCCAATTCCTTGATATCTTGTCTAATGATTTCTTGTCCCGGGTCAGAGCACGTATACTTGTAATTTCGGGCAATTACCACCGAAGGTAATCCCTGGGCATACTCGGTAACTGCCTCTACATCAACTGTCCCGGCGATATTGCTACCGCAATGGCAAATATAGACTCCGATTCTCGGCTCCTTATTCTCCATGTGTTGCGCTCCCTTCGGTTTATGCTGTTGGTTCAGAAACCTTGGTATACGGTGCCAGAACCGCTTCAGCTGAAACTATAGATTTATCCAAAGCTAATGCTTTAGGTTCGACGCCTAGAGCCAAACCCAGTAACTGGGTAAAGAACAAAATGGGGAGGTTGTATTTGGTCTTAAACTTACTATTGACCATACCCTGGTATGCATCTAGATTGGTCTGACACAAGGGGCAGACGGTGACAATACACTGGGCGCCATTGCTGGCAGCGCTCTCAAGCAGCTTGCGAATCAAACCCAAAGCTATATCCACCTCAGGTATGACTAATTCGCTGCCACAGCAACGGTCTTTTAGTGGGAAGGGCACAGACTCTGCCCCTAGGGTAACTATCAAATGGTCTATCGATTGAGGGTTCCACGGGTTGTCAAAACCAGGTTCCGTGCGAACCAGTTGACACCCGTAATAGGCAGCCACTTTCAGCCCGTGAAGCGGTTTTACCGCCTTGGATTTAATAACGTCAAGCCCGATATCGTTATAGATAACCTCAAACAGGTGGCGTACCCTGACTCCTCCTTCATACTTCAGTTCAGCAGCAGCCAAGCATTCGTCAACCTTAGCCTTGAGGTCAGGATATTCCTTAAGCTTAGAATTCGCTCCATTTAATGTGGCGTAACAGGAGCTACAGGGTGTTACCAAATCAAGCCCCGTCTTCTCGGCTAAGGCTAAGTCACGAGCAGCCACGGAAAGTGCTTCAAGCTCATTGGTCGAGCCGTAGGGTACTGACCCACAGCAGTTCCAGTCTTCCAGCTCAATTAGCTCCATGCCGAGGGGACCAGCCACAGCCTGTGTAGATTGACCATAAGCCACTCCCGTACCTTCGGAGCAAGAGCATCCAGGGAAGTAGGCGTAATACTTCATCGTGCACCTCCTAAAGCCCGGGCTTTTTCCACGATAGTTTTGAGTTGCTCGCTTCCTTTTATTTTGGTCGGCTTAAGCGCCATGCGTCCGTGTGACCGCAGTTTTAGCGCTATCGGAAGCATCTTAATGGTAGCCAAGGGGTTTATCTTCCCGGTAGGTATAGTTGATAGGTAGAATTTCAGCATCATTCCCAGCTCATGGACACGCCCGTATTTCTTAATGGAGTCGATAAAGACTCGATGCATAGTTGCGGCGGTTCTGCCCAAGGTTAGCCCATGACTAGTGGCTACACGTTCAAGGGCATGCATGAGCTCAGTAATCTTAACATCCCTGGGGCAGCGCACCGTGCAAAGGTAGCAAGATGCGCAGATCCACATCGTGTTGCTGGTTAGGACATCGTAACGCCTCCCCGCCCGGATCATGGCGATGGTTCTTCGGGGTGAATAGTCCATCTGAGCGACATTGGGGCAGGATGATGAACAGGTACCACATTGAGCACACCAGCGAACGGTTTCGGCACCCGGGGTGGAGGTGATCTCATCCAGAAAGGGTGTAGGTGCTGCTGGCTCAATAGATTCTACCTCGGGCATTGCCTCCAACTCGCTAACCGGGTCTAGGTAGTGTGTAGTTTCGTTGGGTTTCTTCCCTGTTTTGACCATGAGGTGAGCTTTTGTTCCCATCTGTTACATCCTTTCTTTGTAGCCTACGCGTGCAAATACGAGGCAACGGGCCGGCTCTTTAGGTTATCAACTTGTTTCTGGTGGGCTGGCTCTTTCCGAGCCATATTAGGTCATCGAGGCTGAAATCTTGATATTCTTGAGGCTGAATAAGCTCAATCTTGAGGGTATAGAGGTGTTTGACCGCTTCATTAACCATGCATACTAACCATGAAGTAAGCCTTTGTCGCCGTTTTAGCTTATCAAATTGGTTCCTGGGTGTCAAGGCAACATAAAATTCGCCACTTAACTGCTAAGGGCAAAATGAATGGGTAGTTATGTGTTGGCATCAAACAGGAACTCAAAGCCTAGCTTCGGTTCGTTAGTCTTTTTGCCACTAGCGAGGTTTTTGAGTCTATACCACATTATTGTAAGCTCAGAACGAAGCTAGCCAGAAAACTTTCCCCAGACTGGTATCTTACTTCTTTTCCTCTCCAGCTTTCTTGAGTTCTTGGTAAGCCTTGGTTACCTCCGCCACCGAAGTTTCATCTTCTAAGGTGGTGAGGTCACCGAGACTGGCGCCGGTAGCCACGGCCTTTAGAACTCGCCGCATAATCTTGCCGCTCCTCGTCTTGGGTAGCATACTTACAAAGTAGACCTCGTCAGGGGTTGCTATCGGTCCTATCATTTTCCGCATGTGCTTGACTAGCTCCTCCTTCAGACTTGGCGAGGGGCTAACCGCCTCTTTCAATCTGACGAAGATGACGATACTCTCGCCCTTTACTGGGTGAGGTTTACTTACTACCGCTGCCTCAGCTACCTGAGGATGGGAGACGGCGGCATCCTCCAGTTCAGCAGTACCTATTCTATGCCCGGCAATTTTGAGCACCTCATCTGCCCTTCCCAAAATCCAGAAGTATCCCTCCCTGTCCTTTACTGCATAATCGCCGGTGTAATACATACCCGGGAACCGCGACCAGTACGCTTCCTTATAGCGCTCCGGGTTACCATGTATACCAAGAAGCATACCTGGCCATGGTTTCTTTATTACCAGTGAACCTCTTTCCTCGGCGGGCACTGGCTTACCATTTTCGTCGACTATATCAACCTCAACTCCGGGTAATGGAAATGTTGCCGAGCCCGGCTTCAGCGGGACGCACTCTATCCCCGGGGCGGGTGATATCATGATGCCACCAGTTTCTGTCTGCCACCAGGTATCAACTATAGGGCACCTCTCACCCCCTATATGCTGGTAAAACCACAGCCACGCCTCCGGATTAATCGGCTCACCGACGCTTCCCAGTAACTCCAGGCTGCTGAGGTCGTGCTTGCGGAGCCATTCTTCACCATGCCCCATGAACATCCTGATGGCGGTGGGTGAGGTGTAAAATATGGTAACCCCATATTTTTCGATAATGTCCCACCACCTATCAATTGTAGGATAGTCTGGAGCTCCTTCATAAAGGACTATGGCTGCTCCATGTGCCAAGGGGGCGTATACTATTGAGCTATGCCCGGTAACCCAGCCCACATCAGCCGAGCACCAGTAGACTGAATCCTCTCTAAGGTCAAAGACCCATTTGTAGGTAGAGTAATTGTAGACAAGATAGCCACCGGTGCTGTGGACGATTCCTTTAGGCTTGCCCGTAGTACCCGAGGTGTAAAGTATATAGAGCGGGTGGTTCGACTCTACCGGCTCAGGTTCAACAAAAGGCGCTGCCTTATCAAGCAAGTCATGGAGCCAGAGGTCTCTTGGTGACTTCATGCTGACCGGGGTATTTGTCCTGTTGACCACGATAGCCGTCTCCACTGAGGGGCACATAGCCAAGGCATCGTCAGTGATGCTCTTCAGCGGCAACACCTTCCCCCTCCTGAACCCTCCGTCAGCGGTTACTATCAGCTTAGCTTGGACATCGTTGACCCTATCCGCCAGAGCCTGAGCGCTGAAACCGGAAAAGATTACCGTATGGATAGCGCCAATCCTAGCACAAGCCAGCATGAAAATAGGTAGTTCCGGTATCATCGGTAAATATAAAACAACCTTATCCCCCTTACCCACCCCACAATTTTTCAGGACGGAAGCGAACTTGTTAACTTCACTCAATAGCGTTGAATAGCTCAAGACCCTAACATCTCCTGACTCGCCTTCCCAGTAGATAGCTACTTTGCTCTTTCGCCAGGTCTTAGCGTGACGGTCAACGCATATATATGATGCGTTCAATTGCCCGCCGACAAACCACCGAGCAAATGGTGGCTGCCAATCTAGCACCTTATCCCAAGTTTTGAACCAATCCAGCTGGCGTGCCTGTTCAGCCCAGAATTCCTCTGGCTCTCTTAATGACCTCTCGTAGACATCGGAAAATCTCTTCATAGGCCAGTATTTCGACTCAAACGGCAGGGATATATGCGACATAGTCTGATTCCTTTCTAGCCTTGCTCTTCCGTTAGCAGGTCATTGAATACTTCGGTGTGGTATACTTCGTGGTCTCTTATGCGTAGGAGAAGCTCTTTCAGGTCAGGGTCTTTAACCTCCATATTTCAGCTATTATCCTACCCGCTGCCCACTATTATACTAAATGACTGCTACCTTGCCAATGGGTTATTGGGCACCTCAAGCACACAAAGTGTCCAGTCATCATATAAAGTTTAATCCCGGGCACTGCGCTATTAGCCCGGCTCCCCTTTTCTATTTGGATTTCTTGATATAAACCTTGTATCCACCAGCTTCTTCCTCAATACCCAACAGCTCGTTTCCGGTGGCGCGGCACCAAGCAGGCATGTCCTCCTTGACCCCCTCGTCGTCGGCTAAAATTTCCAGCACCTGCCCTATATCTAGCTCCTTGAGCTTTTTGGCAGTGTGGGCAATAGGCATGGGGCAATAGAGTCCAATGCAGTCTAGAGTAGCGTCTGCTTTCATGGCTCCGCCTCCTCCTCAAATAAATAGGTTGACATTTCCCTCTTTAGCCTCAGCCAGGTAGGTAGCCACCCCGGCAAAACTGTCCACCTCGGGGATGAAGGCCTCCTTGGAGATTCCCATAATACCCATAGAGGTGGTGCAGGCTATAAATTTAACCCCCGCCTCCCTGGCTGTAGCCATCAACTCATCGAGGGAAGGAAACTTGGCATCCCGCATTAACTTCCCCATCATCCACTTGCCCAAGCCGAGCATGTGAAACTTGGATAAAGGCAATCTCTTGGAGCCACCCCGGTTTATGAAATTGAGCATCTTCCTCATTAGCCCTCGGCTTTTGATTGAGCCCTCATTTCTCTTGATGATATTGAGACCCCAGAAGGTGAAGAACATGCTTACCTCCATCCCCATAGAAGCAGCTCCTATAGCTATGTTGAAGGCAGCCAGGGCCTTGTCCATCTCGCCGCTGAACATCACCAGGGTAACCTTTTCTGGCATGGCAGCCCTCCTTATTTCCATTCTAGCTTGCCCCCACACTGGGGACAGACCGTTGCCTCCCTCACCACCGCTATCTGGCACTTAATGCAGTAGCGGAGGGTCACACTGCAAGGTTGGCAGTAGGGAAACCCGGCGGAAAGAATCTCCTCCTCACAATAGGGACAAAAACGCCTCCTCTCCTTTTTCTTTGGCTCTTCATGCCTTTTCATCTTTCCTACCTCCTTTGGTTTCTACCTTCTTGTTGTGCTTCTTTAGGTAGTCATCGATAGCCTTATTTAGGGCTTGAGCACCGAGGTTAGAACAGTGAAACTTATTCTTAGGCAGCCCCTCCAGTTCCTGAGCCACCAGCGCTGGGGTTATCTTTCTCGCCGCCTCCAGTGTCTTCCCCATAGCCATCTCACTCACGATGCTGGAGACAGCGATGGCTGCCCCGCAACCGAAGGTCTTGAACTTGACATCGTTGAGACGGTTATCCTTCACCTTGATATAGAAGGTCATCATATCCCCGCAAACAGGGTTCCCCACCTCGCCGATGCCATCTGCGTTCTCTATCTCCCCCACATTACGGGGATTCATGAAATGCTCCATCACTTTGTCACTATAAATAGGCATATTAGCTCCCCCCTTTCTGACCTTTCAGGAATTTGGCATAAAGTGGCGACATCTGCCGCAGTCTATCAACGATGGACGGAAGCACCTCTAGAACATAGTCAACGTCCTTTTCGGTATTCTCCAGACCGAAGCTGAAGAGCAGCGAGCCCTGTGCTATCTCAGGGGGAATGCCCATGGCAGTGAGAACGTGGGATGCCTTGAGTGCCCTCGAGGTGCAGGCCGAGCCGCTGGAGGCGGCGACACCTTTGCTGGAGAGAAGCAGGAGCATCGCCTCCCCCTCGATGAACTCGATACAGAAGCTGGCATTTCCGGGAAGGCGCTGGGTGGGATGTCCGGTGAGAATCATGTGCTCGATTCGGGACAGTAGCCCCTCGATTAACCTGTCTCGCAAGGCTGAGAAGCGGTACATCTTGGACTCCATCTCCGCTTTGGCTAGCTCAGCAGCCTTTCCTAAGCCTACGATTGCCGGCACATTCTCGGTCCCGGCCCTCTTCCCCCCCTCTTGCACCCCGCCGTCAAGGAAGGGGATGATGCGCAGCCCCTTCTTGAGCCAGAGAGCACCAACTCCTTTGGGACCATAGAACTGGTTACCAGCCAGGCTTAAAGCATCCACTGCCAATTCCTTCACATCCACCGGGATGGTGCCAGCGGTGGCTACAGCGTCGGTATGAAAAACTGCTCCGGCTTCTTTGGCTAACCTCGCTATCTCCCTGATGGGCTGGATGGTGCCTGCTTCACCGTTGGCGTGCATGATGGAGACAAGAACTGTGTCCTTCCTGAGGCTTCGGGCCACTTCATCGGGGTCCACCATTCCGTACCTGTCTACAGGAACTTGGGTAAGCTCAAAGCCCCGCTTCTCCAGGGTTCTGGCAGAGTGTAATACCGAAAAGTGCTCGATTGCTGAAACAACTATATGCTTGCCCCTAGATTGCTGAGCCAGAGCCAACCCTTTAATAGCGAAGTTATTAGCCTCGGTGCCGCTGGAGGTGAAAATAATCTCCTCCGGCTGGGCGCCGATGAGGGCTGCCACCTTGCCCCGAGCATCCTCTATGGCTTCCCTGGCCTTGTCCCCCCAACCGTGCAGAGATTGGGGATTGCCATAAGCATCCTTGAGATAGGGCAGCATAGCTTCCAGCACTTCGGGCAATATTGGAGTGGTGGCAATGTTGTCCAGGTAAACCTTTCTCATTTCCTACCTCCAATAGCTGTCACAATGACTAGAACATGGTGCCTTCCTTATTTTACCACTTTCTCACAAGAATTCATCCTCACTTCACAAGGAATAAGGGGGAGTGTTCCTCTGGCTATTGCTTTAACCATGTCCAAGATAGAAGGCCAGAATTGCCTATGGTGTGCTCCCTTTCCAAGCATTGGCTTTTAATGGTATATTTTATAGTTGTGAACTGGGCACAAGTTTTATTTAATTCCTGCGTCACCGGCAGCCTGTACCTGATTTCGGCAGTGGCTCTTACCCTTGTCTATGGTCTTTGCCGTTTCCCCAATTTTGCCCATGCCGAATTTATGGCCTTTGGTGCCTATATGGGGTATTTTGTTGCCGAGCAACTCGGCTTGGGGTTTCCTTTTACCTTTGTTACTGCCTTCTTGGCCTCGGGGACATTGGGGGTTCTAAGCTACAAGGGAGTGTTCCAGCCACTAGCCAAGCGTGGAGCGACTATAATCCATCAGATGATAGCCTCAATAGCCCTGGGTTTCATCATCAGACACTCCATTGGGGAGATATGGGGCTGGGCACCTCTCTCCTTCAGGGTTGTCTGGTCTTCTTTTGACGTGGGAATGGTGCGGGTTACTGGGATTTGGCTATGGCTTATCTTGGCTGCCTTGGTCATTGGGGGAGTTATGCACCTTATGTTGGTCAAAACTAAGATAGGTAAAGCCATGAGGGCAACCTCCAGTAATCCGGAGCTTGCCTTATCCTCCGGCATTAATATTGACCGGGTGGCTTTAACCACCTGGTTTATCGGTGCTGCCTTGGCTGGCATTGCCGGGCTATTCAGAGCCGCCGGGACCAGGCTCTCCCCACTGTTGGGCTGGGATATTCTCTTGCCTACCTTTGCTGTTACCATACTGGGCGGAATTGGTAGCTTTTACGGGGCTATTGCTGCTGCCTTTATCATTGGTCTAGCTGAAAATGTGGGGGTGGTAATCCTGGTCAGCCTGGGGCTATCTACAGAATATCGCATGGCAATAGCCTTTGTGATTCTAATCTTGACCCTGATTCTTAGACCTCAAGGACTAAGTAGAGTGTTTAGAGGAGCTTAATTTGGACCCGCTTATTTATATTCTGGATATTGTAGTTTTTACCGGCATTTTTGCCATAGTGGCTCTGAGCCTGAACCTGGAATACGGCTTTACTGGCTTGGGGAATTTTGGCAAGGTAGCCTTCTTCCTTATCGGTGCCTATGCTTATGCCCTGCTGATTGAAACTGGGCTTCACTTTATTCTCTGTCTGGCTATTGCTGCCATACTGGCAGGGTTAGTTGGCTCTCTTATCTCCCTGCCTGCCTTGAGGTTGAGGGAAGACTACCTGGCGATAGTAACCCTAGCCTTTGGCGAGATTATAAGAATTGTAGTTAAAGCAGAGCATTGGATTGCCCACGGGGTCTGGGGAATTACCATCCCGCCGGCTATCTATTGGCAGGGAGCCTCTTTCCGAATGACAATTGTGACTCATATCGGTCTAGTTTTTTTCTGCCTGCTCATCTGTTTTATCCTTGTCCAACTGATAACCAACTCGCCCTACGGCAGGATAATGCGGGCAATACGAGAGGACGAGATAGCCGCAGCTACATTGGGCAAGAGCCGACTCAAATACAAAGCTCAAGTATTCATGATGGGTTCAGCCTTAGCCGGACTCGGTGGTGCTCTTTTTGCCCAATATATGGGATATATTGAGCCATATATGTTCATGCCCATGGTTACCTTTACCGTATGGATAATGGTTATTTTGGGAGGGCCGGCTAATAACTGGGGGGCATTGCTCGGAGCTACCCTGGTGGAACTCTTTGACCGGGGGACAAAGATGGTCAAGGATTACCTGCTTGTGCCCGTTGACCCGAATAATTTACAATATATCCTGCTCGGTATTCTAATCATATTTATCCTACTTTACCGACCAGGTGGTATGTTGAAAGAGAGCCAGGTCAAGACAAAAGCAGTTGAGAGGGCTTCACAGTGGAAGAGACGCTCTTAAGGATAAGAGACATTACTAAAAGCTTTGGTGGGCTCCACGCTGTGGATGGGGTAAGTATTGATGTGGGCACGGAGAGCATTGTCGGACTGGTAGGACCCAACGGCAGTGGCAAGACCACACTATTTAATCTTATCTTTGGGCTTCATAGGGCTGACCATGGTAGGGTCTACTTCAATAACGAGCGCATAGACCACCTAGCTCCCCATCAGGTTTTTGCTAAAGGGATGGTTAATGCCTTTCAACTTCCCCGGCTCTTCTACCAACTAACCACGCTGGATAACATGCTTCTGGCAGCGCGGGAGCATAAAGGTGATAGCTTTCTGAATAGCCTTTTCTTGAGGAAAGGGTGGCAGCGTCAGGAAGAGGAGCTGGCCGGGAAGGCGTTGGAAATTCTTGAGCTTCTGGAGCTAGTCCATTTGAGCCTTTCGCCGGCTGGTGAATTATCAGGTGGGCAAAGGAAACTACTGGAAATAGGCAGAGCGCTTATGGCTGACCCGGTATTATTACTGCTGGATGAGCCAGCAGCTGGGGTCAACCCTGCTCTGGGGAGAAAGATTTTTGAGAAGATTGAACACTTCCGCCAGAGGGGAACGAGCTTCTTTGTTATCGAACATAGGTTGGAGATATTGATGGAGTTCGCCGATTGGATTTATGTTATGGACAAGGGGAGAATAGTGATTGACGGGAAACCGGTGGAGGTAGTAAATAACCCCACCTTCTATGATGTATATATGGGAGAAGGATAAATGGCACCGATTCTAGTTATGGAAAATATTGATGCTGGTTATGGTGATGTCACCATTGTTCATAATGTTTCCCTTAAAGTAGATGAGGGTGAAACAGTGGCTATTGTTGGCCCCAATGGCAGTGGGAAATCAACCCTGATTAAAAGCCTTCTCGGCTTTGCCAGGCTTTTCAAGGGGCGGTTCCTTTATCAAGGGCAAGATATTACCGGTATAACTCCAGACCGAGCGGTGAGCCTGGGGATAGGCTATGTGCCTCAAACCAACAATATTTTCACCAACCTCACCGTTAAAGAGAATCTGGAAATGGGGGCCTATATCAGACGAGACGGGGCATCAATTAAAGCCGATATCGCCGACGTCTATCGGATGTTTCCTGAGCTGGAAGCAAGGAAAAAGGCATGGGCTGGGAGTTTGAGTGGTGGGGAGAGGCAAATGCTGGCCATAGCCAGGGCAATGATGGCTAACCTGAAGGTTCTATTGCTTGATGAGCCTCTAGCTTCACTCTCACCTAAATCTACTGCTGCCATCCTATCAAAAGTAGAGGCGATAAGAGAGGTTGGTACTGCCATAGTGATAATTGAGCAAAATGTCAAAAAAGCTTTAGATTCCTCACAGCGAGGCTACATCCTTGTTGACGGTGTTTGTGTTATGGAGGGTGATTCTGCCTCTATGCTCTCTGATGATAACGCCAAGCAACGCTATTTGGGATTTAAATCCTAAGGCTATTGACAGCCACTAAATCTTGTAGTAATATGGGACAACTTTTTAGAAAGGAGGGAGAAGAAACAAATTATGGCTAAGAAAGTGATTTTAGTGTTTGCCGCTCTGTTGCTGCTTGTACCGGCAGTGGCCTGTAGACCAGCACCAGCCGAAGAAATCAAGATAGGTGCGGTAATGGATCTCACCGGTGCATTGGCTGGCATAGGCAGTCTCATTAGAGACGGTGCTGTACTGGCGGTCAATGAAATCAATGAGGCCGGTGGGATAAATGGTGCCCAGGTAAGGTTGATAGTAGAGGACGGAGCCACTGACCCAACAAAGGGACTGGAAGCGGCTAAGAAGCTGGTGGAGGTGAACGGTGTTAAGGTGATTATTGGTCCCATGATTAGTGGAGCAGTAATGGCTGCTGGTCCCTACGTAGGCGAAAGAGGGGTGGTAATTGTCTCGCCTTCGTCCACATCACCTGAAATTGCTGAGCAGGACTGGCGCCAATTTGTGTTTCGCACCTGCCCTAGTGATGCTCTTCAAGGGGCAGCGATGTCCCAACTTGTCCTAGAGGGGGGCTATAAGAAGGTCGCTATCCTTGTCATGGATAACGTTTATGGTGTCGGTATTGAGAAGGTAGTCACGGAGGAACTGACCGGGAAAGCGGATATCGTGGCTACTGTAAGATATGACCCGGTAAAATTAGATTACCTTACCGAGCTGGGAATTATTAAGGGTAAGAACCCTGATGCCGTTGTCCATGTCGGCTATCATGATGATGGTCAGATAGTGTTTAAGCAAGCCCTTCAGGTAGGACTAGACACTGCCCAGTGGATACTCTGTGAGGGTGTCTACGCTGAAGCCACTTTAGAGATGGCAGAAGCCGCTGAGTTTATGGAGAAAGCGGCCATCGGCACCAGGCTTACTCCCCCAGTGGGTCTAACTGCTTATGAGGAGTTTGCTGACGCCTACGAAGCCGAATTTGGTGTAGCCCCAGGGGTCTATGCCGATACTGTTTATGATGCTACCAACATGGTGCTTCTAGCCATAGAGAAGGTTGGAGCCGACGATGGAGCCAAGATAAGTGAAGCTCTACGAGAGATAGGCAAGAACTACCAGGGAGCCAGTGGTAGCATAACCTTCAACGAGATAGGTGACCGCGCATCGGGTGACTTTGAGGTGTGGAAGGTAGTGAAGGTGGCTGGCGAGTACAAGTATGAAAGGGTAAGAGTCATCTCACTATAGCCAACGGCTAATTCCAAATAGGGGGCTGGAGTTTGTACCAGCCCCCTGTTTTTATTTTGCTTGAGGCTGAAGCCTTTGGAGAGAGGAAACGGAGCTCCGCATCGCCACCCTTCCACCATGGCTGCCCCCTAGTTGCTAGCGGTTGTACTACCACGATTGTGTGAAGGTGGCATGATGACGGTTGGCAAATTGACATCTAGATTCACGGGGGTTAAAATCAACGCAATACGCAGTTATTTGGTACTTCTCAAGGAGAATATGGAGGAGTAGGTTGAAGGCAGTTATTTTAGCCGCCGGGGAAGGTAATAGGATGCGCCCCCTCACCTATACCAGACCCAAGGTAATGCTACCTATAGCTAATAAGCCTATCTTGGAACATCTACTCATTGAGGCTGGGAAGGCTGGTGTTAGGGAATTTATCTTTGTCGTTGGCTATCACGATGAGCAGGTGCGCAACTATTTTGGCAGTGGTGACAAATGGGGGGTAAGTATAGACTATTGTACTCAGAGGAAGCAACTGGGCACGGCAGATGCACTCAAAATGGTCGAGGGCTTGGTTGATGGGAACTTCTTAATAATAAACGGCGATATTATTGTTAACCAAAAGGACATCAACAGCTTGACCAGTAGGAATGATAATACTCTGAGTGTAATTAAGGTTAAGGATACCAGGGCTTTAGGCTTGGTTGAGTTAAGAGAAGGCAAGGTAGTCTGTATTTATGAGAAGGTAGCAAAGCCTCCGTCTCATATGGCAAACGCTGGTCTATATCTGTTCACTCCAGATATATTTGATGCCATATCTCAGACTTCAAAATCACCACGGGGGGAGTACGAGATAACCGATTCCTTACAGTTGATGATAGACCAAGGACGCTCTATTTCTTATCAGGAAATCAGCTATTGGCTCGACCTTAGCTATCCATGGGATTTACTTCCAGCCAATGAACACCTACTGGCGGGGGTTAAGTCGGAGAACTTGGGCGAGGTAGAAGAGAATGTGGTAATAAAGGGCGAAGTTTCTATTGGCAGGAATACAGTAATAAGGTCAGGCTCCTATCTAGTTGGTCCGGTGATAATCGGGCAGGATTGTGACATTGGTCCCAATTGCTATATTCGTCCTTATACCTCTATTGGTGATAATTGTCATATCGGCTTGGCTGTGGAGGTCAAGAACTCCATAATTATGAGGGGTAGCAAGATTCCCCACCATAACTATGTGGGTGATAGTATTATTGGTGAAGAATGCAATTTTGGCTCAGGCACCAAGATTGCCAATCTGAGGTTGGATGAGAAAGAGATATGGGTAGCCGGTATAGATACCAAAAGGCGCAAGCTGGGGGCTATAATCGGAGACAGGGTTGAAACCGGGATTAACGCCTGTATCAATGTCGGTAGTATGATTGGTAATAATACCCATATTGGACCAGGGGCTATAGCCAGCGGGGTTATTTTACCCGATTCAAAAATATTTTAGGTGGTGAGCAATGAAACAGGCAGTGATTTTAGCCGCAGGTGAGGGGCAAAGGCTCAGACCATTTACGGTTACTAAGCCAAAGGTAATGCTTTCCGTGGCTGGTAAGCCAATACTGCGGTATGTGATTGAGTCGCTGGCTCAAAACGGTATTCGCAACATTGTGCTCGTCGTCGGCTACAGGAGGGAGCAGGTTTTTGATTATATCGGCTCAGGGGAGCAGTTTGGTGTTGACATAGTTTACATAACACAAGAGAAACAACTGGGCACGGCTCATGCTCTGGCGCAGGCTAAGGCTGTGATTAAGAATGATTTTCTGGTTTTGCCTGGGGACAATCTAATTGAAGCCGATACTATTGCCCGGTTTGTCACTATAAAGCCTAACTCAGTGCTGGTGAAGAGGGTAGATAACCCGGTTAGATATGGGGTGGTGACCATTGAGGAGGGTGCGGTAAAGGATATTACGGAGAAACCTAAGGAGGCTAAAAGTAATATAGTTAATACCGGCATTTATGCCTTTACTACCGAAATTTTTAACTTTGTTGAAGCTGAGCTGGATATTCCTGATGTCCTAAACAAAATGCTAGCCCAGGGCTATCCTATTAGTGCTCAGGAAACAGATGGCACCTGGCTTGATGTCGTTTACCCGTGGGATATATTAAGCCTTAATGATGCTGTTCTTCGCCAGACTCAGGCTAACTTAGGCGGTACTATTGAGGCGGGTGTTTCGGTAAAAGGGCTGGTCTCAGTGGGGGTAGACACAGTGATACGGTCGAACTCCTACATAGTTGGTCCGGTAGTTATTGGGGGAAATTGCGACATCGGTCCTAATGTATGTATCCTACCGGCTACTAGCATCGGCAATAATGTAGTTATTTCATCATTTAGTGAGATAAAAAACAGTGTTATTGGTGACGATGTTAATATCGGACCGGGTTGTATTATACAGGATTCGGTTATTGATAAGGGCTGTATTATAAAAGGGCACTTTACTGCCGCCAGTAGTCAGGCTGATGTTGAGGTTAATGGTGAACACCACCTGGTAAATATCGGGGCGATGCTCGGTGAGGGTTGTAGCCTGGGCAATAGTATAGTAGCTCAGCCCGGGGTTATTGTGGGTAACTATAGCCAGGTTCAGGCGCTGAAGCTGATTAGGGGCAGGCTGCCTGACCGCAGTCTAGTAGTTTAGTTATGTGTGGCATTATAGGTTATGTTGGCAATAAGCAAGCTCAACCCATATTGCTTAATTGCTTGGGGAGGCTGGAGTACAGGGGTTATGACTCCTGTGGCGTAGCTGTATCAAGCAGTGGCATTGAGGTATATAAGGATGCGGTCAGGGTAGAAGCGCTGAGAAAAGCGTTGCCCAAGATTAGCGGGACGGTAGGCATTGGTCATACTAGATGGGCAACTCACGGCGAGCCGTCTCAGGTAAATGCTCATCCCCATTGTGATTGCCATGGCAGTATTGCTGTGGTGCACAACGGAATAATAAATAATTTCCAGCGGTTAAAGCAACAGCTAATCAGTGAAGGGCATAATTTTGTTTCTGAAACAGATACCGAGGTAATACCGCACCTGATTGAGAAGTATTATCATGGCAACTTGGAGGAAGCGGTAGAAGCTGCTCTGCGCGATGTAGAAGGTTCCTATGCCATCATAGTAGTGAGGGTGGGTGAGCCCAGATTAGTAGCTGCCAGGAAAGATTCCCCATTGATTATTGGCATTGGCGACAGGGAAAATTTTATTGCCTCGGATGTGCCAGCCATACTGGATTATACCGATAGAGTTATATATTTAGAAGATGGTGATATTGGCGTTGTTACTTCAGATAGTATAAAGATTAGAAGCGACGGCATAGAGGTTGTTAGGGAAGAGCATAAGA
>Ga0209991_10000676_pt1 | contig 15109 bp, 27 predicted proteins | sample ChitaG_FD_183167 | JGI IMG/M metagenome (GOLD analysis project Ga0209991, IMG submission 183167) | Deep subsurface microbial communities from South Pacific Ocean to uncover new lineages of life (NeLLi) - Chile_00310 metaG (SPAdes)... | ecosystem: Environmental > Aquatic > Marine > Oceanic >...
TCGGCTCTTATCAATGTGCTGGACCTGCTTTCCTACAAAATGCTGATAGCCACTGTACCGGCGATACGCAACATTGAGCAGATTTGGGGTGAATGAATTGCATCTTTACGAAGTCCTGCGGCGTCCTTTGATTACAGAGAAGGCTACCTTGCTAAAACAGGGAGACAAATACGCGTTTGAGGTAGCGAGAAGAGCGACCAAGTGTCAGATCAAAGAGGCAGTGGAGCGAGCTTTCAAGGTAAGGGTGAACAAGGTCAACGTGATAACGGTGCCCGGAAAGACAAGAAGGGTAGGCAGGAGAGAGGTAACTGGCTCTTGCTGGAAGAAGGCAATAGTCAGCCTGGCGCCGGGAGACAAAATCACTTTCTTTGAGGGTGTCTAATGGGTTCAGTCATCAAGTGGAGAAAAAAGAAGATGTCCAAGCACCAGCACAAAAAGCTGCTGAAGAAGACGCGCTGGCAAAGGACGCACAAATAGGGAGCGATTCGTGGGATTGAAGACATATGCTCCGACTTCTCCAGGCAGAAGATTTATGTCTGGCGCTACTTTTGAAGAGCTAACCAAGGTTCGTCCTGAGAAGTCCTTGCTGAGGCCACTAAAGAAGAAGGGAGGACGTAATAGCCGAGGCGTTTTGACAGTGCGTCACAGAGGTGGCGGAAGCAAGCGCAAGCTTCGCCTCCTGGACTTCAAGAGGGACAAAATCGAGGTCCCCGGAAAGGTAGCTTCCATTGAATACGACCCTAACCGGTCGGCTCGTATCGCCCTCATTCATTATGCTGACGGGGAAAAGCGCTATATACTGGCTCCTTTGGGCATCAAGCTGAGTGATCCTATACAGGCAGGCGAGGATGCGGACGTAAGACTCGGCAACGCCCTGCCGTTGGCTTCCATTCCTGTGGGGGCTTTGGTACATAATGTGGAGTTTGAGCCCGGCAAGGGAGGGAAGCTAGTTCACAGCGCAGGAAGCTCTGCGCGAATCGTGAGCAAGGAGGGCAAATATGTCGTGCTCAAACTGCCCTCTGGCGAACTGCGCAAATTTCACCACAGGTGCTGGGCTACTATTGGTCAGATAGGCAACGTTGATCACGGGAATATCACGTTAGGCAAAGCCGGGCGCAAGAGATGGTTAGGTAAACGACCTTCCGTCAGAGGCGCCGCTATGACTCCCCGCGATCATCCGCATGGGGGTGGGGAGGGCAGAGCCCCGAGAGGGATGCCTCCGAAAACTCCGTGGGGAAAGCCAGCTTTGGGAGGTAAGACGCGTCGGCGCAGGACGTCCGACAAAATGATACTTAAAGGGAGGAAGCAGGATGTCACGGTCGCTTAAGAAAGGGCCCTTTTGCGATGCTAAATTGCTCAAAAAGATAGAAACGCTCAATGATTCGGGCGAGAAGACAGTGATAAAGACATGGTCTCGCTGCTCTACCATTTTTCCGCAGATGATAGGTCATACTATTGCGGTGCATAACGGCAGGAGGCATGTACCCGTTTTCATCACTGAGAATATGGTGGGGCACAAACTGGCAGAATTTGCTGCTACCAGGACATACAGAGGTCACACCGCCAAAGCTAGAGCGCCCGTACAGGCAAGGAACAAATAGAGAACAATGAAGGTAAGAGCTATGGCTGAGGACGTGGGCATTTCGCCTCAGAAGGTTCGTCTGACGATAAACATGGTCAGAGGCAAGAAAGTTGACGAGGCACTGAGGATCCTGAGCTTTCTGCCTAGCCCGACAGCCAAGGCCGTAGCAAAAGTGGTCAGATCGGCAGCAGCGAATGCTGAGAATAGCTTCCAAATGTCACCCGCCGAGCTTAGAATCACTGATATATTCGCTGATCAAGGGCACACCCTCAAGAGATTCCGCCCTCAGTCAAGGGGGAGAGTAAGCCCTATCTTGAAGCGATCTAGTAGAATCACAGTTTTCGTTGCTGAAAGGGAGGAGTAGTTTTGGGACATAAAGTTCATCCTTACGGTTTCAGGCTGGGTGTTAACCAAGATTGGCGAGCTAAGTGGTATGCCGGGAAGAATTATATGCAGTTTCTGTTAGATGATTTGACGCTACGCAGGGTCGTGGAACATAAGTGTGTTGGAGGAGCGGTTGCGAGGGTAGATATCGAACGCTCGGGAGACGAGGTATATTTGACTCTTTACTCGGCTCGCCCCGGCATCTTGATTGGTAGGGGAGGGCAGAATGTGGAGGCACTGAAGTCGGATCTGGAGAGCGCCAGTGGAGATAAGATTAGATTGACCATCAGGGAGGTCGAGCACCCCGAGCTCGAAGCTCTTCTGGTGGCTCGTAGCATAGCCGGCCGTCTTGAAGACAGAATTCCGTTCCGGCGGGCGATGAGGCAAGCAGCTTTCCGAACTATGCAAGTCCGTGCTAAGGGAATAAAGATAATGTGCAAAGGAAGACTTGGCGGACTCGAAATCGCCAGAGTTGAGACCGTCCGTCAAGGTCAGATGCCGCTGCATAAGCTGCGCGCCAATATCGATTACGGTCTTGCTGAGGCCCATACGTTGATGGGACTTATCGGAGTCAAGGTGTGGATATACAAGGGAGATATTGTGCCTGAAGTGAAGGAGACAAGTGCTACAGCCGAAACGAGTGAAGTATCGCAAAGTGCATAGAGGAAGGCTGAAAGGCGGTGCGCAGAGTGGGGATACGATTGCCTTTGGTGACTTTGGACTGAGGGCTGAGGAGTCCGCTTGGGTAACAGCGCGACAGATTGAGGCAGCCCGCCGCGTGCTTGTGCGCCATCTGCATCGCGGTGGTAAACTGTGGATAAGAGTCTTCCCGGACAAAGCAGTGACCAAGAAGCCTGCCGAAACGAGGATGGGCAGCGGGAAAGGCGCTCCGGATCACTGGGTGGCCGTAGTTAAGCGCGGCAGGATCTTGTTTGAACTGGCTGGTGTAAAAGAGGACGTGGCTTCAGAGGCGGTTCATTCCGCCTCCTACAAGCTTCCTATAGCCACCGGTTTTGTCACGAGGGAAAGGCAGAAGGTTGAAGGCTAGCGAGGTTCGCGTCCTGACCAACGAAGAGCTGGTAACGAAGCTCGAGGAAGCTCATGAGGAGCTCTTTAACCTCCGTTTTCGCCTGGCCACCAGGCAGTTAGAGAATCATCGGGAGATTCCCAGAGTGAAGAGAGGGATTGCCAGAATAGAGACTATTCTAAGAGAAAGAGAGCTTGACATAATAAGATGAGATATCCCGGGAAGAGAAAGGCTAGAGAAGGTCTAGTAGTCAGTGACAAGATGGACAAGACCGTGCTGGTGGCTGTAGAAACCAGGAAAGTTCACCCGCTCTACAAGAAGGCCATCAGAGTTACTGAGAAGTATAAGGCCCATGACGCTAAGAATGCCTGCAAGATCGGAGATAAGGTTAAGATTGTCGAAACTCGTCCCTTGTCCAGGGATAAGAGATGGCGAGTAACAGAGATAGTGCCTAAGAAGGAAATGGTTGAAACCGGGCCAGAGCAGAAGGAATGATTCAGACTCAAACCAGGCTCAGGATAGCCGATAACACCGGGGCCAAGCAGGTTATGTGCATTAATGTGCTTGTTGGCGCAAGGAAATATGCCCGCATAGGCGACATTATTGTGGCTACGGTGAAGCGGGCCATGCCCCATGGAATGGTAAAGAAGGGTGAGGTAGTGCGGGCTGTGGTTGTACGTGTGTCTAAGCCCTATCGCCGTCGTGACGGTTCCTACATCAGATTCGATGAGAATGCCGCGGTCGTTCTTGGCGACAAGAATAACCCCAAAGGCAGTCGCATCTTTGGTCCTGTGGCCCGAGAACTTAGAGACAAGAACTTCACCAAGATAATATCCCTGGCCCCGGAGGTCCTTTAAGATGAAAATCAGGAAGAACGATACCGTGATCATAATCGCCGGCAAGGACAGGGGAAAGAGCGGAAAGGTGCGCCGTGCCTTCCCCAAGGACGACAAGGTGACAGTGGATGGGCTCAATATGATTAAGCGACATTCTCGAGCCCGCAGAGCTGCCCGCCAGGCGGGTATAATCGAGCTTGAAGCTCCAATCCACCTGTCCAACGTAATGCTGTTATGCAACAAATGCAGCAAACGTACTCGAGTCGGTTACCGTTTTCTGGCCGATGGCAAAAGGGTGCGGATTTGCAATTCATGTCAGGAAGTGATTGACTAAGAGGTTTGATTATGAGATCTCGTCTGCAAGAGAAATACTCGACTGACGTGGCTCCCCAGCTCAAAGCTAGACTGGGCTATGACAACATAATGCAACTGCCTAAGTTGAGCAAAATCGTGCTTAGCATTGGTCTGGGCGAAGCCATAGAGGATCCCAAGGCTCTTGAAGCAGCCGAGAGGGATTTGGCTGCAATCTCGGGTCAACATCCGGTAACGACAAAGGCGAAAAAGCCCATCGCCTCTTTCAAACTGAGGGCTGGCATGCCTATCGGGATGATGGTTACATTGCGAGGTAAACGGATGTACGATTTTTTTGACAAACTCGTTGGTGTCGTTCTGCCCAGGTTTCGGGATTTCCGCGGAGCGTCACGGGATTCTTTCGATGGTCGAGGAAATTACAGCCTGGGTATCAAGGAACAGGCTGCCTTCACTGAGATCGACTACGACAAAATAGATAAGATTCGCGGACTCGAGGTAACCATTGTTACTACGGCCAAGAACGATAATGAAGCGATGACCATGTTGGAACTAATGGGTATGCCCTTCACGAGAACTTGATATGGCGAAGTTATCCAAGATTGTTAAATCAAGACGACCACCGAAGTATAAGGTACAGCAACGTAATCGTTGCCAGTTATGCGGTAGACCGCGCGCCTATATGCGTAGATTCGGCATGTGCCGCATCTGCTTCCGGGAACTCGCTGTAACGGGCGTAATTCCCGGGGTAAGAAAGTCAAGTTGGTGAGATAAATGACAGTTACCGATCCAATTGCTGACATGTTGACCCGGATACGGAATGCCCTCATGGCAGGTCATGACGGTGTGCTTGTGCCTTCTTCTCAGATGAAGCTCTCTATCGCAAAAATACTTGGGGAAGAGGGTTTTATCGACCGTTATGAAGTACTGAAAGGAAAACCGGAGTCGATGATAAAGATCCACCTCAAATACACGGATAGCGAGCCTGCAATCCTGGGTTTGGAAAGGGTGAGTAAGCCGGGACTAAGGGTGTATGTGGAAAGGCGCAGGATTCCTCGCGTCTACGGTGGCTTAGGCACCGCGATTCTATCTACACCCAAAGGCATCATGACCGGCCAGGAGGCGTGGCGGCAACACCTCGGCGGTGAGATTCTGTGTTATGTGTGGTGAGTTGACTGAGGAGCTATAGATTATGTCTCGTATTGGCTTGCTTCCCATTGCTGTGCCTCAAGGTACCGAGGTGAGGATTAACGGGAGCGAAGTTGCGGTAAAAGGTAGTAAGGGGGAACTCCATCGTCGGTTTCATCCCGACATTTCTGTCGCTTTGAGGAACGAGTGCCTGATTGTAACTCGACCAAGCGACAGCAGGACTCATCGTTCTTTACATGGGTTGACTCGTAGCCTCCTGGCGAATATGGTTAGAGGGGTGAGCGAGGGTTTTGAAAAGATTCTGGAAGTGAATGGCGTAGGCTACAGGGCACAGAAGAGTGGCGATAAGCTTCTGCTTCAGGTAGGATACGCCAATACCATAGAGTTTTCGCCTCCTTCTGGCATTAACATAAGCATTGAAGGGGCAAATCGGATTCGCGTCGCCGGTATTGACAAACAAGCAGTCGGGGAAGTAGCGGCTAGAATTCGAGCGATACGCCCTGCCGATTCTTACAAAGGAAAGGGCATCAAATACTCTGAAGAGGAGCTACATCTTAAGCCCGGTAAGGCGGGGAAGAGAGCCAAGAAGTTGTAACCATAATGAGCAGAAAGGATTCAAAGACAATCAGAATGATCCGCCACCGACGGGTGAGGCGAAAGGTGGTAAGCGCAGCGTCACGACCTCGATTATGTGTCTTCCGCAGCTTGAATCACATCTACGCCCAGCTCATTGATGATTCCGCGGCCCAGACTCTGGTCTCAATGAGCACTCTTGACTCTCAAGTGAGAAGCCAGACCGATACAACGGGAAAAAGCAGAAAAGCGGAAATAGTGGGAACCCTGCTTGCAGAGGAAGCGCTGAATAGAGGAATCAAAAAGGTGGTTTTCGATCGTGGCGGTTATAAGTATCACGGCAGAGTTAAGGCCTTAGCCGAGGCCGCCAGGAAAGCCGGATTGGAGTTTTGAGAGCGAGCTAATGAAAGCAGTTACTAAAGCAAGAGCGAAGAAAACCAGAGTCGACGCCTCAGACATGACTCTCGCGGACAAATTGCTCGGCATCGACCGTGTAACCAAAGTGGTTAAGGGTGGTAGGCACCTTCGGTTCAGGGCCTCAGTGGTAGTTGGTGATGGCGAGGGGAATGTCGGATTCGGCTCAGCCAAGGCAGCTGCGGTTCCTGAGGCAGTTCGCAAGGCAGGTGCTACGGCGAGGAAAGAGATGATCAAGGTGCCGGTCAAGGACGGCACTATCCCTCATGAAATCGTGGCTAAGTTTGGCGCATCCAAGATCTTGTTGAAGCCAGCGGCGCCAGGCACAGGGTTGATTGTCAACAGCACTTCTCGAGCCCTGCTTGAATTGGCAGGCATAAAAGATATCCTTGGCAAATCACTGGGTGGATCGAGCAAGATCAACGTAGCGAAAGCAACGATGATTGCCCTAGCTAACTTGAGGCAGAGCGAAGAACCGATTCAGATGAATGCTGAAGCGCAGGAAGAAAAGACAGATGAAACAGAATGAACTGAGGGCCCCTACAGGTGCTAGGCATAAGAGAAAACGCGTAGGGCGAGGAGATGGCAGCGGGCACGGCACCTATTCAGGGCGAGGCTGCAAAGGACAAAAATCCCGCTCCGGCGGTGGCGTCCGCCTTGGCTTTGAAGGGGGCCAGTTGCCTTTGATACAACGGCTCCCTCGAAAGAGAGGATTCACTAACATTTTTAGGATCGAATATAGTGTTGTCAACGTAGGGAAGTTAGCCGTTTTCCCACCGGGAACTGAGGTAGCCCCTAAGGAGTTGCTCCGGGCAGGATTGATCGGAACTCTCGACCGCCCGACTAAAATCCTCGGCCAGGGCGAGATCCGGCACCCGCTAGTGATTACGGCCGACAAATTCTCCTCATCGGCAGAGAAAAAAATCCTTGCTGCCGGAGGGAAGATAGAACAGGCTTAGAATGCAGCGCAAAGGAACCCGACCCCGCCTCGTCCAGGCAATGATGGACATATGGACACTGCCTGATCTGAGGCGAAAGATCCTCTTTACGCTCGCAATGTTGGCCGTATTTCGCTTCCTGGCTCACGTTCCCTTGCCGGGAGTGGATCTGGACAAATTGCAGGCATTCTTCGGGCAGAATCTCCTCTTCGGCATGATTGACCTCTTTAGCGGCGGGGCTATGTCGAGTTTCAGTGTCATTGCCACGGGCATCTATCCCTATATCACCTCTTCCATTATCATGCAATTGCTGGTGCCGGTAATCCCCAGGCTTCAAGCCATATCTCAGGAAGGGGAGCTTGGTCGCCAGAAGATCAACCGGATCACCCACCTGCTGACCGTGCCTTTGGCCGCCCTCCAAGGCTACGGTATACTTACTATACTGCGGGTCCAGGGTGTTACTGTCGAGCTCGATCCGTTGACCACAGCTAGCGTAGTGACAACAATGGTCGCCGGCACAATGTTCCTTGTCTGGCTGGGCGAGTTGATCACCGAGCGCGGGATAGGGAACGGAATATCGATAGTGATCTTCGGTGGCATCATTGCCGGCCTGCCCGAGATGATTGGCCGCGGCTACATAGCCGCGCGAGACCCAGAGGGCCTGACCGCCTTCATTATACTTAGCTTAGCCACCTTGGTGCTTATAGTTATATTCGTTGAGGCCCATCGCCGCATCCCTGTGCAGTATGCACGGAGCACTTATCGCGGCGGTCGCATGTATCGCCAGTCGGGGTCAACTTACGTACCGCTGCGAGTGAATACCGCCGGTATGATACCCATTATCTTCGCCCTGGCCATAATGCAGTTTCCCGGCACTATCGCTAGTTTCCTCATGGGCCCAGAGCAAGATCCGAATTTCTGGAATAGAATCTCTCAAGTATTCCAGGCCGATACACTGCTGTACCAGGGATTCTACTTCGCTCTAGTGATTGGCTTCGCTTTCTTCTACACCCTGACCATATTTGAGCAGATGAACTTGGCTCAAACCTTGCAGCAGCAAAGCGGCTTCATCCCCGGTGTTCGGCCCGGCAAGACAACCGCCGATTACCTGAACAGAGTCATAAAACGCATTACCTTTGGTGGCGCCCTCTTCCTCGCCATGGTAGCAATTATGCCCTTCGTTGTGGCACGAATCACCGGCGTCGAGGTGTTAGTGCTCCAGAGTACCGCCATGCTTATTGCAGTTGGTGTGGCTCTCGATACCATGAAGCAGCTGGAGGCTCAGCTAACCATGCGCCGTTACGAGGGTTTCCTGAAATGATGTACATCATCATGCTGGGTGCTCCGGGGGCAGGGAAGGGAACTCAAGCAGACATTCTCTCTCGGGAGACAGGTTTGCCTCGCATAGCTTCCGGCGATCTGTTTCGTCAGGCGTCAGAGGAAGGTACGAGGTCTGGCCTCGCAGCTAAGAGCTACATGGATAAGGGACTGCTAGTTCCCGACGATATGACCACAAAGATGATTTCGGAGAGACTTGGCCGGCCTGACTGCGCCTCTGGCTGCATTTTGGACGGCTTTCCACGGACCCTGCATCAGGCTGAAGTTCTGGACAGGGCCCTTGAGGAGCAAGGAAAACGTATCGATGAAGCGATATACATCGAGGTTCCCGATGAGGAGCTGGTGAAGCGCCTCAGTGGCAGATGGCTTTGCCGGACCTGTCAGACGCCGTATCACGCGACAAGTTCGCCACCTGAGACGCCGGGCAGATGCGATAAATGCGGCGGTGAATTATATCAACGCTCTGATGACAGACAGGAAACAGTAAGGGAGCGACTGAGTGTCTTCTTCGCTCAAACTGTTCCCATCCTTGATCACTATAAGAAGCAGAGCAAGTTGATTAGGGTCAACGGGAACCTGGGAATACAGGGGGTAGCTGGCGCAATAATCTCTGCGCTCAAGGCGTCCCTGCCGTCCTGAGCGAGGCCGAGGTGCTTCACCGGAATGACATCAGAGGTAAGCAGGGATAGAATAGATGATTATCATAAAGTCTGATGAGGAAGTAGTTATCATGCGGAAGTGTGGCAAGATCCTCGCCGCTATTCTAGACAAACTAAGGACGGAAATGAGGCCCGGGATTAGCACTAGCCGGTTAGATGTAATCATGGCCGACGAATCCGCGAAGCGGGGTGTCGTACCTTCTTTCAAGGATTATCATGGCTTCCCTGCTAGTTTATGTGTTTCTGTAAATGATGAGGTAGTTCACGGTATCCCCGATCAGCGAATACTGGAGGAAGGAGATATCGTCTCTCTCGATGTAGGAGCAAGGCTTAATGGCCTTCATACCGATGCGGCCATAACTATGGGCCTGGGACGGATAAGCAATAAGGCCGAGGAGCTCATCTCTGTTACTGAAGGCAGTCTGAAGTCAGGCATCGCTCGAGCTATAAGCGGGGCATCGGTAGATGATATCGCATCTGCGATCCAGCATTTCGTTGAATCGAGAGGATTCTCTGTGGTTAGAGAATACACAGGGCACGGAGTTGGTCGGGATCTTCATGAAGAGCCCCAGATACCCAATTTCGTGGTGGGAAAGGGTCCCTTGCTCCGCAGAGGCATGACTCTTGCTATAGAGCCCATGGTCAATGCCGGAGACTGGCACACGAAACTGGCACCCAACCACTGGACAGTACTGACAGCCGACGGTAGTCTTTCGGCGCATTTCGAACACACGGTTGCCATAACCGACAATGAAGCTGAGATACTTGTCTGAGTATAAGCAAGAAAATGGCTAAGAAGGAAAGGATAGAAGTCGAAGGCAAAGTGACCACTGTTTTGCCTAACACCATGTTTCGCGTCGAATTGGCAAATGGGCATCAAGTATTGGCCCATATTTCCGGCAAGATGAGAAAGCACTACATCAAGATTTTGCCCGGAGACAGAGTTCTCGTAGAACTCTCCCCCTATGATTTGAGCCGGGGCAGGGTCACTTATCGACTCAAGTAGTTTGACAGGCTGAGTAATAAAGTTTATCATAACAGGGTTTGTCTCTATCGTAACGGAAGATGAAAGTAAGAGCTTCGGTTAAACCCATGTGCAGGAAATGCAAAGTTGTCAGGCGAGAAGGTGTGGTTAGGGTCATTTGTGAAAACCCAAAACACAAACAGAGGCAGGGATAGAATGAGTGACCGTAAGCGTAAGAATCGGAATCCTGACTGCTGCTGTATGACCGGAAGCGTTTCGCATTCGGAGATTACGGCTCACGCATTGAGGATTGAAGGATAGATAATGGCACGCATTGCTGGTGTAGACCTTCCTAAGGATAAGCCCGTTAGGGTAGCCCTTCAGCGCATCTACGGCATCGGTGTCACATCAAGTCAGCGCATTCTGGCTGCCACTGGCACCGATCCTGGCATCAGAGTTAAGGACCTCGGTGAAGAACAAGTTGCCCGAATCCGAGATGTCATTGACAAAGAGCATAGGGTGGAGGGCGATCTCAGGAGAGATGTTCAATCTGACATAAAGCGTCTGATCGAGATTGGTTGCTATCGGGGCACAAGACACCGTATGAGGTTGCCAGTTCACGGGCAGAGAACACGTACAAACGCCCGGACAAAAAGAGGGCCCAGGAAGACAGTGGCCGGTCGAGGGCAGCGACGTGGCATAGCTAAGAAGTAAGGAGCGCATTTTCATCAAATGCCAAAGAAGAAGATTCGCAAGGCCCATAGAAAGGTTAGTGAAGGCAGGGCTTATATCCAGTCCAGTTTCAATAACACAAGCATTACCATTACTGACATGCAGGGCAACGTTATCGCCTGGGGGAGCTGCGGTAGTGCCGGATTCAAGGGTTCCAGGAAAGGCACCGCTTACGCTGCCCAGTTAGCTGCCAGAGATGCCGCACACCGGGCAATGGGTGATGGCATGCGCCGAGTTGAGGTGTACGTTAAAGGCCCGGGTAGCGGACGCGAAGCAGCGATTCGTGCCTTGCAGGCTTCCGGGATTTTTGTCACTGCCATCAGAGACGTGACACCCATTCCCCATAATGGCTGCCGAGCGCGAGGGAGGAGACGAGTATAAAATGGCGCGTTACACAGGTCCGGTCTGTCGCCTATGTCGGCGCTTTGGAGACAAGTTGATGCTCAAGGGTGAGAGGTGCGCCACACCTAAGTGTCCTTTAGAGAAGAGAAGTGTTCCTCCTGGCGGTCGTTCTCAGCGCCGGGGGCGCACTGTCATTTCCGATCGCGGACTTCAACTGCGGGAAAAGCAAAAGGTTCGCTTTAGCTACGGTGTTCTGGAGCGACAGTTTCGCAGGTTTTTTGGGGAGGCGAAGAAGGCACCAGGTACCACCGGAGAAAACCTTCTCATATTGCTGGAGAGAAGATTGGATAACGTGGTTTGCCGCCTGGGCTTTGCTGACTCCCGCGCCCAAGCCCGACAAATAGTCGGGCATGGCCACCTAACTGTCAATGGACAGAAAACAGATATCCCTTCCTTTCTAGTGAAAGGGGGCGACATCATTAAATGGCGAGATGCCAGTACAAAGACCGAGTACTATAAGAGGGTAGCTGAGGAGGTTGAGGCAAAACTCATCCCTAATTGGTTAAGCCTGGACAAAGAAAGCATGACAGGTAGAGTAGTGAATCTGCCCGCCAAGGAAGACATTGAAGCTGGATTCAACGAGAAAGCTGTCGTTGAATACTACTCGAGGTGAGCTATGTCCGGATTGTCTATCCCCGCTGTAAGTTGCGTTGAAGGTACCAGTAATCATGGTCGTTTTCTTGCTGAACCTCTGGAGCTAGGTTTCGGTATCACTTTGGGCAATGCCCTGCGACGTGTGCTTCTCAGCTCTCTCCCTGGCGCCGCGGTAACATGGGTCAAGATCGAAGGAATTCAGCATGAGTTCTCTCCCATTCCTTATGTGAAAGAGGATGCTATGGAATTCCTGATGAATATCAGGCAGCTCAGACTCTACCCTCTTTCCCATCAACCCGGACAGCTGACCCTGGAGATAGAGGGGGAAGGCAAGGTCTGTGCCGGCGATATCAAGCCGTCGACTGACTTCCGCATTGCCAATCCTGAACTTTATCTGGCTGCTCTTGACTCCCTTAAGGCTAGGCTTTACGTCGAGCTTAACGTGGAGTTAGGAAAAGGCTATGTGCCCGCTAAATCGACCGATGGTCTGCCGGCTGGAGCTCTGGCAATAGACGCCATCTTCACCCCGGTGCGGAAGGTCAATTTCTCTGTAGAATCCATCAGGCCTGGCCAAGAAGCCAGCCAGGAAAGGCTCACCCTGGAAATCTGGACCGACGCCACGATTCCCCCCTGGGAGGCGCTCAGTCAGAGTGCTACCATCTTGATCAACCAATTCTCCTCCTTCAGGGAACTTGAAGTTCCCATGGCACAAGATCTGGGCGTTTTGCCCGAGCAATATGCTACTCCTCTGGAAGAACTGAATCTATCGACTCGCTCCTATAATAGTCTGAAGAGGGCGGGCATTCTCACTTTGGGACAATTGATAGAGAAAAGCAGGGATGGCTTGCCGCCTTTGCCCGGTCTGGGGGAGAAGTCTCGAGCAGAAGTGGAAGAGCTGCTGGCAGAACTGCTGGCAGAACCAGACTCTCCTGCTCTTAAGAAGAAAAAGGAATGAGACACAAGTTAGCAGGACGGAAACTGAATAGGTGGACAGGACACAGGTGGGCGCTATACCGAAATCAGGTTACGGCGCTTCTGGCTCACGAAAGAATCGTCACCACTGAAGCCAAAGCCAAAGAGGTCCGCAGTTTGGCGGAGAAGATGATCACTTTGGGTAAGGACGGGAGCCTTGCCTCTAGGCGGGAGGCCTTGTCCTTTGTTACCGATAAGAGAGTGGTTGACAAGCTATTTGCGGAGATTGCTCCGAGCTATGCCGACCGTAACGGAGGTTATACAAGACTGCTAAAGCTGGGACCTCGCCCTGGTGATAGTGCGCCTATGGCTCAAATTGAACTGGTTAAGTAAGTTCGTTTTGCTTATAGAATATGATGGCACGCAATATCATGGCTTTCAATGGCAAGTTGACTTGCCTACCATTCAAAATGAGCTTGAGCAAGCCATAAAGCGATTTTGCGGGCAAAGCGGCCGGGTTATGGCAGCTAGTAGAACTGATACCGGCGTACACGCCAAAGGGCAAGTGGCGAGCTTCTGGGCGAGATCTGCATTGGATACCATGACGCTAGTTAGAGCATTGAACCATTATTTGCCTGGAGATATCGCAGTTAAAGCAGCCTACAAGGCTAGGGATGATTTCAACGTCCGACGCGATGCTCTGAGCCGGGAGTACCGCTATCGTATTTTGAATAGCAGTACCCGATCGGCGTTTAGCCGAAGGTTTGCTCTATTCTTACCCAGGATGCTAGACATAGAGGCAATGAACGAGGCCTGCCAGCTTATGCAGGGCGAGCATGATTTTGCCTCCTTTGCCAGTGCTCTGGATGATAGCAGGAGCACGTTTCGCAACGTTCATGAAGCGGGAGTCGAAAGAAAGGGCGACTTCACCGTTTTTCGCATCGTGGCTAATTCCTTTTTGCCTCACCAGGTACGTAGCACCGTAGGTCTTTTGATCAGATTGGGCCGCGGTAAGATAAGCATTCAAGGTTTTCGTGATATAATGCAGGCGAGGAGTCTGGGTTTGGCCGGTCCTCTGTCTCCTGCGTGTGGCTTATACCTTATGAATGTTAATTATCCTGCGCCTTTGGGAAGCTAGAGATGAAGACTTATAGCCCTAGAGCTAAAGATATCAAGCGGGAGTGGTGGGTGATCGATGCCGCTGATAGAGTCTTGGGAAGAATGGCAGCACGAGCAGCTCACATACTCATGGGCAAACACAAGCCAATGTATGCCCCTCATATGGATACCGGCGATTATGTTGTGATAGTCAATGCCGCCCAAGTGAGGGTGACTGGCAGGAAAGCGGAACAGAAGATTTACTATAGACACTCTGGATATCCCGGTGGCTTGAAGAGCCCGACCTTTAAGGAGCTTTTTAGTCAAAACCCCGTCCGCGTCGTTGAACTTGCGGTTAAGGGCATGTTGCCTCACAACAGTCTAGGCAGAGCTATGTTTAAGAAACTGAAGGTTTATCCTGGAAACGAGCATCGCCACCAGGCTCAGACTTCCTGCTGCCGCCCTGGCGCTGAGCTCTTCACCCCCTGTCATTCTGACCCTGAACGAAGAGAAGGGGAAGAATCTCATGACGCTCAGGCTAAACTCAATGAAAACGGAATGTTACCAAAGGAAAGGTGATAATTTATGAGCGAGGAAACTTACGTTTGGGGAACTGGTAGGCGCAAATGTGCTATAGCCCAGGTTAGGCTTTTCTCCGGCAAGGGGGAGATCGTAATCAATGACAAGCCCTATCAAGAGGCTTTCTCTCGCCTCGAACATCGCTGCAAGATTGAGCAACCTTTCCTGTCCACCGATACTGTGGGCAGATTTCGTGTCACGGCAAAAGTGAATGGCGGCGGTCTCAGTAGCCAGGCTGAAGCCATCCGTCACGGCATTGCTCGCGCTCTCGTCAAGGAGAATGAGCTCTTTAAGCCCATTTTGCGCAAAGAAGGCTTACTTACTCGGGATGCCAGAGTCAAAGAGCGCAAGAAATACGGACTCAAGCGAGCTCGCAAGGCACCACAATACACGAAGCGCTAGCTGCGCTCCAGCTTATCAACTGGCAACGTGGAGCTGCTTTCGGATTCTCTCTCGTTGCTCCAGACAGCAGAAATAGCTATAATATTGGTGTGCTGGGGATTAGTCTAGCGGTAGGACGACTGACTCTGGATCAGTTAGGCCAGGTTCGAATCCTGGATCCCCAGCCAGTGCGGCGCATTCGTCTAGAGGCCTAGGACACCTCCCTCTCAAGGAGGAG